>Ga0194128_10003481_pt1 | contig 24119 bp, 20 predicted proteins | sample TA2KigCa65mmetaG_FD_148650 | JGI IMG/M metagenome (GOLD analysis project Ga0194128, IMG submission 148650) | Freshwater microbial communities from Lake Tanganyika, Tanzania - TA2015037 Kigoma Deep Cast 65m | ecosystem: Environmental > Aquatic > Freshwater > Lake | place: Tanzania: Lake... | reverse complement strand
TCGAGAGCCCGCAGCTCGTGGCCGCGCCCGACGAACGGCAGCAGGCCGCGCGAGCGCGCGCGCTCGAGCCGGGTCGCGAAGGTGCCGACCCCCACCAGCTCGAAGACGCGCCCGATCATGCCGTGCGCCTTGCCCGGCTGCCCCCGGTCGGCGAGCCGGAAGTAGCCGTCGACCAGCCGCGCCGTGGTCTCCGAGACGAAGATCCGGCCCGGCGCCGCGCTGCGCTCCACCTGCGAGGCGAGGTGCACCGTCGAGCCCATCGCGGCGTAGCCGCCGCGCCCTTGCCGACCGAGAAGTCCTGCGACGACGTCGCCGGAATGGATCCCGATCCGCACCGCAAGGTCGATGCTGCGCGTGGCGAGCAGCTCCGCCGAGTGGCGCTCGAGCGCCTGGCGAAGCCGCAGCGCCGCGTAGCAGGCGCGCTGCGCGTGGTCTTCGAGTGCGACCGGTGCGCCGAACAACGCCATGATGCCGTCGCCGGTGAACCGGTTCACGACGCCGCCGACGCGCTGCACGCCCTCCGCCATGATGACGAAGAAGCGGGTCACGATGCGGTACCACTCCTCCGCTTCGATGCGCTCGGACAGCGTCATCGAGCCCTGGACGTCGGCGACCAGCACGGTCACCTGCTTGTGCTCGGCGCGCGGTGCGTCGGGCGCCCGGCTTCCGGCGGCGGTGCCGAGGAGGAGTCCGCAGCGGTGGCAGAATCGCGCCCGCATCGGCGCATCCGCGCCACACGCCGCGCAGCGCACGGCGGGGTTCTTCAGGAAGGAGATGCTGCTTGCGCGGGTGGCCATCGGGAGGGTCTCGAACTTCGGCGACCGTAGCACCTTTCCGGGCCCGAGGCGTAGGGAATCATCGACCCTGACGCGATCCACCGCCAGCCGGCCGCGCCTCAGCGGTGCCGCCCCGCGAGCCGGAGGACCGCCGCCTCGCCCGACGCGGTGGATGCGACCTCAGCGAGGTCCCCCTTCGGCCGTCGCGGGCGGCGTCCGGGTCTCGGGCCGCTCGCGCTCCGCGCCGCCGACGGCAGCCACCTCACCCCTTCCCGGCACGACGACCAGCGGCGGTCCCTGGGCCGCCCCGAGGTAGAGCTCCGATTCCTTGTACTGCGCGATCGCGAAGCGCATCAGGACGCCGATCGCCGCGCACACGGGCATCGCCAGCAAGATGCCGAGAAAGCCGAACAACGCACCGCCCGCGAACAGTCCGAAGATCACCCACAGCGGGTGCAGCCCGATGCGGTCGCCCACGAGCCGCGGCGTGAGCACGTAGTCGATGAGAACCTGCCCGGAAAAGAACACCCCGAGGACGATGGCGATCATCACCCAGTTCGGCCAGAACTGCACCGCCGCCACGCCGACCGACGTGACCAGCCCGACGAACGTCCCGACGTACGGAATGAACGAGATGCCGCCCGCGATGAGGCCGATCGTCAGCCCGAAGTTGAGCCCGACGAGGGTCAGGGCGACGGCGTAGAACGCGCCCAGCGTGAGGCACACCGTCGCGACGCCACGGACGTAGCCGGCGAGCACCACGTCGATCGCTCGTGCCTGCTCGCGGATGGTCGCCGCGTGCTCGAGCGGCAGCCAGCCGTCGACGGCGTCGAGCACGCGCGGCCAGTCGCGCAGCAGGTAGAATGCAACCAGTGGCGTCACCGAGAGGAGCGTCAGCACGTTCACGATCTTCAGGCTCTGATCGAACGCCCCGTTGAGGAACGCCGCGAGCAGCTCGGCGAGACGCTGCACGGCGGAGGCGAACGGCGCCTTCAGCTGGTTCACGTCGTCCGGATCGAGCACGGACAGCGCTCGCTCCCAGAGCGAGCGCCCGAGGTCGAACAGCGCCGAGAAGTACTGCGGCAGACGCGCGACCAGCCCGACGACCTGCTCGACCACGGTCGGCAGCAGCAGGACGAACACCAGCGTCGAGAGGAAGAAGAAGCCGACGAGGATCAACAGTGCCGACACCGTGCGCGACCAGCCCCAGCGCTGCAGGCGGTCGACGACGGGATCGAGGAAGTACGCGATCGCCATGCCGAGGACGAACGGCAGCAGGATGTTGCCCAGCAGCCAGAGCAGCGCGAGGCTCCCGCCCAGGATCACCAGCCACAGCTTGGCCTGTCGTTGCACCGTCATCCCCCCGATCCCACGGAGCGTCGTCCTGCTGCGAACATCCCGGCTGCCGGCGCGCAAAGCAAGCTCCCTCGGCGTCGGCCCGAGACCCTTTCCTCGCCGGCTCGAACGCGTCACACTCGGCCGGGGTCAGGAGGGGACATGGACGTAGCGAAGCTCATCACCGCACTCCTTTCGGGCATGAAGGAGATCTCGGTCTCGGAGACGGTGGTCGGGGCGCCGATTCGCTCAGGCTCGTCGACGATCATCCCGGTGAACAAGGTGACACTCGGCTTCGGCACCGGCGCGGCCGGCACGCGACCGGCCCCCGCCGCGCACGCGAACGGTCTCGAGTCGACCGCGGTCGGCGGCGGGCTCACCGTCGATCCCCAGGCGTTCATCGTCGTCAACGGCGAAGGTCAGGCGCAGCTGCTGTCGCTCAAGGACTCGCGAGGTGCCACCGTGCTGCGCGCGATCGAGCTCCTGCCGAGCGTGCTCAGCCGGCTCGGACTGCCGATCGGCGAGGCGGCCGAGGCGCCGGTACTGCCGCCCGGCCAGGGCAAGCCCGAGTCGGGCGGAGACCGCGAGAGCTGACCGGCACGATCGTCATCACCGTCCTCACCGGCGCGCTCGGGGTGCTGCTGCTCTTGCTGCTGGTCCCGGCGTACATCGTGCTGCAGGTCACGGGCGACGCCCTCGACGGCGTGCGGATCGCACTATCGTGGCGGCTTCTCCTGTTGCACGGCGGGCACAGCCGGAAGCTCGTCTTGCCCGGCACCGAGGGCGGCGCCGGGGCGCAGCCCGTCGTCGATTCCCCGGCTCCGAGCCCGGCCGCAACTCCCGCCGCGAGCGCCGCGCAGCCCGCGCAGTCCGCGCCACCCAGCCCGCGCGGCGCCCGCCGCGCAGCCTGGCGCGCGCGCATCGCCGACCTCGAGCGCACCGTCGAGCTCGTCCGGGGGCTGGTCGCGCACCGCGCCCTCCGCGTGATGCGACTCGACGGCTGGGTGGAGTTCGCCCTGGACGACGTCGGCGACACCGGACGCGCCTTCGGCATCGCCTGCGCGGTCGCGGCGGTGCTCGACCCGCACGGGCACCTCGAGCTGCGCCCCCGCTGGGACGCATCGGACCTGCTCGCCGTCGACCTGCTCCTGGAGGTCCGGGTGCACCCGCTGCGCGCCCTGCTCGTTCTGCTCGTGCAACGCCTGCGCGGGGCACGCGCCGTACGACCCGCCGCATCCGCAGGAGCGACCCTTGCAGCGTGAGGAGGACGTCGTCGCCGGGACGGCGATCGTGTGCGGTGCCGTCGTCCTCGTCCCGCTGCTGCGCGTGCGGACGTACGCGTTCAGCACCCGGGCGGGCGTCGCCGAGGCGGACGTGGCGGGCTTCATCGCCTGCGGTGCCGACGGCACACCACGCGTGGTGGCACTCGGCGACACACCCGCCGATGCGGCGGCATGGAGCACGTGGCTCGCGGCGCACCCGGCTCTGCTCGAGGCGATCCGCGACCGCCTCGCGGCAACCCGCGACCCATCCTCCCTGCCCGCGGCAACTCCTGCGACGGACTGACGTCCGCACCGGCTTCGCCGACCACCAGGGGGTAGAACGGGCACGCCGTTTCAGCGGCCTTCCCCGGCTTGCCTTCGTCGCAATCCGCCGGGGCGCGTTCGACCGGGCGCCGCGACCAGACTCGACGCCCCCCGAAGCGACGAAGGCCCCGGCGAGATCGCCGGGGCCTTCACCTGCCACAGGGAATCGACTGCCCTACGGCACCTCGATGAGCAGGATCGGCGAGTACGCCAGGTTGCCGAGCTGGATGGCACCCTCGTGCGAGTAGTACGCGACCGAGCCCGCGCCCTGCACCAGAATGAAGAAGGACATGAACTTCGTGTCCTGCGGACCCAGCCCCGCCTGCACGTCCGGCGTCACGTCGAACACGACCTTCGTGCCGTCGAGCATGTCGTCGGTGTGCAGCGCCGGGCCGCGCAGCGGGCCCTGGTGCTTCTTGCCGCCCGTCCTCCACCGGTCGACGCCGGTGCAGTTCGGCTGCTGGTTGGCGATGTTGGTGTCGGTGGAGCAGTTCCACGTCACGCCCGAGCCGGAGCCCTTCGGGTTACCGGGCGTCGGGTAGTTGTTGCCGTTGCCTTCGGCCCAGAGCTCGAAGCCGTCGTTCAGGCGCGCGACAAAGGTCTCCCCCCACCCGGAGGCCAGTTGTCGCTGGGCGAGTACGGCGGGACGTCGAAGCCGTTGTTCGACACGGTCAGAATCAGCTTCGCGCTCACCACTCTGGCGAAGTCGACGTTCGACACGTCGAAGCCCAGCAGCGAGCGGGTCTGGTTCTCGACCCGCAGCGTGAGAGCCGCGCCGTCGTTCTGGTTCTTCCGGCTGTGGAAGATCGTCGCGTCCTTGCGGGAGCGGAACTCCTCCTCGTTTCTCGACGTCGTGCCACACTCCACCGAGCCGCCCGCGATCGAGTGCTCGACGTCGACCTGGTTCGAGAAGAAGCGGCCGATGAAGCTGCCGACCGAGCCACCCGAGCCGATGTGGATCTCGCCGTTGGGCGCGAACACGTCGCCGACCCAGTTCGAGTTGCCACCGAAGCGCACCGCGTTGTCGCCCGATGCCTTGGTCTCGAGGTAGAAGTCGCACGGGCTGTTGGTCTGCGTCAGGAGCGTGACGTTGACCGACCCGAAATCGACGGCGCCGCACACGAAGACCTTCGTTCCCGCCTGCGTGACGGTGATCGTCGAGCCGTTGCCCCCCTTGATCGAGTCGAAGAAGTAGTTGCCGGCGCCGTTCAACGTGAGGTCGAAGTTGCTACCGAAGCTCAGCGCCCCGAACGGCCCGGGGCCGAGAATCCGAGCCTCGTTGTTGACGCCGGAATCGTCCGCTCCGCCGGTCGGACAGGTGAACGCGGTGTTCGGCGGCAGCGTCGGCAGCATCGGGTCACCAACGATATTGGTGCCGACGCTCGAGCCGTTGTTCAGCGTGAGCGTGGTGCCGACGGGATGGATCACCGCACCCGACACCGACGCCTGGTTCTGCAGGTTCACGTCGCCGCCGCTGCGCACGTCGCCATCGACGGTCGCCTTGCCCTGTAGCCGGACCGCGTCACCCGTGACCGGATCCTCGTTACGGCCACCGACCAGACCGACGATGTCCGAGTCGAACCCGATGACCACGCCGTTCTCGCCGAAGATCGTGTAGGCCGAGAGCGGCGGCCCCGCCGCTGAAGCGAGCGATGCGACGAACACCGCGCACGCGCCGAGCAGGGGCGCCGAGACCCTGAACCTCCGGTTCTTCATTGTCCGGAGTCCTCCTCATGGTGAAGGGACAGCGGCCCGAGTGCCACGCTCGCGGCCGGGTGCCATGCGCGCGGCTGTACCGAAACGAATAGCGGAAGGCGCACGGCGTCGGGAGCATGGTCACGGAGCTTTGCCTTCGCACGTCAGACCGCTCACCGGGCGAGACGGCGCCATGGCCCCCGCCGCCCCCGAGCGTACAGACATCGCTCAGCCGGCGGACAGCGACGACGCCGCACACAGACCCCGCGCCACCGTATCGAGACGGCGCGCGACCCGCTCCGCCGCCGCGGTCGCCCGCATCTCGACCTCGCGCGGCGCTGCACCCGCCAGCTCGCGCAGCAGCTCCGCGTGCTCGCGCGCCAGCGCGCCCTCCAGATCCGCCAGCGCCGCCCGGATGCGTGCGCCGTCGCCGGGAGCGTCCTCGGCACGCGCCGCGAGCCTATCGAACGTCCACCAGAGACCTTCCGCGCCCGGAGCGCCTGCGCCCTCCGTGCCGGCGCGCACCAGCGCTTCGGGCAGGCGCCCGGCGACCAGCAACGGGAACCACACCGAGGTGCACGGGCGCCCGAACGCGAGCCACATGGTGCGCGGCAGCGCGGGCGACGGCTCGAGCGCGACGACCATGGCCATCGCGGTCCGGCTCGGCCCCTCGTGCATGCAGATCGTGTAGAACTGCTCCTGGTCCGGCGCGGCACCGCGTGCGAAGCACGCACCGGTCGCGTCGTGATCGCCGAGCACGCGACGCAGCGACGTCAGCGTGTGCCGGCCGCGGTCCTCGCACAGGAGCTGCCGCGAGCGGCGCAGCCGGCCGGACGAGAGCACCGGCGGCACCATCGTCGCGTCGCGGTAGGCAAGTGCGAAATCGAACGGCTCCGCCACCGCGAGCCCGCACTCCCGGGCGCGCGCCGCCGTCGCTGCGCCGAGCCGGTCCCAGTCCGCACCGATCGACACGTGATTCGAGATCGAATCGGTCGCGGTCGCCCGGCGCGCGGCCCACTGCCGGCCCGCCGCCTCGAGGATCCACGCCTCGACCGGATCGGCGATCAGGAACGAGTTGTTGTAGGGCCAGTCCATGTCGCGGTACCCGGAGCCGCCCTGACCGTACTCCTCGACCAGGCGGACGATGATGTCGAGCGCTTCGGCGGCGGTGCGCCCGCGCTCGAGGCCGAGACGCACGAGGTCCATTCCCATCAGCCCCACCGACGCCGGCGCCTCGTGCGCGAAGATGGTCTCGTTGCCGATCGCGACGCCGTGCTCGTTGAGCCCCATCTCGAAGCCCCAGAGCCAGGTCGGACGCGAGCCCAGCACGCGGGCGGTCTCCCGCACCTGGGGAATCGTCACGTACTGGCAGCGGACCGACGCGTCCGCCGGATGGGTCGCGCGCTCGATCATCACCGGCGCCTGCGGCTCGCCGGGCGGACGGTCGCTGTTCTTGCCGAACAGCACGACGCCGTCCGCGGCGGCGTCCGCGAGCGCGACGATCGTGTCGCAGCCGAGGAGAGCGGGGCGGTGCTGCGCGCGGTTCTGCATGCGCCGCTCCTACCACACGCGCCGCCGAGTTCGGCGCCGCAGTGAGGCAGCCTGCACGACCCCGCAGATGCCACAGTCCCCGCCCGGCTCCGCCCGGGGGAACGACGCAACCTCCGCGCGACCGGGGTTCGATGGCGGGCGTCGCCTCCGCGCGCAGAGGGAGGTCCTCGCAGCGAAGGCGACGCAGGTCACGCCAGGAAGAAAGGCGCGCGAGGGAGGCGCGCGCTGTGCCGGGATAGACGAGACGTACCGGCGCGTTCTGACAACCGCCGCAGCACGAGGTGCGCGCAAAGAAAAACCCCGGGGCGCACCCCGGGGTTTCTCCACCGCGCCCTGAGAGATTCGAACTCCCGACCTGCTGATCCGTAGTCAGCCGCTCTATCCAGCTGAGCTAAGGGCGCCCGCTGCGAGTTGCCTTAGGTAGCCGTCACGGCTGGACGTGTCCAGTGGGCCATCCCTGCGCGGCAGCGGAGCGGCTTCGCCGGGTGGCGATCGCGCAGCCTTGCGACCCCCGGTGCCTCCAAGTACGTAGAGTTGGTCGTCCGGCCGGGGAACGAACGACGGGTCGGGAGAGATGGCCGAGTGGTCGAAGGCGCGCGCCTGCTAAGCGCGTATACGGGTAACACCGTATCGAGGGTTCGAATCCCTCTCTCTCCGCTCTCCCCTGTCGGCTCGCGTCTCTGCACTCGCGCTCTCGCGGACCCCGCTGTCGCGTTGGCGGCCGACATGGCGACCCTGCACAGCTGCACGCCCGCGCGAAGATCGCGCGACTTTGATCGATTCTCGCATCTGCGGGCGCACGCGGCGCGCCCGACCCGGGCCGGCCCCTTCGGCCGGGCGATCCGGGCAGGTTTTCGGGCATCCGTTGCAGGAAGGGAGACTCTCGTCGCGCGGCTGCCGTAGCAGCTGCGGGCACGGCGTAGGGTCCGATCCACCGCTGCCGGTGGCACGTCCCTTGGAGAAGGTCCCGGCCATGAACGAGACTTCCTCGACGACCGACACCGACACCTTCCTCCTGGTCCTGAACGATCCCGAGTTCGTCCGTGTGGGTGCCATCCTCGGCCTGCGGGCCCGGGCGACGCATCAAGCCGACTCCCACCTCGTCGACTCGTTCATCGACAGCGACGTCCAGTTCAGCGGCGCTCGCAGAAAGCTTCTCGTCACGTCCGTCCCCAACGTCCTGCCCCAGTAAGGTTGCCCTCGAGTCGCGGTCGTCCCCTCCTCCCTCCCCAGGGGAATCTGACCGCGCGGGGCACGCTCGCTGCTGCGCTCACGTCCAGCCATTACGCCAGGTCGACCACCCGGCCCGCTTCTCCCGCCCCCCACCCCAGGCGAAGCGGCCCCCTCCCCGGGCTCGGCCCCAGGCGGCCGGCGCGAGCGCGGCAGCGCAAGCGGTGCTCGAGTTTGCGGTCGCACCCGCGACCGCACCGAACCGCACCCGTCTCGCTCGCGCTACCCGGCGCCGTCACGGCGCAGCCGCAGGCCCGGCCCGCGGCACCTGCCAGATCTGCGCGGCGGGATCTGCGTACACGGGGCGCATCCCGGGGCTCCGCTCGAGGAGCTTGCGGAACGCCTGATCGCGCGGCTGCGAAGTGACCCAGATCCAGCGTGCGCCGAAGTCGCGCCCGACGATGTCGGCTGCGTTGCCCATGCCGCGCGCGAGTCCCAGGTTCTTCGCGAACAGCGCGGGATCGTGCTGGTAGAGGAAGATCGGGTCGAGGCCCGAGATGTAGCGGCCTTCGGGGCGGAAGCCGTAGAGCACCGCGAAGTCCATCCAGGAGTTGTGGTAGACGACCTCGCCGGGTGCTGCGATCTGCCCGAGGGCGGCCACCGCGGGCGCGAACACGTCCCCCGTGCTCTGCCGTCCGAACGACGCGCGCATTCCCGCGACCCTGCTCCCTGCCCAGCCTGCGAGGACCAGCAGCGCGAGCACGCACGGCACCACCGCGACCGCGCGCTCGCGCAGCAGCGCGGCGAGCCCGCGTCCGGCTGCGAGACGCGTCCACAGCGCCCCCGCGAGCAGCAACGCCGCCACCACGAACACATCGACGAAGCGACGCGAGCGCGCCGCGACGACCAGCAACCCGCTCGCGACCAGCGTCAGGTAGAGGTCCCGCGCCGGCCAGCCGCGGACGCCCTGCACGGCGACCACCAGCACCAGTCCGGCGAGCGCGGGCGCCCAGCCCGGCGTCTGCGCGAGGAAGCTCTTCAGCGCCATCGGGCCGAGCTCGCTGCCGAACGCCTCGCGCGGGATCTCCGCGCGATTCGCCGCGACGGAGCGCACGATGTCGACGATCTGGTCGGCGAGCGTCAGGTTGTTCGGAAAGTACGGGTGCAGCAGCGACGCCGCGACCACGCCGACGACGACGGCACCGGTCACCGCGCGCGGGAACGGCTCGCCGCGCAGCAGCGCCGTGACGATCCGCGCGCCCAGCAGCGCCGGAAGCAGGAGGAACGACGAGTGCGCGAGCACGTGCAGGAACGCGACCACCCCGAGCGTCTTCCAGCGATCGCGGAACAAGAGCGCGATCTCGATCGTCACGAACGCCATGCCCAGGATGTGCGGCCGGACCGACGAGAGCCGCGTCACGTAGTACGGGCTGGTCGCGACCAGCAGCAGCACCCAGAGGGCGCCGAAGCGGATGCCGAAGGCCCGCAGCGCAGCCGCGAACGCCGCCAGCACCAGGAAGTCGAGCGCCACCACCGCCCACTTGCCACCCGCGAACGGGTCGCCTCGCACGAACGGAATCAGCAGGACGTGGAACAGGAAGTCCTTGTCGCTGTAGCGCTCGGCCCACGTGCTCTGGGTCGCCTGTGGGAACGTCTGCTCGACGCCGTGCACCGCGAGCTGCTCGGCCGCGCGCACGTGGAAGTAGCTGTCGAGATCGTACAGGCCGCCGAACGAGAGCTGCACCCACGCGAGCCACGTCGTCCCGATCAGCACCGCTGCCCACGCGAGCGCGCGGTCCATCCGACCGGCTTCCTGCCCGTCCGCTACCGTCATCCGCGAAACCCTGCCTCGTACGCGAGCGGTCGTCCAGCACCGCGGCCCCGGGCGAGCGTCACGGGAGCGGGGACGACCTGCGGCCCGGGCGGTGTCGCAGCCGCGTTCGCGTGATCGCCGCGGTCGTCGCGGTCGCCGTCGACGACCACGATCGCCCGGCGCCCGTGCGGCGCGTGCCCCCCCCCCGGGCGCGCGGAGTCGCGGTCACCGGCAGCCGTCGCGCTGGCCCGCGCGGTGGATTGCCCGCTGCCGTGCGCGGCGGTAGTGCCCTGCCGATGTCCACCGAGAACGCTCCGCCGATCTGGGAGATCTCCGGCACCGCCCCCGGGGCGATCGCGCTCGAGGACCACCGGCGACGCGTGAGCTTCGCCGAGCTCGAGGAGCGCAGCAACGCGTTCGGTCACGGCCTCGAGTCGCTCGGCCTCGTCCCGGGGGACCACGTCGCGCTCGCGGTCGGCAACCACGCGAAGTTCTTCGAGGCGCTGCTCGGCGCGATGCGCGCAGGCATGGTCGTCACCCCGCTCAAGACATCCTGGACCGCGCCCGAGATCGACTACCTGCTGTGCGACGCCGGATCGCGCGCCGTCATCTGCGAGGGCGATGCTGCGCGCACGGCCGCACAGGCGCGCGGCATCGCCGTGGTCGACCTCGAGCACGGTGTCCGCGGCACCGGCTTCGAGACCTGGCTCGGCGCGCAGCCCTCGGCGCCGCTACCGCGCGCGCGGCACGGCTTCCGCCTCTCGTACACGTCGGGGACCACCGGCCGTCCGAAGGGCGTGCACCGGCTGTCCGACGGCCAGCGACCATGGTGCGAGGCGTTCGCGGCGTCGCGCGCGTTCGCCGCCGCTGCCGCCGCACCGACCGACGGTCCGCACCTGAACGTGTCGGCGCTCTTTCACGGCGCACCGCTCGCCTTTTCGCTGTCGCTGCTGGCGAGCGGCTGCACGGTACGCATCCTGCCGCGCTGGGACGCCGAGGCGGCCCTCGACGCGCTCGCGCGCGACGTGCGCTCGACGTGCATGGTCCCGACCATGTTCCGCCAGCTGCTGGCGCTTCCCGAAGACCGGCGCAGAGCGTTCCGTGCGCCGGGGCTGCGTGCGGTCCTGCACGGCGGAGAGCCCTGCCCGCAGACCGTCAAGCAACGCATGATCGACTGGCTCGGGCCGATCTTCACCGAGTACTACGGCATGACCGAGGGCGGCCTCACCACCTGCAGCAGCGCGGAGTGGCTCGCACGCCCCGGCACCGTCGGCCGGGCCCGGCTGGGTCTGCAGGTCGTCATCCTGGGACCGGGCGGCGAACGGCTCGGCCCGGGCGCGCAGGGAACGATCCACTTTCTGCCACCGGGCGGCAAGACCTTCGAGTACCGACGGGCGCCGGAGAAGACTGCCGCAGCCTACTCCCGCGACGGCGCATTCACCGTCGGCGACGTCGGCTACGTCGACGCCGACGGCTACCTGTTCATCTCCGGACGGACCGCCGACGTGATCGTGTCCGGCGGCGTCAACGTCTACCCCGCCGAGATCGAGGAGGTGCTGGCGGGCTCGCCCGGAGTGCGCGACGCCTGCGTCGTCGCCGGACCGGACGAGCTGCGCGGCGAGACGCCGGTTGCGTTCGTGGTGCTCGACGAGCACCTGCGCCGCGCCGGCGATGGCGATGGCGATGGCGATGGCGAGAACACCGCGATCGCGGCGATCGCGGCCGACTGCGAGACGCGACTCGCCGGCTACCAGCGCCCGCGGCGCATCGTCGTACGCGACGCCTTGCCACGAGACCCGACCGGCAAGCTGCTGCGTCACACGCTGCGCGCGGAGCTGTGGGAGGGCCACGCGAGCAACTTCGCAGCACCGGCACGCTGACCGCCGACCGGCTTGCCAACGGCGCAGGCGATGCGCACGCGCGGCCAACGCGCGTGCGCGGGGTGCTCGAGCGAGCGCCGTGCGACACGCGACGCGACGTGCGTCGTGCGTCGTGCGACGTGCGACGCGCGCCGCGCTCGAGCGACGATCGGACCGGCGCCGCCCGAGCGTGGCCCCGAGTTTCCCGTCGCGGATCGCTCGCATCGCCCACCGCCCTCGGGATACGAACAGCCGGTGCACCGCGCTCGCTGCGCTCTCCCGCTCGCCCTCTTCGCCGCCCTTGCAGCGGCCTGCACGTCCGCGCCCGACGACCTGGTCGGCACCTGGATCCCGCAGGACGCGACCGCGGAGATCCTCGAGCGCGAGCCCGGGCGGGTCCGCGTCCTCGTGATCCGACAGGGAGCGGGCGGCGAGCTCTCCGGCAGGCTGCTGATCCCGACGCTCGCGGGAATGCCGATCTCGGTCCGACGCGAGGGTGACCGCGTGCAGCTGGCGCTGCAGATGGCGCGGGGGATGGAGCAACCCTTCGCGGCCACGATGCGCGACGGGCAGCTCATCATCGGGTCGCCTGGCGAGGCCGCCGCTCCCCTGCGGCGCGTCTCCCCGGAGGAGGCACGGCTGCTCGACCAGCTCGCCCCGAAGCGACACCCGCTACCCGCCGTGAAGGCCCTGCCCGCCAACGGGCTCGCGCGCACGCCGCCGATGGGCTTCAGCACCTGGAACCACTTCGCCACGGAGATCGACGACCGCACGATCCGCGAGATCGCCGACGCGCTGGTCGCGACCGGGCTGCGCGACGCCGGCTACGTCCACGTCAACATCGACGACGGCTGGCAGGGCGCGCGCGACGCGAGCGGCGAGCTGCGGCCCAACGAGAAGTTCCCGGACATGCCGGCGCTCGCCGACTACCTGCACCAGCGCGGGCTGAAGCTCGGCATCTACACCTCGCCCGGCCCGAAGAGCTGCGCGGGCTTCGCGGGCAGCTACGGCCACGAGGAGCAGGACGCGCGCACGTTCGCCGCCTGGGGTGTCGACTACGTCAAGTATGACTGGTGCAGCGCCGGCCTGATCTACGACGACGCCGAGATGCCCGCCGTCTATCAGAAGATGGCCGAGGCCCTGCTCGCCACCGGACGACCGATGGTCTTCAGCATCTGCCAGTACGGGCGGGCGGACGTCTGGAAGTGGGGGGCTGCCGCCGGCGGCAACCTCTGGCGCACGACCGGCGACATCGGTGACCGGTGGGACGTGATGTCGGCGATCGGCTTCCAGCAGGACGAGCTCTCGCCTTTCGCCGGGCCCGGGCAGTGGAACGATCCCGACATGCTCGAGGTCGGCAACGGCGGCATGAGCACCACCGAGTACCGGACGCACATGACGCTGTGGGCGATGCTCGCGGCCCCGCTCATCGCGGGCCACGACGTGCGGCGATCGTCGCCGGAGACGATCGCGCTGCTGACCAACCGCGCGGTCATCGCCATCGACCAGGACCCGCTCGGACGCGCCGGGCGCCGCGTCCTGCAGCGCGGGCCGCTCGAGGTGTGGACGCGCCCCCTCGACGGCGGGCGGACGGCGGTCGCGCTCTTCAATCGCGGCGAGGCTCCGGCCGAGGTCGTGGCGAGCCTCGCGGAGCTCGGCCTCGCCAGGGGCCTGAGCGCGACCGATGCGTGGACCGGCCGCTCGCTGGGCGTGATCGACGAGCGCATCGCAGCAGACGTCGAGCCGCACGGCTCGGTGCTGCTCGTCCTCGCCCCGGTGGGCGATGCGCCGAGCGGCTCTGCGGGCAGGTAGATCCCGCCGCTCGGCCGGGGCTCTCGAGGCGCGCCTGCAGTCGAGGCCTCGACGAGCCTGCAGGCGGGGCGAGGTGCTGCGAGCGCCGCAGGGGCCGGTTCGCGAGCCTGCGGAGCACGCTCCACTCGCAGATCGCTCGACGACACAAGGACGACCGCGCGCAAGCCGGTGCACCACGAAGCGCCGCGCGCGAATGCCAGGCGACGAATCTCCCGAGCCGCAGACCATAGTTGCATGGCCGACGTCGCCCGGTGCGGCCGAAGGGCGCGGACGCGCGCGTCGTGATAGAAGCGCAGAGGAAGAACCGTCCACGGAGGGGTGGCCGAGCGGTTGAAGGCACCGGTCTTGAAAACCGGCGGGCCCGCAAGGGTCTCGTGGGTTCGAATCCCACCCCCTCCGCTGCTTTCGCTCAGGTTTTCTTCCACGCGGCGGCAGCAATGCGCCCGCACTGCCAACGTGTCCACGCAGATGTGCGGTGGTGGGATCGACGTCCTCCCGGCCTGCCCGCGCGAGGTCGCGACGCTACCGCTACTTCCCCTTGAACACCGGCTCGCGCTTCTCGAAGAACGCGCGCGGTCCCTCGATCGCATCCTCCGACACCATGACGTTCATGCCGTGCTTCTGCTCGATCTCGAACGCGGCCTCCTCGGGCATGGTCTCGGTCTCGCGCAGCGTCGCGACGATCGCCTTGACGGCGAGCGGTCCGTTCCCGGCGATGCGCTGCGCGATCTCCACCGCCTTCGCGAGCGCCTGCCCATCGGCCACGACGTGGTTGATCAGACCCAGCTCGTACGCGCGCTTCGCCGGCAAATCCTCGCCACAGAGCAGCATCTCGGCCGCGACCGCGTAGCCGATCTGGCGGCGCAGCCGAACCGTCGAGCCCGCCATCGGAAAGAGCCCGCGCTGCACTTCGGTCACACCGAAGACGGCGCTCTCGCCGGCGACGCGGATGTCGGTGCCCTGGAGGATCTCGGTTCCGCCGGCACGCGCGAAGCCTTCGGCGGCGAGGATCACGGGCTTGGTCGGCCGGTACGTCTTCAGCCAGGCGCCGTAGATGATCGGGATGTCCTTCATCACCCGCTCCATCCACTCGTTCTCTGGCTTGCCGCTGCCGAGCTTGCCGATCTCGGACAGGTCCATGCCGGCGCAGAACGTGCCGCCCCTGCCGGTGAGGATCGCGACGCGCAGATCGTCGTCCCGGTCGAGCAGCTGCCACGCGTCGTAGAGGCGGCACATCACCTCGCAGTTGACGGCGTTGCGCTTCTCGGGGCGGTTCAGGGTGACGGTGAGGACGTGTCCGTCCTTCTCGACGATGACGGCGGGCTCGGCCATGCGGGATCTCCTCCGGACGCTGGTGGGAAACGCCGGGACGTTAGACGAGAAGCCGCGGGCTGGCCAGCGCCCCGTGCGCCCCGTGCGCCGCGCTCTCAGGCGCTCGTCGCGGGAGACACTGCAGGAGCCGGCGGCGACGACCGCGGATACACCGACGTCCAGTCGTCGCGCATGCTCACCACCACCCAACCGCGCTGCAGCGCCTCGTCGAGGCTGCGCGCGAGCCTCCCGACCGCGCTGCTGCGATCGTACGAGAACTCGCGCGCCGCGTCGTCGAGGTGCACCGGGGTTCGACCGCGATGCCGCACACGCGCTGCGAGCAACGGCTTGCGCGCCCCGGACGCGGCGTCAACACGGCCGCCCCTCGGGTACGCCCCATTCGCCGCGCCGCGCGCAACGCAATCTTCGTCGCAGCGGAGGACGTCGTTCACCGTGCGGTAACACCGGCCGTCTAGAGTCCGCCCTCGTCTGCCGTGACGCTGCCGCGACGGCGTCGTCCGGCCCGACCTTCGCGAACTCTGGCAATGAGACGACCTCTTCTCGTCGTGACCGGACAGGGCGTCGCCCGTGCGGACGGCTTCAACCTCACCCGCCGCATGAAGGGCACGCCGAGCCTCGCCGCGCTCACGGCGGACGTGCCCCGTCGCTACCGCCAGAATCTCGACGCCCTGCTGGAAGCCTGCACCGCCGGCGGCGCGGACGCCCTCGCCGAGGTGCTGCGCGACCTGCGCACGATCTGCCTGAAGGAGCGGCGCGCGACGCTGCGCAAGACCGCGCACCACGAGGTCTTCGCGGCGCTCGCGGCCGCCGCCGAGAAGCGCCTCGTGGCGCACCTGACGACCAACGTCGACGGCCTCACGACGACCTTCGCGGTGCGCGACTTCAGCGCCGTCTGGCCGGCGTTCCGCGGGCGCGCGACGCGCGCCGAGGTGGTGAGCGCCCTGCGCGACGTGATCGCCCGCGGCACCGGGATGGTCCACGTCCCCCTGCACGGCGAGGCCGCGCTGATGATCGCCCGCGACGACGACGGCAACGAGACGCTGCAGACCGTGTACGGGGGCCCGGCGGGGCCCGGCGCCAGCAGCTGGGTGCCCTCGCTCGAGATCTTCGCGAACGCCGGGATCGCACGCGTCACCGAGCAGCTGCTGCCCGCTCGTCTCGGCTACGCACTGCTCGACGGGCTACTCTCCGAGACGGCGTCGCCGTGCGAGGGACTCGACGTCCCGGCGCGGCCCGCTGCCGACCTGCTGGTCCTCGGCTACGGCGCCGAGGAGGACGGAATCCGCGACGCATATCCTCTCGAGCGTCGCATCGACGATCTCGTGCGCCGCGGTGCGCGCGATCCGCGCTCGCGCTGGAGCGCGCTGGTCTACCGCCCGGGCCGCTTCCCGCAGAACACGAGCTGGTACGAGGAGCGCGGCTTCACCGTGATCGGCTACGACGACGGCGAGCTCGCCGCCGTCGTGCGTCAAGCATGCGCCGGGACGCTTCCCGGTGCACGATGCGTCCCCGGGCACGCCAACGGGACGCGCGTCGCCTCGCACGACACGCCTGGCTCCTGACGGCCGCCGTGCCGCCCTTCAGGGGGCGGCCACCGGAGCGGGCGCCGGTGCCGCAGCCGCCGGAGCGGCGGCAGAAGCCGACAGCGGATCGCCGACGCCCGACAGCGCCGTGGTCAGCGTCGCGATCGTCACCGCACCGCCCTCGCGCGCGCGGTCCATCACCTCGACCGCGAAACCGTACTCCGCCTTGTCGTCGGCGTCGAAGAACAGGACGTGGTCCTCGCGCGCGGCGAACATGCGCTTCAGACGGTCCGACAGCTCCTCGACGGCGACCTCCGTCCCGTTGACGGTGACGGTGCGTCCGGTGCCGACGCGCAGCACCAGCGGCGGATCCGGGTCCTGCTGCAGCTCCTGCTTGGTGACCTCTTCCTTCTCCTGCTTCGGCGTGTGCACCCAGAACTTCTTCGTGAGCAGCGGCGTGATCACCATGAAGATGATCAGCAGCACGAGCACCACGTCGACCAGCGGCGTGACGTTCATCGAAGGAGCGACCCCCTTGCCGCTCGCGTTGCCGACGTTCATCGCCATCGCTCAACCTCCGAGTGCCGGCGCTGGTGCGGCCGGCTCGCCCGCGGGCGCTGGGGCCGCGGGCAGCGACTCCGATGCCGCGGCAGCGCCCCCGGTCGCCGCCTGCTGCGCCCGCGGGGCGTCCTTGCCGCGGCTCTTCTCGCCGACGAGGAACGACATGCCGGGAAACCCGACCTGCTGCGCGCGCGACAGCACCGTGCGCACCTGGCCGTAGGTCAGCTTCGAGTCGGCGCGCAGGACGAGGCGCCGCAGCGGCTCTTCGGCGTGCGCGGCGCTCAGCGCCTCGATCGCGCCGTCGAGGTCGTACTTCTCCTGCCCGACGTAGTACTCGCCTTCCTTCGCGACGGTCAGCTTGAGCGGCTCGCTCGCCGCGTCGACGTCGGGATCCGGGTTGAAGATGCCCGGCAGCTCGACCGGCACGTCCTGGTCCATCTGCGGCGCCACCACCATGAAGATGATCAGCAGCACGAGGACGACGTCGACCAGCGGCGTGACGTTCATGTCGGGCGCGACGCCGGCCGCCTTCGCGCGCAGGCTACGCGACGCGCTCACGACGCATCCCTCCCGACTGCACGCTGCGCTCCTCCCAGTCCTCGACCATGTCGAGCAGCTCGCCGGCCGAGCGCTGCAGGACGCCCTCGTCGTGCGTGATCTTCGTCGTCAGGTAGTTGAACGCGAGCACCGCGGGGATCGCGACCGCGAGTCCGAGCGCCGTCTCGATGAGCGCCTCGCTGATGCCGGCGGACACCGACGAGAGACCGCCGGAGCCGCTGGTCGCGATGCCCTGGAACGCCGAGATGATACCGACGACGGTGCCGAGCAGTCCGACGAACGGCGCCACCGAGCCGACCGACGCCAGCACCGACATGCCGCGCCGCAGGTCCTCGCCGACCTCCTCGAGGTAGCGCTCGAGGTGGCGGCGGGTGCGCTCGGCGGCCGAGAGACCGGAGACGTCCGAGGTCTGCCGGGCGTGGACGTACATCGTGAGGCCGGAGCGCACCACACGCGACAGGTGGCCGCGCGCGTACTCCTCGCTCTGCGCCTCGGCCAGGACGCCTTCGACGTCGGCCCCACGCATCTTGTCGGCGATCGCCGCGGCGAACGCGCGCGACGTGGTGCGCGAGCGTTGCAGCGTGAACAGCCGCTCGAGAAACACCGTGAGCGACGCGAGTCCCATGGCGAGCAGGACGCCGGCGATGATCATCGCAGGCACGCCCATGTGCTGCCAGATTTCCATGTAGCTGAACGTCATCGTCCTGATCCTTTCACTGCACGATCGTCTCGCAGCCGCTGAACGTGTCGTTTCCAGGGCCACCGTTGCACACGTCGGTTCCGCCGGCGCCGTTGATGGTGTCGTCGCCGCTGTTGCCGAACAGCGTGTCGTTGCCCGCACCGCCGTCGATGGAGTCGTTGCCCGGGCCACCGCAGACGATGTCGCCCTGGCCGAGCGCGGTGATCGTGTCGTTGCCGCCCCGGGCGACGATCACGTCGGCGTTCGCGGTGCCGCTGATTGGTTCACCGGCATCGGTGCCGACGATGGTCGCGACCTGGCCGTTGCACATGTACGGCTGGTACTCGACCTGCGTCACCTGGCAGGTGCCCGGGACGTTGCCGAACAGCGTCGCGAGCTCCACGGTGCAGGTGAAGTCCTGGGCGACCGGCCGCGACTGGCCGTCCACGCAGTCGTAGAGGACGCGCGCGAAGTTGCCGGGCGGCACGCCCTGCCCGGACGTCAGCAGGCCGATGGCGATCTGGTCGTCGACGCCGTTCGCGTTGGTGTCGTTGTCGGCGACGAGGAACGTCCCGGACACGCCGCTCGCGTTGGTCACCTGCTCGAGTAGCGCCTCGTTGATGATGTTGATGCGGTTTCCGGGATAGCCGAGGAAGACGGACACTCCGGTCACGGGGTCACCCGGATCCTGGTAGCCGATCGTCACGGTGAGCATGGTCGTCGCGCACGCGACGACCGGCGTCGGCGACGGCGACGCGGTCGGCACCGGCGTCGGCGAAGGGCTCGGGCTCGGCGATGCGCTTGGTGTCGGGCTCGGCGACGCAGTCGGCGTCGGGCTCGGCGTCGCGGTCGGCGTCGGGCTCGGCGTCGCGGTCGGCGTCGGGCTCGGCGTCGCAGTCGGCGTCGGGCTCGGCGTCGCCGTCGGTGTCGGGCTCGGCGTCGCCGTCGGTGTCGGGCTCGGTGTCGCGGTCGGCGTCGGGCTCGGCGATGCAGTCGGCGCGGGACTCGCGGTCGGTCCCGGCGTGGCGGACGACGACGGCGTCGGCGTCGCATCCGGCTGGTCGCCCGTGTGCAGCAGCCATCCGAAGGCGCGTTCCGACCACATCGCCTTCAGCTCGAACACGTGCGGCTCGAACACGAGAACGATCGTCATCTCGGGGAGGATCGCTTCCGACAGATCTTCGTACGCGAGCAGGTTGACGACGAAGCGCCCAACGCCCACCCGACGCAGCTCGAGGCGGGAGATCCCGCCGAGGCGGCGTGCCCCTGCGTCCGTGTACAGCCAGCGCCGGTCGCTGCGCCGCAGCTTCCCGGCGTCGAGCATCTCGGCGAGGACCTCGCCCTGCGCGTTGCGCAGCACGACGGCGAACGGGCTCCGGTCGGCCGCGAAGCCCTCCGGAAGCTCGACGATGCCGCGAAACGAGAGCGTGTCGAAGCTGCCCGGACGGTCGAACAGGATCCGGCTCGGGCAGCCGCGCGGCGCGCTGCACGCCCGCGCGATCGCCGCCGGCGCAACGGTGCCCTCGATCGCGCGCGCGTCGCGTGCGCGCGGCACGGCGACGAGCGCAGCGGCCAGCGCGAGCGCGACGACGGCGAACGATTTCCGAGAGGGACGCAAGCGCATGTGTGGGCCCCCTAGACGGTCAGCTTGAACGGGATCTGGATGACCCGGTAGACGGTGATCGGCTGGCCCTGCGCGAGCGCCGGCTCGTACTTCCACTTCTTGACGGTCGCGACCGCGGCGCTGACGAAGGGCTCCTCGCCGCGCATCACCGTGACGTCACCGACGCTGCCGTCGGCGAGGATCACGACCTTCAGGATGACCATGCCGGTCTTGCCGGCGGCGCGTGCCTCCTGCGGGTACGGCGGGACGGGATTCGACTCGAGCGGCTTTGGCGGCACCGCGTCCTCGGGCAGCGCGATCGCGCCGCCGACGGTGCCACCGACGACACCGCCCTGCGCGACGCCGCCCTCGAGACCCGCCGGATCGCCCTGACCGCCCTCGCCGTACACGGCGACGCCCTTGTCCTCGCTCGGATCGGCCTCGCGCGGCGCCTCCTGCGGCATCTCCTTCGGCGCGACCATCTCCTTCTTCGGCGGCGGCTTGTCGAGCTTGCGGACCTTCATGTCCGGGCGCACGACCGGTGCGGCCGCGGCGGGCGGCGGCGGCTTCACCTCCGCGGCAGGCTTCGGCGGCGGAGCCGCCACCGGCGCCGGTGGCGGGGGCTCCTTGACGACCTTCTCGACGAACTTGACGTCGACCGGCTTGTCCTCGAGCACCTGCTTCGTCGCACTGCCGAGCAGCACGACCAGAAGCACGATGGCGGCGTAGATCGCCGTCGAGCCGAACGTCGCGACCAGCCAGCTGCGGCGCGTGCTGCCGTCGTCGTCGTAGCCGCCGAACAGCGCCGGACCGCCGCCGGCCTGTGCCTCCACGCTCATGCGCTCACCTCGCCCCGCAGCTGCACGTCAGTTGGCCGTCGTGACGGACACCGAGCACGTGGCGTCCACGGTGTTGCCGAAGAGCGACGACACGTCCGGCGTGCAGTCCAAGTCGTCCGCCGTCGGCACGGGCTGCCCCGACACGCAGTCGAAGACCACGCGCGCGAAGTCACCCGCGGGGATCGCGCTGCCGGTGCTGATCAGGCCGACGCTCAGCAGGTCGTCGCTGCCGCTCTGATCCGAGTCCTGGTCGCCGGCGCTGAACAGCCCGCTGGCGCCACTCAGGTTGGTCACGCGCGCCAGCACGGTGCTCTGGTTGCCCGCGCCCGGGATCTCGAGCGCGGTCTCCGGGTAGTGCAGCATGGTCGTCACGCCGGCCACGAAGTCCGGCGCCGACTGCGCCGGGTAGCTGGTGACGATGGTGACGGTCGCCGTCCTGCAGCCCGCGTTCGCGGTGCCGGTCGGCGTCGGCTCACCCGGCGATCCGGTCGGAGCCGGGGTCGGGGTGCCGCTCGTACCCACCGGCGACGGTGTAGGCGACGGCGTCGGCACGCCGCTGCCGGTCGGCGACGGGATCGGCGTCGGCGTCGCCGTCGCCGCGGGCGTCTCGGTGGGCGTCGGCGGGTCGGCGATGCAGTAGCCGGGCCCGTCGTCGCCCGTGATGAAGGCGCAGTGCTGCTTGGTGTTGCAGCACCCCGTGAAGGGCGCCGACTGACACGGACCGAACAGACGCGGCTGGCAGCCGCCCGGACCGGGCGACGACGTCGGTGCCGGCGTCGCCGGACCGGGGGTCGGCGACGGACCGGGCGTCGGCGAGTTGGTCGGAATCGGCGTCGCGCTCGGCGTCGGCGACGGCGTCGGCTTGCAGGTCGCCGGCTCCTCGCCGAGCGCGGCGGCGAGCACCTCGTCGAGGCCCATGCAGACCAGCGCCTCCGGCGCGCGCGGCACGTCGGTGAGCGACACCTGATGCACCACGTCCCGGGTCATGAGCAGCTGTGCGCAGTCGGCGAACGTCGCGTGATCGCTCACGACGACGGGCGGGACCAGCGAACCGCACGCCTCCTCCTCGAAGCCCAGACCGTCGTCGGCGAGCAGCCGCGCGAGCGGCAGCGCCCCGCAGCCGCCGCGGACGTTCTCGCGGAAGCGGCGCGTCGCCGACGCGATCGCGTTGAGCTCCGCCTGGCACTCGAGCGCCGCCGACTCGCAGCACGCGCTCGACCCGTTCTCGTCGAGCAGGCAGCGTGCGCCGCGCGTCAGGCACTCGCCGAGCGCCGAGCGCACCTCGGCGAGCATGGTCGCGCTCTCGCTCGCGACGAGCCGCTGGCAGGCCATCACGCTCGCGTTCGCCACCGCCGTCGGCGTGGGCGTCGGCGCCGTCGACGAGCTCGTCGGACGTGGTGTCGGCTTGCCGCCGGGGATGATCGACAGCCGCGCGGACGCGCCGGTCGCGGCGAGCAGCCCCGCCACGGACGCGATCGCCGCGACCACCGCCGAGACACTCTTCCAGCGACGCGGGCGCATCCGGCCTCCGGACAGTTCGTTTCGTGAACGCGGCTTCATGGTGCGGTCACCGTGATCACGCACTGGCTCGGCGTGACCGGGTTGCCGTCGCTGGTCGACGCGTCGACGGTGCAGGTGAAGGCGCCGGCGGCGGGGAGCGTCGCGCCCGACGCGCAGTCGAAACGCACGCGGGCGAAGTTGCCCGAGGGAATCGTCTGACCGATGCTGATCAGGCCGATGTTGAGCAGGCTCTCGGCGTCCTGGTCGCCGACGTTGAACAGCCCGCCGCTGAGACCCGTGAGGTTGGTCACGCGCTGCTTGACCGTGTCGTCGCCGCCGAAGCCGGGGATGGACAGCGTCGTCGGGTACTTCAGCCCGACCGTGATGCCGGCGACGTCGGGGAAGTCGCCGGTCGCGTAGTTGACGGCGACGGTGACGTCCGCCTGCGTGCAGGTCTGGCCGCCCGAGGTCGGCTGCGGCGTCGGTGTGGCCCCGCCGCCCGGGGTCGGCGTCGGGGCGCCCGGGCTGCCGCCCGGGGTCGGCGAGCCGCCCGGCGACTGCACCGGCGTGGGGGGCGGCACCGGGCTCGGCGTGGGCGTCGGGGTCGCCGCCGGACGATCCGCGCAGGTGGCCGGCCGCTCGCGCAGGACTCCGGGGAAGGCGTTCTCGAGGTCCATGCAGACCAGCGCCTCGAGGGCGCGCGGCTGCTCGACCGTCGTGAGGAGGTGCAGGACGTCCTCGGTGACGAGCCGCTGCAGGCAGGTCGCGAGCGAGCCGAGGCCGTCCACCGAGACCGGCGGCTCGAGCCGCACGCAGGTGTCCGCGACGCGCGCGAAGTCGAGACCGGTCTCCGACTCGAGCTCGGCGAACGGCAGGGTGCTGCACGGTGGCGACACCACGTCGGCGACGAACCCGGCCTGCGCGGCGGCGACCTCTTCCGCCTCGCGTACGCAGGCCGGCGTCACGGCGGCGCAGCAGGCGGGTGCACCGTTCTGCTCGAGCACGCAGGGCATGGCGACCGCGAGGCAACGCGCGAGAGCGGCACGGGCGGCAATCCCGAGCTCGGCGGAGGCGGTCTGGATGCGCGCCTGACACGCGCCCTTCGACCCGGTGACGATCGGCGTCCCGCTCGGCCGCGGCGTCGGCGTGTTGCCGCCCGGCCTGCCCGGAATGACCGACAGCCGCGCGTCCGCGGTCGCCGCGAACAGCAGAGGCAGCAGTAGCGCCGCGGCCAGGATGCGGGCCGTGACCCGCCGTGGGCGTCCGCGAACGACGCGGTCGTCGCGTCGCCGCTGGCCGCCGACGGCCGCAACCCTCTCCCTCGAGTCACTCATGCGCAGATCTCCCGCCTGGAACGTGGACGTGCGAGGCGCGCGCCCGGCGGTGGAGTCGCCGGGCGCGCGCCCTGGAACTTGCGGATCAGGACACCTTGGTGACGACCAGCACGCACTGGGTCGGCGTGACCGGGTTGCCGTCGCCGGTGGACGCGTCGACCGTGCAGGTGAAGGCCGCCGGCGCGGGCAGCGTGGCTCCCGTGGCGCAGTCGAACCGCACCCGGGCGAACGGACCGGACGGGATCGTCTGGCCGATGCTGATCAGGCCGATGTTGAGCAGGCTGTCCGCGTCCTGGTCGCCGACGTTGAAGAGACCGCCGGTAACGCCGGTGAGGTTCGTCACGCGCTCCTTCACTGTGTTGTCGCTGCCGAAGCCGGGGATGCTGACGCTGGTCGGGTACTTGAGGCCCACCGTGAGACCCGCGACGTCCGGGAAGTCGCCCGAGTTGTAATTGACGTTGATCGTGACGTCGGCCTGCGTGCAGGTCACGCCCGCCGGCGTCGGCGTGGGTGTCGGAGCGGAGGTCGGCGTCGGGACCGGCGTCGCGGTCGGTGCCGCGGTCACGGTCGGGCGCGGCGTCGCCGTCGGCGCA
>Ga0194128_10003479_pt1 | contig 24147 bp, 24 predicted proteins | sample TA2KigCa65mmetaG_FD_148650 | JGI IMG/M metagenome (GOLD analysis project Ga0194128, IMG submission 148650) | Freshwater microbial communities from Lake Tanganyika, Tanzania - TA2015037 Kigoma Deep Cast 65m | ecosystem: Environmental > Aquatic > Freshwater > Lake | place: Tanzania: Lake... | reverse complement strand
ATCGGCCGCCATCGCGGCGTCGGCCGCCGCGCGCGCGATCCTGGCGCCGGCGCGTGCCATGTCGGGGGCCAGGGCCTCGACGCCCCAATCCGCCTGGATCAGCGGATTGGCGTTGAACGTGTTGCTTTCAATGATGTCCGCGCCGGCCTCGAGATAAGCATCATGGAGCCGCTGCACGACCTCGGGTCGGCTCAGGTTCAGGAGCTCATAATTTCCCTTGAGGGGGCGCGGTGGGCGCGCAAGCCCAGCCGGATGAAACGCCTCCTCCGGCAAATCGAGCGCGCGAAACTGGCTGCCATAGCCGCCATCGAGCAGAAGAACGCGCGGCGCCTCAAGGAGGGCCCGCCGCGCCGGGCTCGGCAGGCTCACGGCTTACCCGGGCCGAGCTCAGAGCGGATGCGCGTTAGCGTCTCAATGAGCCCGATCAGGAGCTCGTCGCGCCGCTTGGCGATCTCGAGGATCGGTTGGCCACCGGCCGCGCCCGCCGCCTCGCGCACCATGATGGCCTTGACCTCGGGTGTGAGATCGGGCGCGCCAAGATCGTCCCACCAACTCTGGATCGCAGGCCCGAGGATCTCGAACATGCGCTGGAGCCCGCCATCGCCGCCGCCGAGATGCCAGACCAGGGTCTGCCCCATCAACGCCCAGCGCAGGCCCGGCCCATAGGCGATCGCGGTGTCGACATCCTCGGCGCTGGCGACGCCGGTCGTGATCAAATGCACCGCCTCGCGCCAGAGCGCCGACTGCAGGCGGTTGGCGATGTGGCCGGTGACCTCGCGCTTGAGCCGCACCGCCGGTTTGCCGAGCGCCTTGTAAACCGCGATCGCGAAATCGATCGCCGCGGGTTCGGTGTCCGGCCCGCCTACCACCTCGACCAGCGGAATCAGATGCGGCGGATTGAACGGATGGCCGATCAGCATGCGCGGCGCGTTCCTGAAGCCCTTCTGCAGCTCGCTAATGAGGAGGCCGGACGAGCTCGAGGCGAGCACTGTGTCGGGCCTAAGCGCGCGGTCGAGCGTGGCATAGAGCGCGCGCTTGATCGGCACGTCCTCGGGCGCGCTCTCCTGGATGAACGGCGCGCCCGCGATCGCGGCCTCGGGCGTCTTGTGGCACACCAGGCGGCGGATGTTGGCGCCGGGGCTGAGGCCGAGCCGCTCCATGGTCGGCCAGGCGCGCCCGACATAGGCCTCGACCCGGCCCTCGAAGCCGGGCGCGGGGTCCCACACCGCGACATCGAGGCCGCGGGCGAGGAAGAAGGTCGCCCAGCTCGCACCGACCGTGCCGGCGCCGATCACGGCGACGTTCTTGAGGGAATTCGGGTCGGGGAGCGTCATGACAACCTCGTCTCTGATGGCGGCGCAGAGGCTTTCACGGGCGTGCGCCGCCGTAAAGGGCATCGCGGTGTGGGGTGGCGCGGCCGCGGCCGGGCGTCATAGGATGGCGCCCGAGGAGAGCAACCGTGACCTATCGCATCGGCGTCGACATCGGTGGCACGTTCACCGACTTCGCGTTGTTCGGCGCGGGCGGCGAGGCGCCGCGCGTCCACAAGCTCCTGACCACGCCCGACGATCCCGCGCGCGCGGTGATCGAGGGCGCGGCGGCGCTGGCCAGGGCCGCCGGCATCGGGCTCGACGCGGTCGAGAGCATCGCGCACGGCACGACCCTCGTCACCAACGCGCTGATCGAGCGCAAGGGCGCGCGCACCGGGTTGCTCGTCACCGCGGGCTTCCGCGACACGCTCGATATGGGCTTCGAGCGGCGCTATGACGTGTTCGATCTGCGCCTGCGCTTTCCGGCGCCGCTGGTGCCGCGGCGCAGCCGGCGCGAGGTGGCGGAGCGGTTACGCGATGACGGCAGCGTGCTCACCGCGCTCGATCTTGCGGGCGCACGCGCCGCGGTCGCCGAGCTGATCGAGGCCGAGAAGATCGAGGCGCTCGCGATCTGCTTCCTGCATTCCTTCACCAACCCCGTGCATGAGGACGCGGCGCGTGCGCTGATCACGCGCGAGTTCCCGCAACTCTTCGTCTCGGCCTCGGGCGACGTTCTGCCGAGCGCGCGCGAGTTCGAGCGCTGGACCACGACGACGATGAACGCCTATGTCCAGCCGATGGTCGATCGCTATCTGACCAGCCTCGAAAAAGGTCTGGCGGCGCTCGGCTTCAAGGGCCGGCTCTATATCATGACGTCCAGCGGCGGCGCGGTGGAGCCGGCGGCGGCACGGCGCTATCCGGTGCGGCTTTTGGAGTCAGGGCCGGCGGCGGGTGTCTTGATGTCGTCGCATCATGGCCGCGCGCTTGCGATCGACAATCTCCTGTCGTTCGACATGGGCGGCACCACGGCCAAGGGCGCGCTGGTGCGCCAGGGCCGGCCGCTCAAGAGCTATGCCTTGGAAGTCGCGCGCGTGCATGAATACAAGCGCGGCAGCGGCCTGCCCGCGCGCATCCCCGTGATCGACATGATCGAGATCGGCGCGGGCGGCGGCTCGATCGCCGAGGTCGATTCACGCGGGCTCACTCGGGTCGGCCCGCGCAGCGCCGGCGCCCGGCCGGGCCCCGCCTGCTACGGCCAAGGCGGCGCGGCGGCGACGCTAACGGACGCCAATCTCGTGCTCGGCTATCTCGGCGAACGCTCGTTCCTCGGCGGCGCCATGGCGCTCGACCGCGCCGCGGCCGAGCAGGCGATCCAGGCCGCGATCTGCCAGCCGCTCGCGATCGACCTCACGCGCGCGGCCTATGGCATCCACACGATCGTGAGCGAGGACGTCGCGCGCGCCTTTCGCATCCACGCCTCCGAGCGCGGCTTCGACTATCGCCAGTCGAGCATGGTGGCGTTCGGCGGCTCGGGGCCGCTGCACGCGCTCGGCATCGCACGCGCGCTCAAGATTCCGCGCGTCATATTCCCGCCGCACGCCGGCGTGATGTCGGCGTTCGGGCTGCTTGTGAGCCCACTCGCGTTCGAGATCGCACGCACGCGCCGCCTCGCGCTCGAGCGCATCGGCCCCGACGCGCTCGAGGAGACCTTCGCGCCCCTGATCGCGCAGGCGCGCGGCTTTCTCGAGCGCGCGGGCCTCAAATCAGCGGAGATCGACATCCGCCTCAAGCTCGACATGCGCTATATCGGCCAGGGCTATGAGATCGAGGTTCCACTGCCGGGCGGGCGCGACTGGGCCGCGATCTTCACTGCCCTGCCGGCGCTCTTCCGCACCGAATACGCCAAGACGTTTCCGCTCGGCGTGCTCGACCACCCGATCGAGATCTTGGGCTGGAAGGCCGAGGCGATTGGCCCAGAGCCCGGGCTCGGCGCGCTTTCGGGCAAGGCCGCAACCAAGGCCAACGGCGCGGATGCGCTGAAGGAGCGGCGCCCGGCCTTCTTCGCCGCGTCGGGCGACTATGTCGACTGCCCGGTCTATGATCGCTATGCGCTCAAGGTGGGCGCGACGATCGAGGGACCGGCGCTGATCGAGGAGCGGGAATCGACCGCCGTGATCGGCCCGGGCGATGCGGTGAAAGTCGATCCGGCGCTCAATCTGATCGCCGAGCTCGCGGCCTGAGGAGAGGGCAATGAACGTACGATCCGGCTTCGATGCGATCGAGCTCGCGATCCTCTGGGACCGGCTGATCGCGATCACCGACGAGATCGTCTCGACGCTCGTGCGCACCTCGTTCTCGACCATCGTGCGCGAGAGCTACGACCTCACCGTCGTCGTGGTCGATGCCGAGGGTCGGCTGATGGCGCAAGGCTCGATCAGTGCGCCGCCCTTCATCGGCAGCGCGCCTTTGACGATGAAGCACGTGATCAGGCGCTTCCCGGCCGAGACGCTCGAGCCCGGCGACGTCATCATCACCAACGACCCGTGGCAGGGGACCGGCCATCTGTTCGACGTCAACGTGGTGCGCCCGGTGTTTCGCGGCGGGCGCATCGTCGGCTACACGCTCAGCATCACGCATCTGCCCGATATCGGCGGCATGGGCTTCGGCGCCAGCGCGAGCGAGATCTATCACGAGGGCCTGCGCATTCCGTTGCGCAAGATCGTGAGCGCCGGCCGGCTGGATGAATCGCTGCTTGATCTGGTGCGCGCCAATGTGCGCGTGCCGGATCAGGTGGTTGGCGATCTCATGGCCAACATAACGGCCAACGAGGTCGGCGGGCGCATGCTGACCGAGTTCATGGATGAGCATCGGCTCGATGGTCTGGATGCGCTCTCTGCCGCGATCCGTGGCCAGGCCGAGCGGGTAACGCGCGAGCGCATCCGCCAGTTCCGCCCCGGGCGCTATGCCAATCGCATTCAGATCGAGGGCATCGATGGGCCGATCACGATCGCCTGCGCGGTCGATATCGTGGGCGACGATGTCACCATCGATTTCGCGGGCACGGGCGGGTGCGTAAAGCGCGGCATCAACGTGCCCTATTGCTACACCAACGCGATGTCGCTCTATTCGATGAAGTGCCTGACGAGCTGGGACCTGCCCAACAACGAGGGTGCGACCGCGCCCATCAAAGTCGTGGCGCCCGAGGGCTGCATCCTGAACGCGCAGCCGCCTTGGCCGACTGGCGGGCGCCATTCGACCGGGCACTGGGTCTCGCCGCTGGTGTTCGGCGCGCTGAAGGACGCGGCGCCCGACCTCGTGCAATCCGACACCGGCATGATCGATATCCTGAACTTCCGCGGCACCAACCGCCACGGCGGTGAGTTCTCGACCATGTGGTTCTCGGCCGGCGGCTTCGGCGCGCTGAAACATCATGACGGGCCGGAGGTGACGCCCGGCCCCTCCAACATGTCGGTCGTGCCGACCGAGGTGTGGGAGGACGTGACCGGCATGATCATCGAGCGCAAGGAGTTGCTGGTCGATTCCGGCGGGCCGGGCGAGGCGCGCGGCGGGCTCGGCCAGGAGATCACGTTCCGCAATGACAGCGGCACGCCGATCACGGTGTTCTCGATGGCCAACCGCACCGAGTTTCCGCCCTTGGGATTTTCCGGCGGCAGGAATGGCGCGCGGCGCGAGCATCGCATCAACGACAAGCCGATCCACCCAAAGGGGCAATATGTGCTGGAACAGGGCGATCGCATGACCCTGGTGCAGGCCGGCGGCGGCGGCTTCGGCGATCCCAGGCGCCGGCCGCGCGCCAAAGTGCTGGCCGATCTGAGCGAAGGCTTTGTCAGCCGCGAGGGTGCCGAGCGGGACTATGGCGTCTCGCTCGCGGAGATCAAGGCGGCGGAATAGGATTGTCGAAGCAAGGGCGCGCGGCGCCGACAACAGGGAGTCGAAGGCATGGCCAGCGGAAATGACATCTGCCGGATGAGCGCGGTCAAGCTCGCCAAGGCGATCAAGAAAAAGGAGCTGTCGCCGGTCGAGGTCACCAAGGCGATGCTCGCGCGCATGGAGCAGCTCGAGCCCAAGCTCCACGCCTTCAACATCCCGACGCCGGACTACGCCTTGAAGATGGCGCGCAAGGTCGAGAAGGCGATCATGGCGAAGGAGGATGTCGGCCCGGCCGCCGGCGTGCCGGTCAGCGTCAAGGATCTGATCTGCACCAAGGACATCCCGACCACCTCGGGCTCGATCGCGTATAAGGATTTCGTCTCCGACGTCGATGACATCGTGGTCGAGCGCATGAGGAGGGCGGGCGCGGTTATCCTCGGCAAGACCAATGTGCCCGAGTTTGGCTATTCCGGCGCCTCACACAACCCGATCTTCGAGACCACGCGGAACCCGTGGAATTTGGAGCGCTCGCCGGGCGGCTCGAGCGCGGGGTCGGGCGCGGCGGTCGCTTCCGGCATGGGGCCGTGGACGCTGGGCTCGGATGGCGGCGGCTCGGTGCGCATTCCCGCCTGCTTCAGCGGAATCTACGCCCTCAAGGCTTCGATGGGTCGCGTGCCGCTCTGGCCCGGCACCCGCGATGAGCGCTATCCCGGCGTCTCGAGCTGGGAGGCGCTCGAGTGCATCGGTCCGATGACGCGCACGGTCGCCGACGCCGCCTTCATGATGTCGATCATCGCCGGGCCCGACATGCGCGATCAGCGCTCGCTGCCGAAGCTCGAGACGGATTGGAACAAGACCATCAAAGGCGACATCAAGGGGCTGAGGGTGGCCTACAGCCCGGACTGGGGCTATGCCGCAGTCGACCCGCAGGTGCGCGACGTGGTGGGCAAGGCGGTCAAGGTGTTCGAGAAGGAGCTCGGCTGCAAGGTCGAGATCGCGCACCCCGGATTCGAGAATCCCTATGGCGCGTTCTGGGGCCTGGTCGCGTGCGAGACCGACCTGAAAGGCATGCGCGCCATGGTCGCGAAGCACGGCGCCAAGATGACGCCGCACTTGGTCGAGTTCATCACGCGGCCCTGGCAGGCGGAGGACTTCACCAACGCGATCATGGTCCGCAAGGGCGTGGTCAACAAAATGGCCGCGTTCATGCAGAAATACGACCTGCTGCTGACGCCGACTCTGGCCTGCCCGCCGTTCGGGCTGCACATTCAGGGGCCAGAGAAGATCGATGGGCGCATGGTCGATCGCTTCGAGTGGCTCAATTTCACTTACATCATGAACATGACCGGCCAGCCGGCGGCCTCGATCCCGGCGGGCTTCACCAGGGATGGCCTGCCGATTGGCCTTCAGATCGTCGGGCGGCATCTTGATGACCCGACGGTGTTGCGCGCCTCCGCCTGCTTCGAGGCCGTGCGGCCCTGGGCCGACAAATGGCCACCCATGCTGGCCGAGATGGGGTTGTGAGACGAGGGCGCCCTCACCCCAACCCTCTCCCGCGAGCGGGAGAGGGGGTGCGACCCAGTCGCGATCAATTCTTGTCCCCTCTCCCCTCGGGGAGAGGGGAAGGGTGAGGGGGCTAGGCCAAGCGACAACTTCGTCGCGGGAGAGTTGAATTGTGATCAAGAACGGCGCCGCCCATCTGGCATCCCTGCGTGACGGCCGCGAGGTTTTCCTTCGCGGCCAGAAGATCGACGACGTCACGACGCACCGCGCGTTCCGCAACTCGGTGGCCTCAGCCGCGAACCTCTATGAGTTTCAGGCCGACCCGAAGAACGCCGAGTGGATGACTTATGCCTCGCCCGATCGCAATGTGCGGGTGAGCCGTTCGTGGGAACTGCCGGCATCCTATGCGCAACTTCGCGCGCGCCGCACCGCGCTCGAGGCCTGGGCCGAGACTCATTACGGCTTCATGGGCCGTTCGCCCGATCATGTCGCGAGCTGCATCGCCGGCATGGTGATGGGCCTCTCCATGTTCGAGGCCTATGACAGAAAGCGCGCTGGCGCGCTCTACGACTATTACCGCCATGCGCGCGACAACGATCTGTTTCTCACCTATGTCATCGTCAATCCGCAGGCCGATCGCTCCAAGGGCGCTGGCGAGCAGGCCGATCCCTTCTTCATCGCGCGCGAGGTCGATCGCGACCATGAGGGCATCACGGTGAAGGGCGCCAAGATGCTCGGCACGTCGAGCATCATGGCGAACGAGGTGCTGGTCTCGAATGTGCAGCCCTTGAAGGAGGGCGAGGAGGCCTACGCGCTGTCCTATTGCATTCCGATGAACGCCAAGGGCCTGCGCGTGCTCTCCAGGCGTTCTTATGAGGACACGGCGGAATCGGTCTATGACAACCCGCTCTCGAGCCGCTATGACGAGAACGACGCGATCCTCTATTTCGACGAGGTGAAGGTGCCGTGGGAGCGCATCTTCATCGCCGGCGACGTCGCCATGTCGAACAAGCAGTTCCACGGCACGCCGAGCCACATCTACCAGAACTATCAGTGTCAGATTCGCCTGATGGTGAAGCTGCGCTTTCTCGTCGGCCTCGCGACGGCAATTGCCGATACCAACGGCATTGGCGCGATGCAGCCGGTGCGCGAGACCCTGGGCGAGCTCGCGGCCGAGGCCGCCATGGTCGAGGCTTTCGTCGATTCGATCGAGGTTTCGGGCAAGCAGCTCGGGCCCTATTTCGTGCCCGACACGCACAAGGTCTATGCCGCGCAGGTGCTGACGCAGAGGCTCTACCCCAAGGTGATCAGCACGCTCCGCGAGCTCGCGGGCGGCGGCATGATCATGCTGCCTTCGAGCGTCGATGATTTCGCCAACCCGATGCTGCGCGACTATATCGAGCGCACCCAGAAATCGCCGGCGACGTCCTCCGAAGGCCGGGTGAAGCTGTTCAAGCTGGCGTGGGATGCGGTCGGCTCCGAGTTCGCCTCGCGCCACACGCAATATGAGATGTTCTATGCCGGCGCGAGCTTCGTGACGAAAAACAACTCGTACCGCACCTATGATTGGGCGCGCGCCAAGGGCATGGTCGAGCGGATGCGCGGCAGTTACTCGTTGGACGATGAGTTGAAGCGGCGCTGAGGGAGAGAGCATGGCTGTCGAGAAGAAGCATCGCGAGTTTCACACGCTCGACATGAAGAACGGCTGGGTGACCCCGCCCGGCTATCCGAAGTCGTTCACCGAGAAGATCCTGGCCGGCAGCCTCGATGAGGCGGGCAAGCGCGGCAGCCGCACGCGGCTCCTGAAGCTCGAGCCCGGCGCCTTCACCACCGTGCCCTTCGTCCACACCTATTGGGAGGAGGTCTATCTTCTCTCGGGCGATCTGATCGTCGGGAACGATGCGAATGGTCAGGGCGGGGAGAAATTCGCGCCGCCGACCTATGCCTGCCGCCCGCCCGGCACGCCGCACGGGCCGTTCAAGTCGGACGGCGGCTGTGTGCTGTTCGAGATCCACTATTTCGATCCCGCTTGAGCGAGGGAGCCGGAGCCATGACCGCCCAATACGCCGTCAATCCATCGCGCATGGCGCTCGTCAACATCGACATGCAGAACGCGTTCGTGGAGGGCACGCCACTCGCGGCGCCGCAAGGCACGCGCATCATCGAGCCGATCAACCGCCTGGCCGAGGCCTGCCGCAAGGCCGGCATCATGGTGATCCACACGCTGCACGTGACGCGCGCCGACGGCTCCAATCTCGGCACCATGGGCGAGCTGATCGAGCCGGTGCGCGCGGGCTATATCCGCGAGGGCTCGGAGACCGCGAAGCTCCACAAGGGCATCAAGGTGGGCCAAGGCGATATTCTGCTCTACAAGCCACGCTACGGCGCCTTCACCGGCACCGACCTCGACCAGCTTTTGCGCGCCAATGGCCGCGACACCATCATCATCACCGGCATTTGCACCAACATCTGCTGCGAGACCACCGCGCGCGAAGCTGGCATGCGCGACTATCACGTCTTCTTCATGAACGACGCGACCGAGACCTTCCCGATCGGCAATGTCGGTGTGGAAGACATCAAGCGCGCGGTGCACGCGACGCTCGGCGCGGCCTTCGCCAATGTCATCCCGCTCGATGACATGGTGAGCCGCATCGAACAGGCCAAGGGCGCCAGGGCCACGGCGGAGTAGGGGCCTCACCACCCTCACCCCGGCCCTCTCCCGCAAGCGGGAGAGGGGGACGCGCGATTGTTGACCCGGTCACGAATGATCCCCTGTCCCCCTCGGGGAGAGGGGCAGGGTGAGGGGCTTCAGACCGAGCCTTATCCCACCACCGGCAGCGGCACGATCGTATAGGTGTGGCTGAGCTTGCGGCCGAGCACCGGGTCTTCGAGCTCGAGCGTGAACTTCTCCGCCGGCTTCACCCCGCCGATCGCGGGCAAGGTGCCGAGGAACATCAGCGTGCCCTCGGGCAGGCGCGGCGCCCCATTGGCGAAACCGCCAACCAGCACCGCCGGCGGCTGGATCGTGCCGAGCGAGCCCTCCTGATAGAGCCGCCTCTTGCCCTCGGCCTCGGCAAAGGAGCGCAGGATCAGCGCATCCCAATGCCCGCTCACCTCGTCGAACGGCCAGAGACTGCCGCCGACCGGCTTGTCGCACATCTGCTTCGAGACCGTGATGCCATAGGCCTCGACCTTCCGATCGGTGTGGTCGGAGCCGAGGCCGACATAGGTGCCGCCGCCGGATTGCACCAGCACCGCCTCGCACTCGCCGCTCGAATCGATGCCCGAGGCCTCGATCGCGCTGCGTTGGTTGAGGCGCGCGGCCGAGACGCGGTAATAGACCGGCGTCGAGGCCGGGCGCTTCACGCCGATCGCCTCGAGCTCCTTCATATGATGCTCCATCGCGGCCTTGTCGCGCCCGGTCCAGCCGGCAATCACCGCGGTTTGGATCGTGGCGACCAAAGGCCGCGGGCCCTCCTTGGCCTCGACCACGAAGGGCAGGGTGACGGCATGCGACATGATTGTTCTCCCGTTTCTGGCGATTGTTCAGCGCTTGGTCCAGGCGATCTCGGGCACACAGTCAAACAACGGACCGAGCTGCTGGGTGCGGGTGACGATCGTGTTGGCTTTGCGTGAGGTCTTGGGTCCGGGCTTGTCAGCCGAGAGCTTGCGTGGGTTGGGCAGGATGGCGGCGAGGAGCCCTGCCTCGCGCGCGCTGAGCTTCGCCGCCGGCTTCTTGAAATAGTGCTGTGCCGCGGCCTCGATGCCATAGATGCCCGGGCCAAACTCGATTTCATTGAGGTAGAGCTCGAGGATGCGGCGCTTGTCCAGCATCAGCTCCATCATGAGCGTGACATAGGCCTCGATCGCCTTACGCACATAGGAGCGGTTGGGCCAGAGGAAGAGATTCTTCGCGGTCTGCTGCGTGATGGTCGAGCCGCCACGGCGCGGTCGGTCGTCGTCCGTTTCGTCGATCACGCGCGTCAGCTCGCCCCAGTCGAAGCCCCAATGCTCACAAAAGTGATTGTCCTCGGACGCGATCACCGAGCGCGGCGCGGCCTGGCCCATGTCCTCGATGTCGACCCAGTCACGCGACAGCCCCTCGCCACCGATGGCGCGGATCACCATGAGCGGCGTGATCGGCGGTGCCGCGACCTCGTAGATCGAGATCAGCGTAACGGGGAGGAGGATGAAGAGGCCGTAGCCGGCAAGCCACGCGAGGCGCACGAGGCGCCACACGACGCGGCGGCGCGTTGCCGGAGCCCGGGCGGTGGCGGCCTCACTCATCGGCCGCGATGTTTGTCACGTCGGGGCGCACCTGTCCACTTGTCGGGCGCTGGAAACGGGAGGCTTGCAATGCTATGTCGACCGCTGAGCAACGATGATAGGCGAGGAGGCAGGCATGGCGGGCAGGTTGAATGGCAAGATCGTGCTGGTCACTGGCGCCGGCGCGGGCATCGGCACCGCTGCAGCCCGGGCGCTGGCGGCCGAGGGCGCGGCGCTCGTGTTGACCGATCTCAACGAATCGGGCGTCAGCGCGCTCGCCGCTGAGCTTTCGAAATCCAACACGCCGGCGATCGGTCTGCGTCATGACGTGACCGATGAGACCGGCTGGGAGGCCGTGTTCAAGGCCGCGCTCGCGCGCTTCGGCAAGGTCGATGTCGTGGTCAATAATGCCGGCATCGCCTTCGTCGGCAAGACCGAGGATACGACGCTCGCCGATTGGCGGCGCATGCAGGCAGTCAACCTCGACGGCGTCTTCCTCGGCACCAAGCATGCCATCCGCATCATGAAGGGCAAGGGCGGCTCGATCATCAACATCTCGTCCATCCTCGGCATAGACGGCACGGGCATGGCGGCGGCCTATTGCGCCTCAAAGGGCGGCGTGCGCCTCTTCACCAAGGCGGTGGCGATCGAGTGCGGCGATGCGGGCTACAACATCCGCGTCAACTCGATCCACCCCGGGTACATCCAGACCCGCATGTTCGAGACCGACATTGAGGCGTTCGGCTCGCTCGAGGCGAAGATGCAGAAAGTCAGCGCGCTGCATCCGATCGGCCGCGTCGGCCAGCCGGAAGAGATCGCGGCCGGCATCGTGTTTCTCGCCTCGGATGAGTCCTCGTTCATGACCGGCTCCGAGCTCGTGATCGATGGCGGCTACACGGCGCGATGACGCAATGAGGCGCGCTACACACAATGTCGTCATGCCCGGCCTTGAGCCGGGCATCCAGACCTCCTAAGAAAGACTGGATGGCCGGGTCAAGCCCGGCCATGACGCTAATTGCCTAACCCTTAGTGTATCGACGTCCGAGGTTCCGCCATGACCGCCGACATCCTCTATGAGAAGCACGGCCATGTCCGCCTGATCACGATCAACCGGCCGGACAAGATGAACTCGCTCGACTTCGCGGCCAATGATCGCCTGGTCGAGGCGTTCGAGAGCTTCAAGCGCGATGATGACGCAAGGGTCGCGGTGATCACCGGCGCGGGCGATCAGGCGTTCTGCGCGGGCGCCGACCTCAAGACCTACACCATGGCGTTCGCCACCACGCCCGCGCCCGCGTTTCGCGAGCGCTACACCGATGGCCACGGTCTCGGCGGCATCACGCGCGGGCTCGAGATCAACAAGCCGATCATCGCCGCGGTCAACGGTTATGCCATGTCGGGTGGGCTCGAGATCGCGCTCGCGGCCGACATCCGCTTCGGTTCGCCGAACGCGGCCTTCGCCTTCCAGGACGTGAAGTGGGGCTTCCACCCGTGCGATGGCGGCTGCGTGCGCCTGCCGCTCATCGTCGGACTCGGCAACGCGATGGAGCTGATTCTCTCGGGCGAGCGCATCGGTGCCGAGCACGCGCATCGCATCGGACTCCTCAATCGAGTCTATCCGCTGGCCGAGCTGAAGGCGCACGCGATGGAGTACGCGCAGATGCTGGCCTCGCGGGCGCCGGTCGCGCAGCGCTTCGCCAAGGACGTGATCCTGAAGTCCTTCGCGCTCTCGATCGAAGAGGCGCTCAGGCTTGAATCGCGTTCCTTCCGCGACCTCGCCCACACCGAGGATTTGGCCGAGGGCACCGCCTCCTTCCGCGAGAAGCGGGACGCGCGGTTCAAGGGAAGATAAACGCGAGACAACGGAACCGCTTCGTTCGTCATCCTCGGGGCGCGCAACGCGCGAACCCGAGGATCCATCGTTCAGCGTGCGCACAACGATGGATTCCACGGTCGACGAAGACGCCGCCGCGGAATGTCGAACAGAAAGGAGTCTTGGACCGGCTCGTGCAGCCAAGGCGCGCTAGGCGCGCCTCGGGCTTCGACCCCACCCAAACCCTCCCCTGTCCAGGGGAAGGTCGTCTCTTTAGGCGACCTTATTCGTCAGCGCGCCGTCGACCAGCAGGTTCGTGCCGGTGATGAAGCTCGCGCGCGGGCTTGCGAGGAAGACCGCGCCATTCGCTACTTCTTCCGCGGTCGCCATACGGCCCATCTTGTTCATCGAGAGGCCGAGCTTGAAGAGCTCGGGGTTGTTCTGCTCGATCTGGTGCCACACCCCGCCTTCGAAATAGGTCGTGCCGGGCGAGACCGTGTTGGCGCGGATGCCCTTCGGCGCGAGCCGGCAGGCGAGGCCCTTGGCGTAATGGATCAGCGCGCCCTTGGTGGAGCCATAAGGCCCCGCCACCACATCGGCCTCGACGCCCGAGACGCTCGAGATCACCACGATCGCGCCCGCCTTGGACTTCTCAAGATAGGGCAGCGCGTGCTCGCAGGCATGGACCGTGCCCATCAGATCGACCTCGAATTCGCGCTTCCAGCTCTCCGGCGTGTTCGGAATCGCGAGCGCGCTCGCGTTCGCGACCACGATGTCGATGCCGCCGAGCGCCTTGGCCGCGTCGTCGACCCAGGTCTTCAACGCGGCCGCATCGGCCAAGTCGAGCGCCGCGCCGTGCGCGCCGACGCCCTTGCCCTTGATGGTCTTTACCGTCGCCTCGACGTCCGCCTTGGTGCGCGCGCAGACCGAGACGTGAGTGCCCTCATCCGCCAGCATCAGCGCGATCGCGCGGCCGATGCCCTTGGTGCCGCCGGTGACGATCGCCTTGCAGCCCTTGAGACCGAGGTCCATGGTGCGTCTCAGGCCACGCGGTTGGTGACGCAGCCGTCGATCACGAGATTGGTGCCGGTGATGAAGCTCGCGCGCGGGCTTGCCAGGAACACGGCGCCATTGGCCACTTCCTCGGCGGTCGCCATGCGTCCGGTCTTGTTCTTGTCGAGCGCCATCTTGAACAGATCCGGCATGTTCTTTTCGATCATCGGCCACACGCCGCCCTCGAAATAGGTGTTGCCGGGCGAGACCGAGTTGCAGCGAATGCCCTTCGGCGCGAGCTGGCAGGCGAGGCCCTTGGCATAGTGGATGAGTTGCGCCTTGGTCGCGCCATAGGGGCCGGCGGCGAAGTCGATCTCGATGCCGGAGATGCTCGAGATCACCACGATCGCGCCCGCCTTGGATTTTTCGAGATGGGGCAGGGCGGCCGTCACCGCGTAATAGGTGTGCATCATGTCGATCTCGAATTCCTGGCGCCACGCCTCTGGCGTGTTGGGAATCGCGAGCGCGCTGACGTTCGGGATCACGATGTCGATGCCGCCGAGCGCCTTGGCCGAGTCATTGACCCAGGCGGTCACCTGATCGCCCTTGGAGACATCGACCGCCGCCCCGCATGCGTTGACCCCCTTGGCCTTCAGCGCCTTGACCGTGGCATCGACGCCCGCCTGATTGCGTGCGCAGACGCCGACATGAGCGCCCTCTTCCGCCAGCATCGTGGCGATGGCGCGGCCGATGCCCTTGGTGCCGCCGGTGACGATGGCCTTGCAGCCCTTGAGCCCGAGATCCATGGCGCAGTCCCTCCCATTTCATGGTGCCGCGTGCGATCCTCTTGCGCTCCTGGGGGAAAGACAATGGCTTTGTCGCGATCAAATCCAGTACACGGCGCGACTGCGTTGCGCGCCTTGGTGCGCGCCGGCACGCGACGCCACGTAAGTGGCGAAAGCCAAGCGCGCGGATGCGCGCGCCCGGCGTTTGAGGGCGCTTCGATGATCGCTTGCGATCGTCGAGGCATGACATGACACCTCCCCGCCTCAAGACCGAGATCTGGTTCCAGGCGCAGCTCAGGGTGTGCGACTTGAACGGCATCTCAATGATGGTGCTGCGCAAGGGCGACCGAGAATCGGGCGCGGTGCTCCTTAAGCTCCTGCGCCCAGGGGAGGCGCCGCGCGTCTATGCCCAGACCCGCAAGATCGACGGCGAGCGCGCCTGGATGAAGGCCAAGCTGCCCGAGCCCGCCGGCGAGGTCGAGGCGGACGCCTATCTCGCGCGAGAGGTGAAGCGCGACCCCGATGTCTGGGTGATCGAGATCGAGGACCGCGCCGGCTCTTACGAGCTCGACGCGCCGGTGGTGTGAGTGGCGCCCGAGGCGGCTTGAGATAGGTCCGTCGCTTGCCCCGTCATACCGGCGAAAGCCGGTATCCATCGCGCCACGGCCCCGCATGCTTCCATGATGGATTCCGGGTCGCAAGCCTCGCAACCGAACGCTGGACGGCGTTCGGGCTCGGCCAGCGCCCGGAATGACGATCAAACAAAGGTGCGATCGCCTCGCACATCCTGGTCGCTAACTCCCCGCCGGTTTCTCGATCTTCTGCTCCTTCTTCTCGACCGGGCCGCCGGCCTTGACCCAGGCGGCGAAGCCGCCGGCGATGTGCGCGACCGGTTTTAGCCCCATGCGCTGCACTGATTGCGTCGCAAGCGCCGAGCGCCAGCCGCCACCGCAGAAGAAGACGAACTTTTTTCCCGAGCCGAAGATGTCCTTGTAGTAGGGGCTCTCGGGGTCGACCCAGAACTCCAGCATGCCGCGATTAGCGAGGAAGGCGCCCGGCACCGTGCCCTCGCGCCAGATTTCGCGAATGTCGCGCAGATCGACGATCACCGTGTCGGGCTGGCCCACAAGCTTGAGCGCCTGGTCGATCGGGATGGTCTCGATCTCGGCCTCGGCCTCCGCCACCAGCGCCTTGTAGCCCTTCGTGATCATCGTGCTCGCTCCCTCTGTCGCCCATTTTGCCGCGGTTCGCGCGACAGCCACCGGCGTTACGGTCTGTTCGGTCCGATGGTCCTCACTCCGCCACGCGTGCGCAACCCTGATTCATGCGGCTCCCCGATCCTTCCCCCTGTCGTCCCGGCGAAGGCCGGGATCCAGGTTTGAGAAAAAGCTGGATCTCGGGTCGCGGTTCGCAGGGCGACCGCGCCCGAGATGACGGGCGAGACTCCTGGGACCACCGGCAGGTCACGCCCGCAGCGCGAATTCCGCGTGTCATCGAGAGGGTGCGCCACTATCCTCAGGCCCGCCAAGTGGGGCGCCAAGGACAGGGGGAGACCATGATCGTCGAGGAGCGCATCTACACGCTGCAGGTCGGCAAGCAGGCGGAATACCTTTCTCTCTACGAGAAGGAAGGCATGGCGGTGCAGAAGCGCATTCTCGGCATGATGGTTGGCTATTACTCGACCGAGGCCGGGCCGCTCAACCAGATCATTCACATGTGGGGCTATGAGAGCTTCGAGGATCGCCTGCGCCGTCGCAAGGAGCTGTTCTCGAATCCCGAGTGGCTCGCCTACCTCCAGAAGGTGCGGCCGCTGATCGTGAGCCAGAAGAGCAAGATTCTCTTGCCCGCGCCGTTCTTCACGCCGAAGGGCTGAGTGACGCGACCGGACCCGGAGCGCCTCGCGGAGACGCTCGCCGAGCTCATCGCGCGGCCCTCGCCTTTTCCGCCGGGCGACTGCAGCGCGATCGCGGCCTATTTGGCCGAGCGGCTGAGGGCCGCAGGCTACAGGGTCGAGACGTACGCGCGCCAGCCGGGCGTCGACAATGTGGTGGCGCGGCTGGGTGAGGGCGCGCCCGTGCTCGTCTACTCTACGCACATCGACACGATTGGGGTGTCATCGCCCGAGGCGTGGGCGAGCGACCCGTTCGTCGCACGTCGCGACGGCAATCGGCTTTATGGCCTCGGCGCGGTCAACGCCAAGGGCTCGGCCGCGGCGCAGCTTTGGTTGGCGGAGGAATTCGCCCGCGCCGGCGGGCCGGCCAACGGCACGCTCGTCTTCGCCTTCGTCGGCGATGAGGAGCGGCTCGGGCCCGACGGGCTGTCTTATCTGCGCGACATCGACGCGGTTCACCCGGAGATCCTCGTGCTCGGCGGGCCGAGCGCGAACCAGCTGATCACCGCCGAGCGCGGCGTGCTCTGGGCGCGTGTGACCGCGCAGGGGCGCACCGCCCATGCCGGCGACCCCTCGGCCGGCGACAGTGCGATCAAGCGCATGCATCGTCTGATCACCGCGCTCGAGCGCGACCTCGCGCCCCGCCTCGCCGCGCGCCACGACGGGCCGATGCAGTCGACCATGAACATCGGGCGCATCGGCGGCGGCCACAACACCAACGCCGTGCCCGAGCAGTGCTGGATCGAGGTCGATCGGCGTCTGTTGCCCGACGAAACGGTCGAGGGCGCGTTCGAGGAGATTCGTGATTGCGTCACGCGCTCGGGCGAGCCGGCGGACCTCGTGAAGGTGGAGCACCTCACCGGCACGGTCGGCTTCAAGGGCCGGGCGGACGGTGCGGGCGTCAGCGCGTTTCGCGCGGCCATCGAGACCGTGACCGGGGCGCCGATGCGCGAGCTCACCGCGCTCGGCGTCAGCGACGGGCGCTATTTCGCGCGCGACGGCATCGAGATTCTGAACTTCGGCCCCGGCGACGGCGCGCTCGGCCATGCGGCGAACGAGTGGATCGACGTCAGTGACCTCGCCGCCGGCGCCGAGATCCTCTGGCGCGCCACCGCCGCGTTGTTGGGGGTGAAGGGGCGGTAGTGGCCCTGGTCCCGGTTCGTCATTCTCCGGCGCGCTGGAGGCGCGACCGGAGAATCCATGGTGCAGCGTGCGCGGAGCCATGGATACCGGGTCGCAAGCCTCGCAACCGAACCCCTGCGGAGTTCGGGCTCGGCTAACGCCCGGTATGACGACGAAAGGGGCGCGCGCCGCATCCTCACTTGTCATCCCGGCCGCGAAGCGAGCCGGGAACCATCGCGCAGTGAGCGCATGGCCGGCATGGATGGCCCGGTCGTCGAAGCGACGCCGGGCCATGACTCGAAGATGTGATGGTGCGGCGGCTCTGGGTCCCCCGGTCAAGCCGGGGGACGACGAAAGTGTGGAGCGTCTCGACGAAGCCCCCTCTCCCCTTTGGGGAGAGGGTAGGGTGAGGGGCGACAACTGAGGCGCGCGCGCCTTGGGTCAACCTCCACCCTCAATCCCTCCTCCAATCATGGAGGAGGGACTTATCGAAGGTGGCGCCACGTTGGTGGGTTCCGCGTTCTTCTATTCGCTCGGGACCCTGCCGTCGCTCACCGCGCGGCCCCAATCGGCGTAATGCGCTTCGGTCTCCAGTGACGTGTCCGGCACCAGGCGATCCAGCACCGGCTCGAAGTCGGCGCGTCGCAAGGGGCGAAGCTTGATCGTGTGGGCCTGGATCGCGGCCAGACCCTTGTCGACCAGGGAGGGGATCTCGGGGTTCATCTCGGCGACCATGCGGCTCGTGACCTCCTTGCACAGGCGCGCGATCTCGCGCCCGGTGAGCCGCTCGGTGGCCTTAGCGAGGCGCTTGTAGTTCAGCGTGCGTGCATCGATCGGGATGCCCTTGGCCTCGAGATGGATGCGGAAGATCTCGGCGCGTGCGGCGGAGTCAGGCAACGCAATGAGGATCCGCCGCTCGAAGCGCGAGAGCACCGCGGCATCAAGATCCCATGGCCGGTTGGTCGCGCCGATGGTCATGACGAGATTGCGTCGGCCCTTGCTCGCGAAGCCGTCAAGTTCCGAAAGGATCGCGGCCAGCATCTGCTGGTGATAGAGCTGGCCCTCCTGGCCCCGACTCTTGCACAGCGCGTCGAACTCGTCGATGAACACGATCGAGGGCCGGCCATCGTTCGTGAGCTTCCGCGCCACGCGATAGAGCATGCTGATCAGCTTGCCCGACTCGCCCACCCATTTGGAGACGATCTGGCTCGACTTCACGTTGAAGAAGGTGGCGTTCAGCCGGTTGGCGATGGCGCAGGCGAGCAGCGTCTTGCCGGTGCCGGGCGGGCCATAGAACATGATGTTCTGCCAGCCCTCGATGTCGACGCCCTCCGGCAGCTTCGCCATCGCGAGGCCGTAGTGGAACTTCAGCTCCTCTTTCAGCGGGTCGAGCCCGCCGATCGAATTCCAGTCGATCGAGCGCGGGCGGTCGTCGATCAGCAGCAGGATCTGCTGCTCCTGCGCGTCGGCCTCCTCGTCGGTGTAGACCTTGTCGTCCTGCTCGTGGTTCTCGGTCGGCTTGATGCGACCCATGTCCATGCGGTTGGTGAGATGGAGCGCGCGCGAGCGCTGGCGAAATTCATTGGCGCGCACCTGAAGGGCACGGCGCTCCTCGGGGTCGTCGATCAGCTCCATCAGCTGTTCGGCGAACTGCCAGGCCTTTTCATAGGAGCGCGAGGCTTCGACGGTCTTGCCCACCGTGAGACGGGTATTGGCCTCGGTCAGCATGCGATCGATCGATTTCTTGAGGGCGTCGGCACCGGGTGCGTACATCAGAAACGTCCGAACATCAGAGGGGCGCGAGATCGATCAGCCGGTCGCCGACCTGAACCTCGTCGTCGAGCTTTACATGGATTTTGGCGACCCTGCCGGCGGCCGGTGCCGTGATCTCGGTCGCGATCTTGTAATATTCGAGCGTCGCCAGCAGCTGGCCGGCCTCGACCGTGTCGCCTTCCTGCACCTCGATCGCGGCGACCTTCAGGTCATAGGCATTGCGCGAGCGGCAGGACGCGTTGACCGCAATCAGCACATTGGCGCGTTTGGCCTTGGCAGTGCGTTTCGGCATGGTGGACGCTGAGGACTGGCGGGAAGGATCGGCCTCATCCTTCGACAGGCTCAGGATGAGGCCGTATGAAGATGCCCTCGTCCTGAGCTTCCTCACCCTGAGCGCGCCGCACCTCTCCTTTCGACAAGCTCAGGATGAGGTGCGGCGCAGTCGAAGGGCGAAGGATGAGGTCGCTCGTTGTTGCGCCGCGTCTCAACCCTTCAGCGGCTTGATCTTCGCGCGCTTCGGTGGCATCGGCGCCTTCGCGGTCTTGGCCTTCTCGGGCTTGTCGTGATCGCGCGTCAAGGTCTCGACATGGTCGCGCGTGCCCTCAGGGTCGTTGATCCACGAATGGTAGAAGTTGAACGGGTTCTTGGCGTGCCCGCCGGGCTCGGAGGTGAAGCCGCGGTGGAGCAGGTTGTAGAGGTGGTTCTCGGCCGTCCAATTGCGCCGCGCGTCGCGGAGCGTCGTGAGCGAGAGCGTCGCGTAGGTCGCCTCGTCGGGCCCGGTGCCGCACTCGGCGAGCACGCTGCCGTCGAAGTCCACGATGTTGGAGTGGCCGAAATAGGAATAGACGAGGTCGCGGCCCGCCATGTTGGCGACCGCCATATAGGCCAGATTCTCCCACGCGCGCACCTGCGCGATCATGCGCTGCTGCTCCTTCGCGGGATACATGTAGCCCTGAATGCGCACCACGAGCTCGGCGCCCTTCATCACGGTGTCGCGCACGATCTCGGGCATGTTGCAGTCATAGCAGATGGTGCCGCCGACCATCAGGCCCTTCGGGCCCTCGGCGACCGCGGTCTCATGGCCCGCGGTCCACGGCTCCTGCGGGCACCAGGGGAAGATCTTGCGATATTCCATGACGACCTTGCCCTTGTCGTCGATCATGATCAGCGTGTTGTAGGGGTTGAGCCCGTCCGGATGCTCTTCGCCGGTGAGCGAGAAGATGCCGTAGACTTTGTTCTTCTTGCAGGCCTCGGCGAAGATCTGCGTCTCGTTGCCGCCGATCGTCGTGGTCAGGTCCGCCCACTTCAGCGGGTGGAAGCCTTGGGTCGAGTATTCGGGAAACACGATCAGGTCGAGGCCGGGATAGCCGCGCTTCATGCCCTCGACGAACTGGGCGATGCGCTTGCAGTTCTTCTCGACCTCCTTCTTGGTCTCGACCACCGGCACCTGATAATTGACCACGGCGACGCCAACGGCATCATCGCTCGACGAAATCGAACCCTGAGGCATCGTGCTCTCCTTCCCTCCTGAGGTCGCGGCGCTGGCGGCCGCGTCATGGGTCTGGGACGCCGCGCACATGCGGCGACCGGCCGGGCGCCATCATCGCAGAATGGCGGGCGCCGTCACGGGGGAAAATCGCTGGTGAAAGGCCGGCATGTCGGACCCTCACCCTCGCCCTCTCCCGCAAGCGGGAGAGGGGGCAGTTGTCGGTTGTTCTTGCGCCGTCCGAGCCCCCTCTCCCCAGCGGGGAGAGGGTGGGGTGAGGGCTGGCCGAACCTACACCCGCCCCGGCACCCAGTTGGTGCCGGCCAAGGGCACGCCGGCCATGGCGGCGGCCTCGATGGTGAGCGCCGCCATGTCCTCGGGCTCCAGGTGCAGCACGTGCGACTTGCCATTGGCGCGCGCGACGGTCTGCAATTCGAGCGTCAACGCGGTCAGGTAATTGCGCACGAGGCGCGCGCCGCGCTCAGGGTCGAGCCTGGCCTCGAGCTCGGACCGCTGGGTCGTGATGCCGACCGGGCAGCGCCCGGTCTGGCAGTGATGGCAGAAGCCGGGCCTGGTGCCGAGCGCTTCGTAATCCTCCTCGTGCACCGGCTTGTTGCAGCCGAGCGCGATGAGCGCGCCCATGCCGATGGAAACCGCGTCCGCCCCCATGGCGATCGCCTTCGCCACGTCGGCGCCGGTGCGGATGCCGCCCGAGACGATGAGCTGCACCTTGCGATGCATGTCCATGCTCTTGAGCGCCTCGACGGCGAGCTTGAGCGCGGGCAGGGTCGGAATGCCGACATGCTCGATGAAGACATCCTGCGTCGCCGCGGTGCCGCCCTGCATGCCGTCGAGCACGATCACGTCCGCGCCCGCCTTCACGCACATCGGCACGTCATATTGCGGGCGCGAGGCGCCGATCTTCACATAGATCGGCTTCTCCCAATCGGTAATCTCGCGCAGCTCGTTGATCTTGATCTCGAGATCGTCCATTCCGGTCCAATCGGGGTGGCGCGATGCGCTCCGCTGATCGATGCCGACCGGAAGCGTGCGCATCTTGGCGACCCGCTCGGTGATCTTCTGGCCGAGCAGCATGCCGCCGCCGCCCGGCTTCGCGCCCTGGCCGATGACCACCTCGATCGCATCGGCCTTGCGCAAATCATCCGGGTTCATGCCATAGCGCGACGGCAGCACCTGATAGACGAGGGTCTTGGAGGACTGGCGCTCCTCCTGGGTCATGCCGCCATCGCCGGTCGTGGTCGTGGTGCCCATCGCGGTCGCGGCGCGGCCGAGCGCCTCCTTGGCGTGGCTCCCCAGCGCGCCGAAGCTCATGCCGGCAATGGTGATCGGCGTTTTCAGCTCGATCGGCTTCTTGGCGAAGCGATCGCCGAGCACGACGTTGGTCGCGCAGCGCTCGCGATAACCTTCCAGGGGATAACGTGTGGCCGAGGCGCCGAGGAACACGAGGTCATCAAACGTGGGCAGCTTTCGTTTGGCGCCGAAGCCCCGGATGTAATAGAGGCCCTCATCGGCCATCCGCTGGATCTCGGCGATGATGTCCTCTGGGAAGGTGTGCGACGGGCGCAGCTTCCGGGCATCGAACGGCAGCGGCGCCTCGGCCTTGGCAGCGGCGGGCGCGGCCTGTTTGCGGGGGACGGCTTTAGTAGGCATCGGCGTGATCGATGTGGAAGTTGTAGAGCTTGCGCGCCGAGCCATAGCGGCGGAATTCGCGCGCGCTGGCGTCGACGCCGGCGTCCTTGAGCAGCTGGCCGAGCGCCTCGATCTCCGTGGCGTCCATGTCCTTCTCCACGCAATCGGCGCCGAGCGAGCCGACCGAGCCGCGCACATAGAGCGCCGCCTCGTAGATCGAATCGCCGAGCGAGTGATCCGCGTCGCCGCAGACGACGAGGCGCCCCGCCTGCGCCATGAAGGCGCTCATATGGCCGACCGAGCCCTTGACCACGATGTCGACGCCCTTCATCGAGATGCCGCATCGCCCCGCCGCATCGCCCTCGATCACGATCAGCCCGCCATGGCCGGAGGCGCCGGCGCACTCGGAGACATTGCCGGTGACGCGGATCTCGCCCGACATGATGTTCTCGCCCAGGCCCTTGCCGGCCTGGCCGCGCACGGTGATTCGCGCGTTCTGGTTCATGCCGGCGCAGTAATAGCCGACGTGCCCGTCGATCTCGACGTCGATGGGCTGGGTCAGCCCGGCCGCGATCGCGTGCTTGCCGCGCGGGTTGACGATGCGCCAGTGGCGCTCATTGCTGCTCGGCGTGATGCGGTGCAGCGACTCGTTCAGCGCGCGCACCGAGGTGGTGTCGAGATCGACGGCCATCACGCGTGCCCCGCCCGGTGCCAGACATAGACCGTCTCCGGTTTCGGCTCCCAGACATGCGCCTGTTCGACGCCCGGCAGGCGCGCGAGCGAGCGGTACTCGGAGGCCATGGCGACATAGTTGTCGGTCTCGGCGATCACCGCCGGCTTGCAGGCAAAGGCGTCGCGCAGGACCGCGAAGCCGTCCTCGGTGCCGACGCAGAAGGTGTAGAAGCCGTCGAGGTCTTCGAGGCCGGCTTCAAGCGCCTCTTTAAGGGTGGCGCCTTCCTTCATCCGATAAGCGAGGTATTTCGCGGCGACCTCGCTGTCATTGTCGCTTTCGAAGCTCATGCCGCCATGGCGGACCAGCCATTGGCGCAGCGAGTGATAGTTCGAGATCGTGCCGTTGTGGACCAGACAGAGATCGAGGCCGGCGGCGAAGGGATGCGAGTGAACCGTGGTGATGCCCGATTCGGTCGCCATGCGGGTGTGGCCGATGCCATGGCTGCCGCTCATCTGGCCGAGTGAGAATTCATCCGCCACCTTCGCGGGTAAGCCGACATCCTTGAACAGCTCGATGCGCTTGCCAGCGGCCATCACGCGCACGTCTTGCGCGTGGTCCTTCAACCAGCGGAGCGCGCGCTCGGCGCTCGCTTCCACGCTGAAGACCGCGTGATTGGCGCGCACCTCATGGCGCACCTCGGTTTCGAGGTCGCGCCGCAGACGGGCATCGAGCGCCGCCCAATTGAATGTCGAATCAGGATGATAGAGGGAAAGCTTGACCCAATCTCTCGGCGCGTCGTGGCCATAGACCGCGATGCCGGCGCTGTCCGGCCCGCGCTCCGTCATCTCGATCAGCATGGGTTTCAAATGCCGCCCGAGCTCGCCCTCGAGCGCAGGGTTCTTGAGAAACAGCCCGACAATGCCGCACATCATTCACCTCGCGCTTCTGAGGTGCACCAGAGGAAAATTTCCTCCCGATTATCACCCCGTGC
>Ga0194128_10003478_pt1 | contig 24149 bp, 28 predicted proteins | sample TA2KigCa65mmetaG_FD_148650 | JGI IMG/M metagenome (GOLD analysis project Ga0194128, IMG submission 148650) | Freshwater microbial communities from Lake Tanganyika, Tanzania - TA2015037 Kigoma Deep Cast 65m | ecosystem: Environmental > Aquatic > Freshwater > Lake | place: Tanzania: Lake... | reverse complement strand
ATGTAAACAAATATGCATCCATCAAGGTAACAGGAAACTCGATAATGCCATCTAAATTTTGGAATCCCATCTCAGATTTGTCTATTTTGTCCTTTGAGTTTCGAAGCGAGGAGTCATATGAGAATCCTAAATCCTTTAGCATCTTTGGCAATTTCTTTGTAAACTTGAGATAGTGAACGCGGTTTCCTTGCAGTTTTGTTTTTGTTAGTCTTTCTAGTTTTTCTTTTTCTTTTCCTAGTTTTTCAATATTATCAATTGAGGAAGGATCACAGTGTAGTCCTACCTCCCATCCGCCATCAACTAGTGATTTAATGTCATCCTCATAGTCTTCATAATTACCATTTTCATACACAGTCCTAAAGAAAAATGTGGATTTGACGCCAAACTTTTCTTCAATTTCCATAATTTCGGGTATGTTATAGTATGGGTTTTGTTTGTCCAAATTTGCAATTATACTACTATCAAAGCGTTCCTTTCGTGCCATGACATGCTCTTTTGGAGGCCCCTGGCGCTTCCAGTCCACATCATGGCTTAGAAAAACGTACATCGAGATTAGAAAATTTTGCATATTATTTAGTCTTGTAGGTTTAGAAGCAATGATTCGAACTATTTTTATGATTACTTGATTTTCGAGTAATTCATAATATCATGATACTTGAGGTCTAACTAATGGAGCGAATTCTTGTTACTGGTGCAGGTGGGATAGGCGGAGTTAACTTTGTTCGTGCATTAAGAGCAAGTAAAGAAAAATTTTTCATCATAGGAACTGATTTTAACAAATATTATTTGCAATTTCCAGATCTTGATATCAGGATAAGCTCACCAAGACACGCTGATCCTAACTTTATAAAACTTGTAAAAGAAACTGTTGAAAAAAATAAAATAAGCTTTGTTCACCCTTCGCCAACATCTGAAGCGCAAGTTATTTCACAAAATAAAAAATCGATAAATGCGAAAACACTTCTACCAGAGCCTGAAATTATTGCACAAGACAAGCTAGTAGTTCAAAAAAAATTATCAGAAAATAACATTTCAGTTGCAAAAACAAAGACTGTAGATTCATCAAGTGATATTGAGGAAGCATTTGATTCGTTTGGAAAAGGACCAGTTTGGATTAGAGCAAAAAAAGGAGCCGGTGGAAACCTTAGCCTGCTTTGCAACAAGGCGGCAGAGGCAAAACACTGGATAAATCTCTGGGTTGAAAAGAAAAAGGTAGACTATTCTGATTTTATGTTACAACAGTATCTTTCAGGAAAGAATCTAGCGTGGGATAGCTTTTGGTATGAAGGAAAACTTGTTGCATCCTTTACACGAGAACGAATCGAGTATCCATTCAAGCATATTTCTCCATCTGGAATTACAGGAACGCCAACCGTGTCAAAAATTGTAGTAGACAAGGAAGCAAACAGGCTTGGTGAAAAAGCAATCCATGCAATCGATAAAAAACCACATGGAAACTATGCAGTAGATTTGAAAGGAGTTTCAGATAACAGGTTTTACGTAACAGAAGTTGATTCTGGAAAATTTCATACAACAACTCCACTTTGGGGATATATCTCTACAAAAGTTCTAAAGCAAGAAAAAGAAAGGAATCTACCATATCTTTACACAATGCTTGGCCTTGGAAAAATCACACAGGCACCTAGTTTGGGCAATGATATCTATCCAGACGGAACATACCTTTTACGACACATAGATTGTGGAGACTGGATTTGGCGCGAAGATGGATACAAGGAACAAATCCTATGATAAAGGGTATCATTTTTGACCTTGATGGGACACTCGTCAGATTACCTATACGATATGATTTAATTCAAAACAATTTAAAAAAAATCTTTAACACACAAGACGAGTTCAAGCCACTTTTTGCACACATAGTTGATTTTGCAAATGGGGATTCTGTAAAGATAAAAGAAGCGTTTGAATCAATTTGTGAAGAAGAAAACAAGGCAGTTGAGAATCTTGAGATAATCGAAAATGCTTTTGACGTGTTACAGTTTTTTAAATCAAAGCAGCTAAAATTGGGTCTAGTCACATTGCAGTGTAGAAAAGCTGTTGAGAAGATCTTTGCAAGAGCTGATCAGCTAAATGTTTTTTCAGGTGTTGTGAGTCGTGATGATAGCTATGATAGAAAAGAACAGATTGAAAAAATACTTGCAAAACTCCAGATTTTACAAGACGAGGCAATAGTTGTGGGAGATAGAATACATGATATTGTTTCTGCAAGAAAGGTTGGATGTAGGGCAATTCTTGTTAATCGCGAAAAATCAGATCAAGTTGATGTTGAGACTATCGAAAAATTATCAAACTTGACAAAAATTGCTTTAATCTAGTTTACTTTCATTCGTTCTTCGACAATTTTACGGTACTTTTGATAATCAGTAGCAACATAATCTTTGTCAAATGATTCAAAGAATAATGTGTCTTCCAATGCAATCAAAAGATGAGCTGTGTTTGGTGGAACCTTGATTATCTTATATCCATTAACGATCTGGATTTGTTCTTCTTTTGTGTCTAGGTTTTCTTCTCTGTATTCTATCTTACCTGATAAAATTACATGATATTGCTCGTATGGGTGGTAATGTCCACCTCGGGCAAATCCCTTTTTGATTTCTGCAATGTTAAGTGACTTTTTACCATCATATGACATAAACAGGATTTTACCACGTACGTCTTCAGCTAGTTTTTTGAATTCTAGACCCATACTTGCATTTTAAAAAATCATTATTTTTACTCTTGTAGTTTTAAATCAGATTCTATATCTTGTCCTGTCTCATGAAAGTAACGATGCTTCAATTCCTTTAGTTTATCTGAGGTTTTCTGATTGTATGATATTTGTTTTTTATTAGATTGTGATTTTAGGCGCTTGTATTCCTCAATTAGTTTTCGTAGTTCTGATTTTTTCATTATTGACTTAGTTTGGGCGATGGCCTAACTTTGATGACGCTTCTTTTGCCTTTGTAACAGCCCTTGCTATGATCAAAGTTAGAATTACAGCTATAATCGTTACAGCTACTGCATAACCTATCATCAGGGGTATTGCCTGCTGGGTTCCAAATACCTCTCTGAATATGGTCTGAATTGCCTCGTTCCATGCCAAGGCTGCAACAAGTCCAAATGCCGCAGCTACAAGTGAGCCTAGCTTATCTAAAATCTCTTCAATTACGCCTTTTGGCTTTTCGTCTTCATTTGACATGGCTTTATTGGAGTTTTATGATTATGATATAACAAATGGTGTGAAATTCTAGCTAGTCATCCGTTTGTTTTTGCACACAAAAGAATTGTATCTAAACTCCCCACATCATGTCATTTCTAAATTCTGATTGAAACATTTGATCAAATGTAAAGCCTATTGCAAACAAGATGACAAAGACTCCAAAATTGAGTGCGGTAAGTGTTATTCCAATGTATAGGCAGTCTTTTGCCATTCTTGGCTCATCAGGTCTTAATGCATAATATGCAATTAATCCGCCAATTACCTGAACAAAGACCGGAAGCAAAAACCAAACCCAGCTACGTTTGCGTTCGTATCTTTCCATGATTATTGTTTGTTTTTTATCAATAAAAATAGTTGTTCCACTTTGTACCTAAGTTAGAACTAGTTGGAAAATCTAAAACAGTCTTTTGTTGGTTCTTCATATACTATATCTTCTCTGATGAGGTATTAGCTATTTTTTGCAGACTATTAGAAGATAATCGATAATTCCTCTTTGAGAAACTTGATTCAATTTAACTAGCGATTTTCGGAGAATTTTTTCAACATAACCAGGATACTCACGCAATATTCTGGTTTTAAGTGACTCTCGATTTTTTAGATAGTAATCTGCCAAGGGTTCATAGACGTTTGAACCAATTTTTCTTAGTTCACTAATATGAAATCCTTCTTGTTTGAGAAGAGATGTGATAAAATCAATATTATAATGCTCTGAAGACCAAGTCACAGAGAGTATTCCTAGTTTTGTAATAGGTACCAAAGGTTTTTCCAGCATTATTGGCATTGCCAGAGCCAGTATTCCGTCTTCTTTTAAAATTCTTTTAGATTCAGAAAGAAAATTCTTTAAAGGTTTAAAATGCTGCACGGAATCAAGAGCAAGAACTCGGTCTACTGATGCATTTTCAAATGGTAACATCGTGGAAGTTGTATTTATGAAATTGAGACTAGATTGATTGTTATTTTTAATTTTATGATCACTGTCATTTGTTTTAGTAATTTCCTTTATGGAGTCTCTTAATTGGTGAAAATTTATGTTGGCACAGGTTATTTTAATTTGGTCGTAATTAAAGCACCATTGAAAAGCAGGCGAACCAAATCCACTTCCAATGTCAACTACAGTTTGTTTAGATGCTAATTCTGCCATTTTGCTGAAAATTTCACACAGATTTTTTTGAGCTTCAATAGGAGAAGTTGTTTTTTCATCCCAAAACCCAAAATTTAACATATCTCCGCCTGTTGCAGTCCTCATAACGTCGGAAAGAGAATCATAAAGATTGATGACATCTTTCTCATTGCGACGAAAAGTCCAAAAAAAGACCTCAAGTGGATTAATTTTTTTCAAATTAGAACAGTAGTTCTTTGATGTATCAAATAAATACTGACATTATTTGCAATCTCTATAAAATCCAACATTCTTTATGTTATAACGGATTCAAGATTTAGCTGAGTATTGTCTATGTAAACAATCTACTTTTTCAATTTAGCGTTATCTGCTGCTTTTGTTCTTTGTTTCGCTTTATTTGATGTTTTACTCATACCAATTTCTTAATTTTGTATGAACTAAAGATTCATGATGAATATTTTTGAACAGTTTACTAGTAAATGTTCACATTACCATACTCCATAGCCTCGTAATAGTTTGATGTTGTAATGAGATTTGTGACCTTTGAGAGTCAAATTTTAATTTCCTTGTTCAGCATATCGCCACAAAACTATGTCAATTACAGATATCTTGTGATGAAATTTCTTTTGAATCACTTTACACATTTCTTGTACGTCTTTAAATCCGAATTTTTTCATTAATCGTTGTAGATGGACGTCTGGCTTTGCAACTTCAATTCCGAGATTCTTAGCTAGATGATATTTTGTTATATCGCCAATATGAGGCAATGTGGAAAGATATTCCAGCTTCTCGCTTTCTGTTTTTTTAGATTTTAATTCATTGAATCGCTGTACATAATTTTTAGATGTCTTCTCTATCGCTTTTCTCTTCAAAGGGTGTCTGATCACAGAGAAATTCGTCGGATTTTTGCTCCAGCGTTCATATATTTTCTCTACTATGCTTACTTTGAATCCAGAAGCAAGAACGACCCACACATACTGCTTGAAGAAATATCTCGCTGTTATTTTTGAAAATTTTACGCTATTTTGCCAGCTTGTATCATCAGGAAAATTCCGTGACACAAAATCATAAGCTTTTTTGTAGTGTCTTAAAAGATCATTTATTTTCGATTTCAATCAAAGTCAATGATCTAATTATTGATCTTAAAGATTACGTCATCACAGCATCTTTTTACGCTAAAATCGGGGGGAAATCATTTTTACTCTGTATCGATAAACTCAGAAGCAGTTGGCGGATCTGGTGAAAGCCCCTTTCTCTTTCTAACATCTGCAATTACCTGCGTTTGGATGGATGTTGGAAGTGGAGCCCAGGCCTTAAAGTGACTATTCCACATTGCTTTGCCAGCAGTTTGTCCTCTCATAACTTCAGATAGATCAAATGTCTCAGATGCAGGTATTTCACCTGTTACAATATTTACAACGCCTTTTTGTTGCATGTCAATTACTTTGCCACGTTTTCCAGCCAAAACACCAGCTACGTTTCCAATCAGGTCTTGTGGTACACGAACCTCGATTCCAAGTATTGGCTCAAGCAAGACAGGGTCTGCCTTTAGTGAGGCCCCAAGACATGCACGCCTTGATGCAGGACCAAGCTGCGATAGTCCCCTGTGTGCGGGGTCTTCGTGTGGAACAAAGTGAGTAAAGATAAACTTGCAGTTTCGCATCTGCTCTTTTGCTAAAGGACCTTCTTTCATTACCTCTTCAAATCCAGTCAAAATTGAATCAGTGGATTCTTGGATAAACTGCACACCTTTTGTTGCGTTGATTAGTACATTTCCGCGGGGATCAAACTTCATGATGCTTTTTGCCATATCAGGATCCCATCCCTTTTCTCGCAAAGTTTTTGCAACCTCTTTTTTGTCTTTCATTTCTGAGAGTTGGCCAGTTCTTATCATCTCTGCAATTTCTGGCTCTAGTGGTTCAACTGCCATGAAGAGTTTGTTGTGTCGGTTTGGTGATTTTGACATTACAGCGTCTGTTCTTTTTCTTATTGTTTCCCTATAGTTGATGAGGGGTTGTGATGTAATGATTTGTACTCCAGCATCACCTATCAGAGTAGTTGCAATCTCTAAATGCAAAACACCCATTCCGGCAATTATTGTCTCGCCACTTTCTTCGTTAATTTTTACAACAAGGTTAGGATCCTCAATTGTAATTCGACGCAGTGCTTCGACAAGTTTTGGCAAGTCTTTTGGATGCTTTGCCTCAACTGCCATCTGGACTACAGGCTCTGATACATACTTGATTCCCTCAAATAATGGAACATCGGTAATACTTGCAAGTGTCTGACCTGCTCTTGCCTCTGGCAGTCCCAAAAGTGCGGGGATGTTTCCAGCTGCAAGCTCGCCTACCATCTCACGCTGGTTTCCCATAAAGAAATTAACGGATTGTATTCTTCCCTCTCGCTTTGAATCAATAATGTGAACATGTTGTCCGTCCTTTAGCTTGCCAGAAAACAGTCTTCCAATTGCGACAGGCCCTGCTGCAGGGTCTACTGTCATATTTACAATCATCATTACTGCGGGACCATTATCATCACAGTTTAGTAGTGCTTTCCCAACGTCAGACTCTAGATCACCTTTCCAGATTTTTGGAATTCTATACTTTTGTGCAACATGTGGTGGAGGATGGTGCTTTACAACCATGCCAAGAACAGCATCAGCAAGTGGGGCTTTCTTTGCAAGCTCTTCTACTCCACCTGACTCGTATGCTTGGTAAATGTCTTTGAATGTGATTCCCTTTTCTTTCATGATGTCAATATTAAAGCCCCATCTGTCTTTGGCAGAGCCAAATGAAACAGAGCCGTCCTGAATTGATACCTTCCACTTGTCCTTGTATTCAGGTTCTGCGTAGGTATCAACAAGGCTGTTAAAGTCTGAAATAATTTCTGCAAGCCACTCTTGCATTTTATCAGGAGTCAGTCTTAGCTCCTTGATTAGACGATCAATTTTGTTGATATACAAAACAGGCCTTACACGTTCCTCAAGTGCTTGTCTTGTCACAGTCTCTGTCTGTGTCATGATTCCTTCAACAGAGTCAGATACTACAACTGCGCCATCAATTGCCCTTAGGCTTCGAGTTACTCTTCCTGTAAAGTCAATGTGGCCAGGAGTATCAATCATGTTAATTACAAACTCTTTTTCGCCCTGCTTGAAAAGCAAGGTAACGTTTGCCTGAACAATAGTCATTTGTCTTTCCTGTTCTAGCTTCATAGAGTCAAGTGCCAGCGCCTGTCCTGCAGAAGATGGTGCAATTATGCCGCTGGATGCAAGCAAGCTATCACTCATCGTGGTTTTGCCATGGTCTACATGTGCAATTACTCCAAAGTTTCGGATAAGGCTCTTGTCACCTATTATTTTTAGAACCTGATCAGTTGTCTTGAATTTCATGTTTGCAAAAATCCTTTTCCTTCAGCTATTAAACCTTATGAAGAGATTCAATAGATCATATCCGAGCTTGCAGCTCGTATTTTTTTGGCATTGATAAAATAGCATTCATTTTGCTGTCTTGCTTTTGCATGGTATAATGGTACAAGCTGCGACACAAAAATGAAAAATATGATGGCACTAACTTTATCATTGGTTTTTGGTTCTACCAAAATTGTGTTTAGTCCGATTTTTTTTAGGTTTTTTACAAGCTGCAAGTTGTGTCTGTTTTTTTGCTCAAATACAATTACAGTGTCTCCTTTTTTTGCACTAAACAGTCCCATGTGTGAAAACTGTTCTATTCTCTCATAGTGTGCGTCAATTCCAAGGATTTCGTATAGCTTTGCTGCCGCATACATTGAGACAGGAAATGTGTACTGGTTTCCAAGAAAAAAGGCCTTGTTTTTTATCTTGATTTTTCTTGTCTCAGCTAGCGCATCAAGAAACAACTGTGATGGATTGTCAATACTGAGTTTTGTTGCAAGAGACATGCATGTTAAAGCGCTTGAAAGAAAGCCAATGCTTCCTGATGTAAATACACCTGAGCTTGGATAGTCAAGGAAAATTATTTTCGAACAGGCTTTGGCAAGACGGCTGTTCTTGTTTGCAGTAATCGCAGTCGCAGATTTTGCGATTTTTGCCGCTCTGATATTGGATATGGTATTACCAGATATTGAGACAAGATACACGTGATTTTTTGCCAAGTTTTGATTATTTATCAAATCAAGTGGGCCTATAGCACGAGTTCGATAATCAGAAAATGCCTCGCCTAAAAGTGCGGCAGCATACGAGTCTCCAGTTCCACAGATGATTGATTTTTGTTGTTTTTGCATAGGAATTGGTTTTTGTGCCTTGAATCTATGCAAAAATGGAACTTGTAACAAAATGTCTTGTTCTAACGCTTCAATTGTTTTCATGTTTTATTGCCAACATTCTTGAATATTAGACTACACAAAATAATTTGGATATTTATAACGAAGCTCAAAAACAGTTGCATGGAAATAACAGTCGGGCATACGCCTGATGCAGACGATGCATTCATGTTTTATGCGATGCTTGAAGGAAAAATAAGATCTGATGATTTTAAAGTAAAACATGTGATCCAAGACATTGAGGAGCTAAACAAAAGAGCGCTAAATCCAAGTCTTGATGTAACTGCGGTTTCAGCTCATGCTTGTGCATACATTCCAAACTATACAATTCTTCGAAGTGGAGGAAGTTTTGGTATTGGTTATGGTCCTATTGTTATTTCAAACAAAGCCATGACAAAAGATGAGCTCAAAAATACAAAGATTGCAATCCCAGGAAAAATGACTTCGGCGTTTTTGCTTTTGCAGCTAATGATTGGCAAGTTTGACTATATCGAGATGAACTTTAGCCAGATTTCAAATGCAGTAAAGGAAGGAAAAGTAGAAGCAGGACTAGTAATTCATGAGACTCAGCTTTCATATGAGCTTGAAGGCCTGCAAAAAATACTGGATGTTGGAAAATTGTGGGACAATATGACAGGCGGCATGCCAGTACCTCTTGGTATCAATGTGATAAAGTCAGAGCTTGGAATAGAAACTATAAGAAAATTTGACCAGCATCTTTCTGATTCTATCAAGTATGGCTTGGCCCATGTCGAAGAAGCACTTGACTATGCAATGCAGTACTCTAGGGGCAAGCCAAGGGATCTCATCAAGAGGTTTGTAACAATGTACGTAAATGACATTACTGCAAACATGGGAAAGACAGGCGAGCGAACGATTAGGCACATGTTTGAGCTTGCCTCACAAAAAAGTCTTGTTCCCAGATTCGATCTAAGGTTTGCCTAATTAGCAGAGGCGCGTGTAGAAAATTTAGCTTTGATTCGATCCTATGATTAGTCATCTTTATTATCTAAAAATGCGCAAATAGTACGAAATGAAACTGATTTTAGACTTTCAGCCATGCAAGGAATGCCATGAATTGATGAATGAACTGAGCAGCACAAGGTTTGTTTTTGCAGACGAACTTACACGGGCAGATGAGTCAGCAAAGTTTTTGCGACACCTAACCTACAACCACGCCGAAGTAGTAAAGGCAGTGTTAGGCGAGGTAAAAGAGAAAAAACGCAGCCCAGAGTTTGACCTGTACCGATAAACCAATAATTATCATATTTTATTATAACAAAATAGAAAATGGTACTTGTTGATAAAAAAATTCTTGTCTCTGGCATTGTAATGGTAGCATTTGGACTAGCCATTACCGTATATCTTGATGCCACGAGTCCTGCAGGAAGATCTGGCATGACAGAAGAAGAAGCACTTGATCTTTTGGAGGCGCAACAACAAAACCAAGACATGCGGTTGTTGTCAGGAATTGTAGCTGGGATTGGATTTTTGCTTATTTTGATAAGCTTTGGTGCAAGAAGAAAGAGAAAGGAAGGCGGCGTAAAGACCATAGAAAAAAAACCTGCCACATAAAGCAGGATTTTAACGATAATTACGCCTAGACTAAATTCAAAATCTTTGCAGTATGTTAAAGAATGTATCACGCTGAGCAGGGCTTTGGCCGATTTCTTTAACCATGTTTGCAAGCTCTAAAACAGAAGAGTTTGTTGGTTTGCCTGCAGCTCGATAAATTTCCTCAGAAAATGCAGTTCCAACCAAGTCGTTTCCACCGTTTGCTAGTGCAACTTGAGCAAGTTTTTTCCCATATGCTACCCAGTAAACAGAGATGTTGTTTAGCTGACCTGCAAGCATTAGTCTTGATAGTGCAATTACTTTGAGGTCATAAATTGATGAGCATTCGTGCGTAACAAGTTTTTCTTTTTCAAGTTCCGTATTATCTAAACTAAACTTGAGTGGGATAAACGTGATAAATCCTTGTGTCTTTTTTTGAAGCTCGCGTAGCTTGATTAGATGATCAATTACATGTTCTGGTTTTTCAACATGACCATAAAGCATAGTTGCGTTGCTTTTAATGCCAAGATTATGTGCCTGCTCAATTGTGTCAAGCCATTCCTGTCCTGAACATTTTCCCCTTACGATAAATTTTCTAACATCAGGATGGAAAAGCTCGGCGCCGCCTCCAGGCATAGAATCAAGTCCTGCTTCTTTTAGTCGCAAAAGAATTTCTTTTACAGAATTTTTTGTAAGCTTTGAGAGATAGAAAATCTCTGCTGCTGTAAATGCCTTGATGTTTAACTCTGGATGATTCTTTTTTATTATTTTCATCATGTCTTCATAATAGTCTAAAGTCAGCTTTGGGTGAAACCCACCAACTATGTGAACTTCGGTTGCACCCATCTGTTTTGCAAGTGCGACTCTTTGCTCGATTTGCTCAGGGCTTAGTGTGTATGCATCATCTTCATCACCTTTTCTGTAAAATGCACACATCTGGCAGCTTGCTGCACAGACGTTTGTGTAATTCATATAGTAAGAGGCAGCAAATGTAACAGTGTTTCCTACCAGTTTTTGCCTAGCGTTGTTTGCAACTGCTCCAAGCATGTGCAGGTTTTCATAGTTTATGAGTTCCATTCCATCATCAAATGATAGCTCGTCTCCTGCAATTGCCTTATCCAAGGCCTGCGATTCTCTTACCAGTTTTTCTAGCACAAAATGTGGCAATTTCTATCAAATATAAAACTAAAGACTGACTGAATCAAAAAAAGATAATTAACCAAAGACGACACTAGCTATTGATTTGGTACTACCACTTGTTGATGAACACAAACCAAAGTGCTACCTATGCCATGACATGTTTGAAAATATCGAAGAGCTACGAAAACATCAAGAAACTGCACACAAAGAGTTTATCGAGTTTCATAAAAAGAGTCAACAAAGAGGACCAGCCCCTGGCGATGTAACTGTGTTTTAATCCAAGCTAGATTGTGTAAGTTTTTTGTATGATTTTAGGATCTCTTTTGCCTTTTCTATGCTAATATTTGCCAAGTCATAGTATTTGTCGAGTTCCAATGCACGCTTGAAGTATTCTAGTGCCTCTTCAACTTCACCAAGTTCTGCAAGTGAGAGTCCCTTGTATGCAAATGCCATTGTGTTTTTTTTATCTAGTTTTAGAACATCATCATAGCACAGTATTGCTTCTGTATATCGCTTGAGTGTGTGCAGTGCAGAGCCCTTGTTTAACAAAGCGCCAGTGTTTTTTGGTTCAAGCTCAAGTGCCTGATTATAAAATAAAAGTGATTCTTTTACGTGGCCAAGATTTTGCAGTGTAACGCCTTTGTCAACTAGTGCCCTTGTGTTGTCTGGATCCTTTTGCAGTATTTTATCATAACACTTGAGTGCTTTTTCGTATTCGCCTATTTCACAAAAATTGTATGCTTCCTCTAATGGATCCACTAGAATTATTTTCTTGGTTTGGCAGATAATGATTTTTGTACGATGCAAGCTAACAATGTGTCAATAAATTACAACTATGATGCTTGCTTGTCACGAGGTTCAATCTCTAGTGATTTGTTAAAACACTCTAGCGCTTCTTGATATCTGCCCAAGCTTCGCAACGCGACGCCTTTATCATTCCACAAATCAGCGTTATTTTGGTCCATGGCAAGTGCCTGCTCAAAGTATGATAATGCATCTTCAAATTTGCCTTCGCCAAGAAGGGTTTTGCCTTTTTTTACCAGCTCATCCATATTCATACTTGGTATTTGTTGTTGATAGATAAAGTACTTCTGATAATAGAAGAAAACTAGAAAAAATCTAGTAAATCCATGAATAGATAATGATAGTAATAATCTACATAGTTTTTTTGAGCTTGTTTCAACAGGTTTTTGCCCAAAGCTCAGAAGATCTAGTTCCTGATGTCAGTACTACCGATTTGACTATTTTATTTTCTGTGTCGATTGCCGTAGTTGTTGGTCTTGTGATTTACCTGTTACGAGATTCAATTTTGCGAAAAAAAACATCCTATGATGCAAAAGAGTTTGCGTCAAAAAAGGATCATGATTACGAAAAATATCACTCAGAGTGGACAAGCGATGATACTGATTTTGGTAGACCAAAGGATGTAAGACATCGTGAGTTTAAAAAAGCACTACAAGATGAAACGCTGCCTGATTGTTATGCAATTCTAGGTGTGCAAAAAAGCGCAACCCCTATTGAGATAAAAAATCGATATCGTGCACTTGTCAAAAAATTACATCCTGATAAAAGCAAAGATCCTTCAACAAAAGAAAAAATGTCTGAAATAAACAGAGCCTATGAAATTTTATCAGATATGGAACTACGACAAAGCTATGACAAGTATTATGATGCCTTAGGCTAATCTTTTCTTATATCTACAATAACCATGTTCAGCTCGATTTTTGATGAGCTTTGCATTGTGTTTGTAAGATTTGTGTACAATGAGATCTGTGTGTTGCCTTTTTTCATGCTAGATGTTATCTTTAGGTTCTTGAATTCCGTATTTGGCCCAAGCATTGTCTTTGACAGAATTTGGATTATTGTAGTATCGTCAACTGTTGCCTTCATTCTATAATGAAAAGTGTCAGAAAAATAAACGCCTCCTCGCATGTTAGGTCCTGTTAGAGGCGTAGCAGATTTTGTGATTGATACGTCTCGTAATTTGTATGATTTTGTGTCTAGATGTAATGTATGATTAAGCTCATTATGTTTCATTACAGAGGAAAGTAATTTTTCATCAATTGCCATTGTCTACCAAGCCAGAATATTTGTAATGAATTTTATCTTTTCATAATTTTTGGTAGTTTTGTCAAAAATTTACTTTTTTGCACGAGGCTAGTGATTGAATACATGTTTAAAAGCAACGCCGAGATCGAGATCCTAATGCAGGTAATTCAAAGAACTGCAACCTTGAGAAACGAAATTGAGAACAGGGCCATTTTGATGGGCCTAGACAAACATTGTTTTACAGAAATGCTTGATTACACCGTAGAGATTTTCGAGTCACAGGGTCTTGGTGCTGATTACTATGGATATCACAACATCAATCACGAGCTGGAAGTAACCTATGTAACATTGATGGCAGCTGTTTGGAAAAGCTCACTAGAGTCGATTAAGCAAGATGATCTAAAGTATCTGTATGCTGCTGCGCTGTTTCACGACTTTGATCCGCAAAAAAGTGTCGACAAACCGCACGAAGATAATGTGATAAGATTTCTTCTAACCGACAAGAGAGTACAAGCGCTAATTGTCGAATCAGGACTAGATATCAATATAGTAATTGCACTTATTCTAAGAACAACCTATCCATGGAAAGGCGAGCTAAAGGAAAACGCTGAAAAAAAGATGAGAGAATGTTTTGAAAAATCGCCACTAACAAAAAATGATCCGCAACAACAAGAACACTACCTAAAGCTTGGTTGGTTTCTTTCGGTAGTAGATAGAATAAGTGGTTATGCGCTAGGCGATTTTAAAAAAGGAATGGAGATGGCAAAAATGAACGCGCATGCGTTGGCGTGGCATCCATCTCTTATAGTACGCAGATCCGTTGCGTATTTTGAAGATTTGTTAAATAATGAAACAGAGATGACTGAAAGGGTTCTAGCGTCTCTGCCTAAGCAAATGAGAAAAAACTTTATGAATAATGTTTTAGGATTCATGAATCTAAGGCAACAAGAAATTCAAATACACTCAAACTTTGTTTATGACAATCTAAGACTTGTTCCAACAATTGATTCTATGACATTAAGAAACGATGAAAATTTTATTGATACACTGCTTGCAATATATGATGAGTTACCAAAACCATTACAGTTTGCAAGAGAAAATTTTGTAGAGTCTGTAAGGGACTATAATACCATACTAAACACCTTAAGACTAGGAAGTACAAAAGGCGAAATTATTGGATATGCGAAAGGAGGACCTCTTGAAAATTACAAATTACGTCCTGGAATTCAAGATGAAAACGTGGGCTTGGGAAATACTGTCTTTTTGGAACCTATTTCACTAAAGATGGGGTACTGGGGCCACGAAGGGGGTAGGGAGCTGCGTCATATGTTTACGATGTTGGCACATGCCAAAAAATACAAGTATCTAACTAGTTTTGCGCTACGTGATGTAGTAGAGAAACGTACACAAACTTATGAAAGTGCCCAATTTGTGAAAAAGTTTGATCCAGAACGTTGGGATTATTACAGGATTCCCCTGTTCTTCTAAATTACCACATAATAATATGATGTGGCGTCTGATAAATTAATGAGATTATCAGAGCTACAAAAATTAGAAAAAACAATCAAGGGCCAAGTTTTACGTGATGATGAGATTTTAGAGTGTTATTCTGTTGATTCCAGCTCATACAAAATAAAACCAAAGGTTGTAGTAATTCCAAAAAATCTTAAAGACATTGTTTTAGTTTTGAATTTTGCAACAAAAAGAAAAATTTCCGTAACACCTCGTGGTGCCGGGACAGGGCTTGTCGGAAGTGCACTAGGCGATGGAATTATTTTGGATATGAAAAATTTTGACAAGATCAAGGTAACAAAAAACTATGTAGAAGCAGATGCCGGAGTATTGAAAGGTAGTTTAGACAAAGAACTCTTAAAACACGGTAAATTTTTTGGCCCAAATCCATCAGTTGGGCCTTTTTGTACAATTGGAGGCATGATTGCAACAAATGCAAGTGGAAGCAGGTCGTTAAAGTATGGAAGTGTGATTGACAATCTTCTTGAGGTGACTTTGGTCACAGGTGCTGGCGATCTGATAAAATTACCATCAAAAACAAAATTTTCAGACTTTGTTGTCAATGTAGCAAATAGTATAGACAGGTCAAGATTTCCTCAAGTTTCAAAAAATTCATGTGGATACAGACTGGATGCTATTAACAATAAAAATGATTCACAAAAAATAATTGCGGGATCAGAGGGAACACTTGGGATTGTTGTTTCAGCTAAACTAAAAATTAGAAAAATGCCACAAAAGCGATCGCTTGTAATACTTGGATATGACTCTGTGGCTCTTGCAGCGCATGATTGCCAGAATCTAATCAGACTACATCCATCTGCATTAGAGTTTGTAGATCATACTACAATGAAAAATTTTAAGGTAGGTTTTCCTCGTGCTACGAACTGCCTTCTTTTTATAGAGTTTGATGAGAACATCAAGCAAAGTATTGCACGTCTAAACAAAGTATCAAATGCAAAAATATTGTATAAACTGGATAATGAAAGCGATATCCAAAGATGGTGGAAATATCGTGATTCTGCTCTGTATTATAGTATGAAAAAGGTTTTACCAAAAGAATCAATGCCGCACATAATAGAAGATGCTACGGTACCAATATCAAGACTATCAGAACTGTTTTCTATAGCAGATATGATTAGAAAAAAGACTCATGCAAGGATAATAACATATGGCCATGCAGGAAACGGAAACATCCACATACGCATTATTTTGCCAAACAAAAACAAAAGACTGATAAAAAAAATTGCAACATGGTTTTTTACAAGAGTAATCAGTCTTGGCGGAACTATTACAGGTGAACATGGGGATGGACTTGCACGCTCAGAGTTTGTCAAAATGCAGTATGGCAAAAAAACATACTTGGCATTTAAAAAAATAAAGCAAAAATTTGATCCACACAATATTCTCAATCAAGATAAAATAATTACAAACAAGAGTACCATAGTAAGCAAACTTGTGTTATAGTCTCATTTTGCGTCTAAATTAGCCTCAATTTTTGACTAATTTTGCTTGCAAAAATCGTGCCTAAAATGCCCGCCAAGGCTGCAGGAACAACAACTAGTGGAAAAACAGACTCTAGCATTTCAAAGTAAATTAGCGCAGTCATGCTTGGCCAGACAATTTGATGTGAAAAGACTTCGTTGTAGGTATGAGTAATCAATGGAAAATAAAAAAAGTAAAAACATATCCCAGGTATCGCGCCAGCTATACACTGTAATTTTCTTTTAGAATTTGACAACATTGCATCAAAAATTATAATTGGAATAACTCCAAGAAAATAAAAGCCAAGGGTTGGCATCAAAAATGAGTTCTGTGCAATTGATGTTGATGCATTTATGATCAAAAATAATGTTCCAACAAGTGATGCAATACCAAACTTGCCATTAACAAAACTTGATGAAAGGTAAAGTATTGATGCAAAAAGAAATGGAAATGCGATTGTTGTAAATGCAATTGCAAACATTGGATCAGGATTAAAGTTAAAATGTTCTGTATCAGAAAACGGCAATGAGAAAGAATAAAACAGTCCAGATGTTGAGAGCAGCACAGCTAGCAAGCCAATTATTATCAAAAAGTGAAAAAGGGTGTAAGAGCTTGAGATTAATTTTTTGTTTGAATATCTTACAATCGATGTCATTGATGCGGTACTGCAAAGTATCATGCCAGAGATCAGAAAAAGATGTGGTGGACTAAGTAATCCATCAAGACCAAAGTTAGAGTGCCAAAAAAAATCAAATGGTCCTGCACCAACAAGTATTGCAATACCTAAAATTGTAAGCTTGACTTGTTTTGCATGTTGTGATTTTATGTCATTTTGAAAATTTTTCCAGCTAAAAAATTTGATTACAGTACTTGCAAGTGCAATTGCAACACCAATGTAAAGAATTGCATGCGGTGGTGAAAAAAATGTTTCAGGTCTATTCAAAAGATGATTTGTAATATCCCAGCTACCACCAATTGTTACAATCAATACACCAAAGCTTACAAGAATCGAGGATGTGAAAAATAACCAAGAGTGTTGTTTACTTGTAAAGCTGATCGTTTTTCCCAAAATTATTCACGCTTTTTCTAAGTATCGACTTTGGATTCTAATTAAGGGTTTGAAACTTCGACTGAATAAGCCTTAACATATTCGCCTTGATAGTCAAGTATGCCGCTTTGTGGGTAGTGTGCCAGATCGGTATAATGAGGTAAAATGACACTTTTTACATATATGACAAATTCGCCTACAGATTCAGGCGTGACTTGAAGGCCAATATGATATTGATCGCCTGTGTTTATTGGTCTGCTAAAGGCCTCAATTGAGGGATATTTTGCAGTAACGATTTTTTGCCCAGCAGTATATTCAGCTCCTACTTCATCACCAACTAAAACATAGTATGGTGATTGCGTAAAATCATATTCTGTAATTTTTACTGTATTTCCAATTTCTGCAAGATTTGGAAATTGAATTGATACGATTTGAATGTCTGCAAGATCACCAATGTTCTTTGATGTGATTTTAATTTCAAATGATTGGCCTAAATTAATTTTTGATTTGTCAAGAGTTACATCCAAAGTGGGTTGTGGTGTGAGTTTTGGTTTTTCTAAAAAATTTGGCGGCATAACAAATAATGTAAGTGAAAAATATGCCATCAAAGAAACAGCGATTGCACAATAAAGAAATAATTTTTTCATTATCTACTGTTTACTTGATTCCAATTTAAGATTCGTTTTAAATAGTCTGTTTAATGACGGCTATTTACCATATATTACGTTCATTCATGCATGTAAAGCCTAGATCGGTTATGTACCTGATGGTAAAATAATTTTCACAGCGTTCCGCTAATATGGCAAAAAGAGATCTCTACGCATGACCACAGGATATTGTGTCAAATGTAGGACAAAAAGAGAGATTCAAAGTCCAAGTTCAGTTACCCTAAAGAACGGCAAACCAGCCGTCAAAGGTACCTGTCCCACTTGCCATACCAACATCTTCAGAATTGGTAGCGCATAGTGGATATTTTCTTTTTTTTAAGATTATTTTTCTAGTATTTCCATTCATCAGAATTTCCATTCCATAGAGCACGAAATGGTTTTGGATCTTTTCCAATCTCTTCTTTGATTCTATTTTCTAGTGCAAAAAACATGTTTTCCATTGCATCAACACCGCCATCTGCAAAAAGCTCTTTTCCAATTTCGGTGATTCTTTTTTTCTTTTCATTTACATCAGAGTCTTGGTTTTGTAAACAGTAGGTTAGAAGATCAATCATTTCTTCTTCTAAAAGAAAATCCATGATAGGCTTGTTTTTTCTTGTTTTTTATACTATTTGAGGCTCAAAATCAGGTTTTCAGTTAACGATTTTGGCAGATAGTTTATCATGGATCTGAGCTAAGATTAGTTTTGCTTTTTCCTTGTTGTCGTCTTCTTCTACTTTGGCATCCATGATAGAATCAATCTCATAGCTTTTATCGACAAGAACATTTGCCACATGGTCATCAAGGGTTCCATTTCCAATCAAATAGTATGCAAAGACAGTATTTTTCTGACCAATTCTATGTAGTCTGTCTTCTGCTTGTCTATGTATTGCTGGACTCCAGTCAAGTTCTGCAAAAATAACATATCGTGCACGACTCAAGTTTATGCCGACGTTTCCTGCCCTAAGACCTGCAATCATTAGTTTTGTTTTTCCAGCTTGAAATGAATCAATGTTTTCTTGTCTTGCCTTGTCTGTCTGACCACCGATTATAGATGATGGAGAATATTTGCTTAGTCTTTCATGCAACAGCTGGTGAATGTATTTGTGATGGCAAAATACAACTACACTTTCTTCAATTTCCATTATGTTTTCAACAAAGTTGATCACATATGGAAGCTTTGCAACACCGGCAGCTTGTCTTTCTCCTTGTATAGCTCGCTGATATGATGCAGATTTGTCAAACGTCGATTTGGCATCTCGTTGCTCTTCTTCAAGTTTTTGCCAAATTCTGTTTAGTTCTCTGTGATAATATTCTATGTCGGCATCAATTACTTCCTTGTATCGTACCTTTTCTTTAAGCTCTTTTAGCACATCAGATTTTTTGCGTCGCAGCATTACATGTTTTCGTAGCTCTTTGTGTAATGACTGTCGTTTGTTTTCAAGAACAATTGCTTTTCCTTTTTCGTTTACATAACAGAAATATTCACAAAATTCTTTAAAGTTTCCAAGAAGACCAGGCCTTAGAATATCTACAATTGGCCATATCTCAGAGCCGCGGTTGTAGATTGGAGTGCCTGACAGTCCAATTCTATATTTTACTGACTCTAGTGCAGCCAGTTCTTTTACAGCGGCATACTTTTGTGTGGTGTTTGAGCGAAGGTTTTGAACCTCATCACAAACAAGTGTTTTGATGTTTAGTTTTAAGAGGTCTGGAAGTCTTTTGTGCAATAATTCATAGTTGATAATGTAAAAATCAAAGTTACCAAGGTCCTGATTCTTTCCATGACGTATGATAAATGATGTAGGCACATCGCCCTCAACTAGTCGCCCGTTTCTGCTTTTTCTTTTCAAAAATTTACCAATCTCTCTTTGCCAGTTGTTCAAGGTGACAAGTGGCGCTACAACAAGTGCTGGAAATGCCTGCTTTTCTGTAGCCAAATAAGCCAGCGTTTGTACGGTTTTTCCAAGACCCATTTCGTCTGCAAGTAGTGCATTTCCGTATGATTTTATTAGAAAATCAAGTCCCTCTTTTTGAAAATTGAGTAGCTTTCCTTGAAACTGTTTTCCAGGGTTTGCTCGTACAAGTTTTTCAATCTTTGGGATTCGCTCTATTGGTTTTTGATGATCCACAAGTTTTCTTTTCCAGACAGATTTGGATAGGATCTCAAGAGGATATCGCTCAAGGATCCATTTTATGTGCTTGATATTTTTCTGGCTGTCAGGAACGATTGCTTCGTGTGGGCCATCACCGTACCAAGATTGCGGAATCACCTTTGAGACCATTGTAACTGCGCGTTGGCCTGTTACTTTCCAGCTCCATGTTTGAGAGTATTTGTCAAGCACGTACTCAAGCGTACCAAAGTTTTTCATTTACTGTATATCCCTAATTTTCACACATAGTGTTGAATCGGTTTATGAATCTTGATTTTTAGATAATTCGATCGATGGAAATTTATATCAGATCATTGTATTGTGTAGTTTTAAAATTTAATTAATGATTTTCAGGCAGTCACAGTTTAAAGATAAGATAAGATTGTAGTATGGTATGGAGTTTTTCCAAGATAGTGAGCCTGATCTTGAAAAGCCAATAATTATTGCGGCAATGCAGGATATGGGAAATGTTGGTGCTATAGTAATTGAGCACATAAACGAAAATCTAAAGACAAAAAAATTTAGAATTGCACGGTCTTCTTATCCAACATTTGTTCTTGACATGGGCGGCCACATAAAGCTGCCAGATGACAAGTGGGAGTATAGACACACAAAAGACATGATCATTTTTGGTGGCGGGGCAGGCCAACCACAGGCAACTACCGAGCTGCATGCCATATGCCAAGACGTTATTGATATTGCAAAAAAATATTCTGCCAAGTTTATCTATACTGTTGGCGGATTTCATACAACGCGAGAGTTTGGCAAGTCACCAAAAACATACGTAACCACTACATCAATGTCGCTTACAAAGCAGATAGAAAAAATGGATCTAAACACAACTCCACAAAAATCAATAATCACAGGCTTTAACGGCTTGATTCTAGGCTATGCCAAGCTAAATGGAATACAAGGAATAGGGCTTTATGGTGAGCTTAACGAGCCATCGGTTCCCCAGTATCGTTCTGCAAAAAGCGTCATAAGCACATTAGAAAAGCTGACATATCACAAGCTTGGCGATACAAAGGAGCTTGATTCACTTGCAGATGAATTAGATGAGAAAATGAAAAGCAGATGGTCTGCAGGTTATAGATTTTAAATTTATTTGTGTGGATTTGATATAATGTGACAATCACATTCACAAAGATGTGTCTTGTGATCGTTTAGGCAATCGATGCATTCGTAATGTTTGTGTTTTTCACAGTTTGCACAGATCATAGTTATAGTCTATCTTTAGCTATTTGAAAAGCTTGTTATTTTGAGTTGCCTGTATCAATCTCACTTTTTTTGATTAGTTTATTGGTCAGCTCCAGATATGCATATGGGTCCATCTCTTTTGCAAACCCCTTGTCTATGTTAATAAGATAAATCGAATGTAGTCTTGCATTTAATATCTCATCTATCTCAATTGGTGGGTTTTTATAGAATCTATCACAGAATTTTTTTACTTTTTTTATATCACTTTTCTTTCTTCCATTAGGTGGTTCTAGAAAGATCTTTGGGATTGGCAAAATTCCGATTACTGGAATTGCAAGTGAAAACTTGGAGCAAAACTTACTGTATCTTGCAATCTTGCTCATTATTCTTGCAATATAGTAATCAACAGTATCTAGTGCATGTTCAGGCGGTGTGAAACCTGTTTCTATCTCGATTATTGTTGTGCCATCTCCTTTTGTTGCATAAACATCACAAATCAAAATGTCAGATACTTGTTTTTCAACATCGACTGAATATCCATGTGCAATTAGATTTGTTGCACAGATTAGTTCAAGAACAGAGTGGTTGATTTTAACCAAGTTCTGTTTGTACATATCGATTAGTCGCTGTCTTACAAAGTTTAGTTTTGGCAGATCGTCTTTTTTTAGCTGTGATGCGAGTCGTTCTGTTATTTCATATACATCATCTTGAAATCGCTCTAGATCCAATTGATGAAACGGTGATTCTCTGGGATTTAAGAAGTTTAGCTGGTTAGATTTTTGGCAATGTGCTCAATCTGCCTTTTGCAGTTACTATTATGATCGAAGTTATTGCCACTAGTAGTACAAGTGTAGCTATTGCGCCAAATTCAGGTACAACAGCACCGTTTGTTATATCAACTTGGATTTTTGCAATTTTGTTTGTATTTACCGAGTCGCCTTGCTGTGCCTTAATTATGTAAGAGCCATCTTGTTTCCACAAAGGACCGCCTGTCTTTATTTTGGTCATAAAACTTCCGACTTGGTTTGCAGTTATCTGATCAACTGCAACTATATTTCCAATAGGATTTGTGACACTGATTGTAATAGGTATGCTTGATGTGCCTAGATTTGATTGTCCTTTTAGCTCAATGACTGTGCTTCCAGGGTTTAGATTTTCAGCCCAGATGACTATTGGTAGTGTCCTTTTGTAGGTTTCCAGAGTTTGAGCGTCTGGAATTACAAGACAGTCGTTGCATTTCTGTGTCATAAACTCGGCATGAGCATTGCCTATGTATGATACTAGGACAAGTAATGTGATTGATACTGCTATCTGTTTATGCACGAATAAGGGTGGGCGAGTATTCTTATGCGTGAATAACTCAATAAATATTGTCAAGAAAGAGAAAAAAGAATAGATCCTAATCTTAACAATCAAAGTAAAAAGCAAACAAAGTGACTAGAAGATTCTATGTACTAGGATTGTCACTTGTAGTACTTCTCTTAGCTAATATCCCGCTAGCCCATTCTACGCTGTGGGATTTGATAATTGCTGTAAAGCCGGCAAAAGAAGTGTTCCTAGCTGATGAACCACTGTATATTTCAGGAAATATTGTAAATCATGCGCAAAAGCCTGTAGTAAATGCAGAAGTAAAGATTAGGCTTGGCTCAGATTCCATAATTACTACAACTGATTCAGAGGGTAAATTTTATCACGAGTTTGGCGTAAAGGAGCGAATTCCTGGAAAATATATTGTAAATGTAGCAGCTACATCAGAAGATGAGAAAATAGGTCTTGCAAGCACAACCTTCATTATCAAAGGCACAGCCTTGACATCGTCTCAGCTTGCACAAAGTTTTGATGACGCATATTCATTGCCTGATAAGGATATTGATTTTGAAAATGATCCAATCAGTGCACTAATTTACAAATATCGCCAAGACATTGCAGCAAAACTAGAAAAAGAAAGAGCAAAACAACAAAAGCTAGATGACTATCAGAAATTTTTAGATGAACAGCGAAAGATTGCAGAGATGAGACTACAAGAAAGAATGATAGTAGAAAAACCAGGTGGCGGAAACTATGTTGGTTCATGGCAATATGATAGATTTGTCGCAACGCTTGATGGTCCTGCAAAGGATGTGATTCTTAGACAGTTAAACTATACAAACAAGATGTGGGAGGAGGCAAAGAGTTCCATGCGTCAAGTACTTGAAAATGGTGGTACGTGGCAGGACGCCATGCAAATTTTTGTTGGAGAAGCAGCTCTTTCAAGAGAGCAAATGGAGACACTGACTAAAATAACCAATTCTACAGGCACGGTAGATGCTCAAGTCAATGGAACCTTGGTTTATGATTTTCTTGATTCAAGTAAAATAGAAAATGCTACTCAAGCATTACAGTTTGATGTTAATGGAACTGCCATAAAGGCAGGTCTTCAGGGAACAATAATTCGTCTTAATGTAAATGGTACCATAATTGAGTTATTAGTAAACGGCACAACCATAACTCAGATTACAAATTCTACAAAAAACTAGAGATTATTTTTAGATCAACAATCCAACTTTTTGATCAAAAAAGAACAACTTATCAGTTCTACGCGGGCCTTATATTCAAAATTTGTAAATGATTTTTAATGAAACATCTATGTGTTCCCTGTCCGTCCTGTGATGGAGACAACCTATTTTATACAAGATATGAAGCTCCGCTAAAGATTCTTCAGGAGCGAAGCTGGCTTTTGTGTAAAGATTGCGGT
>Ga0194128_10003476_pt1 | contig 24157 bp, 19 predicted proteins | sample TA2KigCa65mmetaG_FD_148650 | JGI IMG/M metagenome (GOLD analysis project Ga0194128, IMG submission 148650) | Freshwater microbial communities from Lake Tanganyika, Tanzania - TA2015037 Kigoma Deep Cast 65m | ecosystem: Environmental > Aquatic > Freshwater > Lake | place: Tanzania: Lake... | reverse complement strand
CAGAACCATTTGGGTTTTATTTTCAAATTCAGTAAGATAATGTAGTTTCCATTCTGTTAAAAAATCTGAAAGTTGATTTTTAGTATAATATGATATGCCTGCTTCGGCGGAATGGGTGTAGCGCGCAATAAACATAATACCTGAAACCACATCAATACCTTGCTTTTCAATGATATATTTCCAGACACTGCGTCCAAGCAGGAGTTGCTGATCTCGGTTTAGAGCATTAAAATTTTTAAAAACATCAGTGCTGAAAGCATCACGGAGTGTGGTTTCCTCGTCAGAACCCCATCCTCCGGCAATAAGCGAACTCAGGCCTTCCGTAAACCAGTAGGGAAGAGCCGGACTTTTCAGCCTTTCAAATCTGTCCTGCAATGTGCCGCCGTAAACCATTTCGCGGAGCATAAAGTCGCTGAGCCCCTTTAAAAGCATGCTATTATATGCCGCGTAATCTCCATTGAAATAGACAGGTAAAGCTTCAGCAGGAATAAAGGTTATGCCACCGGATTGCCATTGTGGATTTACATACCCAATATTGTTTTGTTTATAATCACTTAAACTTCCGTAAATAAGAAATTGAGGTCTGTTGGAAGCCTTATACCCCAATATCGTTTCCAACTGAGGCAAATAATTTGATATGCTTTTATCAGCGAAAGAAACAACTGAATTTAGCTGGGTATCGCTATAGAGCAAATCGGCGTTCTCGCCTTCAAATGCTTTCCAGTGAAACTTTTTGTATTGAACGCGGTTTTGCCCAAATTCCGTGTAAACACCCTGTGCGTTGCAAAATATTATGCAGAAAATGACAAATGAGCAAAGACTAAGGCGCATCAAATTCATCAGCACTGCAATTTACAAAAGAAATCTATGTTGTATAAACTAATTTTGCCGTATGTATCATGATAAATTAACCGGCTTTTCCGCCGAATTGGTGGAATTAGAAAATCAGTATGGTGTTCACAACTACTTTCCATTGCCGGTTGTGCTTACAAAAGGAGAAGGGGTTTGGGTTTGGGATGTAGAAGGAAGAAAATACCTTGACTTTTTATCGGCCTACAGCGCGATGAATCAGGGTCATGCCCACCCCAAAATAGTGAAAGCGCTGAGTGATCAGGCAGGTAAGCTGTCATTAACCAGCCGGGCATTCTATAACGATCAGTTAGGACCCTATGAGAAATTTATGACAGATACTTTTGATTTTGATCGAATCCTTCCTATGAATACTGGTGTGGAGGCTTCCGAGTCAGCTGTCAAATTGGCCAGAAAGTGGGGGTATGAAGTAAAAGGCGTGGAAGACAACAAAGCATGCGTGGTTTTTGCAGCCGGTAACTTTTGGGGAAGAAGCATCGCAGCCGTTTCATCAAGTACGGACGACAATAGCCGCATGAGCTTCGGGCCTTTTTTACCAGGGTTTAAAATTATTCCTTATAACGATTTAACGGCGCTTGAACAAATCTGCCTAGACCCCAATACCGTAGCATTCATGGTTGAGCCAATTCAGGGTGAAGCAGGAGTAGTGATTCCGGATGAAGGTTATTTAAAAGGGGTCAGGGAAATTTGTACGCGACATGATGTGCTGTTTATTGCCGATGAAGTGCAAACCGGCCTGGGAAGAACTGGGGCCCTGACATGTAGCGAGCAGGAAGGCGTGAAGCCCGATTTGCTGGTTTTGGGAAAAGCTTTGGGAGGTGGCGTATATCCGGTTAGTGCTGTTTTGGGTAAACACGAAGTAATGAACACACTGAAGCCGGGGCAACATGGCAGCACTTTTGGAGGAAATCCGCTTGCGTGCGCTGTTGGCAGAGCTTCAATACAGGTAATACAGGAGGAAAATTTGTGTCAAAATGCAATATTAATGGGAGCACTTTTCAGGTCGGAATTGTCAAAATTCAAGAGCCCACTGGTGAAAATAGTGCGCGGAAAAGGTTTGCTAAATGCAATTGAAATCGTTCCATACGGAAAAAACAGAACCGCCTGGGATGTTTGTATTTCCATGCTTGACAAAGGTTTACTGGCAAAGCAAACACATCAGCACATTATTAGGTTTGCACCACCGCTTTTAATTAACAAAGGTCAAATATTGGAGGCCTGCGATATTATAAAATCAGCCATATCAGAGGAAGAAAAACAAATTGACTGAATTTCTATTGATGAAATGTGGGATAATTGTGAAGCAAATTCAGTTGTAAAACCCTGCAAAAGCCATATTTTCGCACAAGAATCGTAATGAAAATACGTTGTTTTCGTTTTGTGCTGTTGCTAGGATTAATGGGTGCATCAATAGCCTGGTCACAAACAACTACGCACAAATCTGCGACTGCCAAGTCTGCCGGAAATAAGCCCAAACCTCCCAGGGAAATTGCCCCAGCCGTTCAGATTTACTTCGATTTTAACAAATCTGCTCTGAAAAAAGGAGAAATTGAAAAATTGGAAAAACTACTGGAAGACCTGAAATCCAAGAGTGAATACAAAATGATGCTAACAGGGCACACCGACAGCACCGGAAATGACGATTATAACATGCAGTTATCTAAGCAACGTGTGGATGAAGTGTATGAGTGGCTTATGGAAAAAGATATTGATACATCTGTAGTGGGCCACGTTTATTTCGGGCGTTCAAAACCCCGTGAAAAAAATGAGGGAGATGAGGAGAAAAAAGCCAAAAATCGCCGTGTTGAAATTACCGTTATTGAAAAGCCTGAGCCTCCACCACCTATACCTCTGCCTCCGCCTCCGCTCCCTACCAAAGACACCTGTGTAAAAGATACCACGGTGTTTATTGGACAGGGTGTTGCAATTACTCTAAATCGCTGTGATTACTTTCGAATGTGCAGAAACAGTAGTTCCTGCGTTTCTATCGACCGCAAATCTGACCTGGAAGAAATTTTCGAAAGCGGTACTCCACTTAAAACACAGAAAGGTGATGGTTTCAACTGGGCTGGTATATACAATATAAAAATGGTCGGAGACACCTGTCTTAAAAAACCCGCAAGCTTCTCCGTCAGCCTTGATATGGAAACTTATAAAAAGTCTAAATTGAGCGTCTACAAACCCAAAGGGGAGGATTATCTTGAGCAGGACAAGTCCGTACGTGTTAGCATGTCAAAAACAAAAGACAATATCAAGGTAACGCTACCGCTTAAATGTCCGGGTCAAATCAACCTTTGTGGTGTAACCGGCAAAAGCAAGGTTGCAGCCTTCAAAGACAAAAGCCACGAAATCAAAGATATTTACGTGGTTACGTATGAGCTTCCCACCATTATTCCCGCTACCAAAAAAGGCAGCAAATGGTATGTTAACTATGGAAATATCCAGGATGGTAAACTATTTCTAGTTCTCGATGATGGTGAAACGGTGGTTAAAGATGTTGATCTCAATGGCATCCGCAAAACCAAGACAAAAGGTAAATTGAGAAAAAAATATAAAATCAAGGCTAAACATATCAAGCGCTAATCAGGTTTACTTGGTGATGTTTGGATCTGTAGTATGGAACCGTTAACCCAAAGAAGCAAGCAGGTTGTCAATAAAAAGATGACCTTCTTGGAAAGGATTTATCTGCCTGCTATTCTGCATGGTATGTGGATTACCTTCAGCCATTTTTTTAAGAAGAAAAGTACCGTAAGTTATCCGGATGTTCTCAGGCCTATTGCGCCGGTTTACAGAGGGCGGCATGTTTTGAAAAGAGACGAGGAAGGTAAAGAGAGATGCACTGCCTGTGGCCTTTGTGCAGTTGCTTGTCCGGCAGAAGCCATCACTATGATTGCGGCCGAAGCAAAGGAGGAGGAATCACATCTTTACAGAGAAGAAAAATATGCAGCTACCTACGAAATCGATATGCTTCGTTGTATTTTCTGCGGATTGTGCGAAGAAGCATGTCCTAAGGAAGCAATTTTTCTGACCGACAGAAATGTAGATGCTGAATACAACAGAGGAAGTTTTGTTTACGGCAAAGACAAACTGCTAGAGCCTGTGGACGAAAGAGTAGACGTGTCAAAAAGACAGGTTTGGACATATCAAAATCAGTAAAATGCTATTATTATTACTAGGACTACCCCCGGCGTTTCTTATTCTGTCCTTCATAACAATACTCTGTGCACTGTACGTGGTTACCAATAATAATCCGGTATACAGCGTACTGGCACTTATCCTTACGTTTTTTAGTATTTCTGCGCATTATGTTTTGCTGAATGCCCAGTTTCTAGCTGTTGTTAACCTAATTGTTTATGCAGGTGCCATTATGGTACTTTTCCTTTTTGTGCTCATGCTTTTGAACCTCAACAAAGAGAACGAACCATTGATTAAAACAGGCTGGTTCGTGGCTGCTACTGTATCGGCCGGATTGTTGTTGGTGGTTCTTGCTGCTGCATTGCACCGATCATCCGAAAGTATCATGCAAAATCCCGCTGAAAACATTGGATTGGTTAAAAACCTGGGGAAAGTATTATTCACAGATTATCTTGTTCCCTTCGAATTGTCGGGAATATTGTTCCTAGCGGCCATGGTTGGAGCTGTATTACTAGGGAAAAAACACAGTGCCGAAGAAAACAGTAATTCAGATACCGAACCATCAGAGAAATGAACCCCGATTCAATTTTTAATTCATTAGACATCAGTCATTACATTTACCTCAGCAGTGTGCTGTTTTGTATTGGATTGTTTGGTGTCCTGACTCGAAGAAATGCTATTGTTCTGCTTATGTGTATTGAACTGATGCTAAATGCCGTGAACCTGTTGTTTGTGGCATTTTCGTCTTACATCGGAGATTCGGCAGGTCAACTGTTTGTGTTTTTTATTATGGTTGTAGCGGCAGCAGAAGCTGCTGTAGGTTTGGCCATTATCGTGATGATTTACAGAAATACCAAAAGCACGGATGTAGGATTGTTTGATAAACTGAAAGGCTGATGAATATTCTCTTTGTAATTTTGCTTTCTCCCTTTTTCGGATTCCTTTTTTCAGGATTGGCAGGAAAGTATTTATCAGAAAAATTAACGGGTTGGATTTCATCTTTAAGCATACTTATTTCTTTTATCATATCTCTTTTTGTGTTCAGGGGACTTGGTTCCGGCACCGCGGTATATGAGTCAACCGGATTTACATTTTTATCGGTTGGAGATGTGTTTGTGGATTTTGCCATTCAGACAGACCGGCTAACTTCCATAATGATGCTGGTAATAACCGGTATCGGTTTCCTAATCCATGTCTATTCCATTGCCTACATGCACGGAGACGCAGGCTTCTACAAGTTTTTTGCCTACCTCAACCTCTTTGTATTCAATATGCTAGTGCTGGTAATGGGAAGTAATTTCTTGATGCTGTTTTTCGGCTGGGAGGGTGTGGGACTTTGTTCTTACCTGCTAATCGGTTTCTGGTATCGAAATTCCGAATACGGCAAAGCTGCGCGAAAAGCATTCATTATGAATAGGATTGGTGATCTTGGTCTTCTGTTCGGACTGTTTCTGGTTATTGCAAACTGCAAATCTTTGAATTACCTCGATGTTTTTGCAGCTGCCCGATCTGGTGCAATGTCCACTGAACTGATTAATGCCATTTGTATTTCATTCTTTATTGGCGCAATAGGTAAAAGCGCCCAGATACCTCTGTATACATGGCTTCCTGACGCAATGGCAGGTCCTACACCGGTTTCTGCACTTATCCATGCCGCAACCATGGTTACTGCCGGGGTGTATCTTGTGGTTCGGTGTAATGTTTTGTTCGAAATGGCACCCGCTACACAACAGCTAATTCTCTGGGTGGGTCTGGCAACTAGTATTCTGGCGGCTGTGATTGGATTAAAGCAAAATGACATAAAGAAAGTTCTTGCCTACAGTACCGTAAGTCAACTTGGCCTTATGTTCATTGCGCTGGGTGTTGGAGCGTATTCAGCAGCCATGTTTCATTTGGTAACACATGCATTCTTCAAAGCACTGTTGTTTCTGGGGTCAGGAAGTGTGATTCACGGTATGGGAGGCGAACAGGATATTCGTAAAATGGGTGGGTTAAAAACCCACATGCCGATCACATATTATACGTTCCTTATCGGTACGTTGGCTATCAGCGGAATGCCTCTCTTAAGTGGCTTCTTTAGCAAAGATGAAATATTGGCCATGGTGTTTACCGAGCAGCCCGTAGTTTGGTTTGTGGCCGTTTGTAGTGCTTTGATTACCGGAATGTATATGTTCAGGGTATTTATGGTAACCTTCCTGGGTGGCTTCAGAGGAACCGAAGACCAGAAAAACCATTTGCATGAATCACCTGCACTCATAACTATTCCCTTGCTGATGCTGGCAGTACTGAGTGTGGCTGGTGGGGCGTTAAATCTGCCGGAGCTTTTTTCACACGAATATTCGCAATGGTTAAAAAACTGGCTGGCTCCGGTTCTGGGTACTTCTCAGAGTAGTTTACACCACCCTTCGCATCAAACAGAATGGATTTTATTGGGAATCGCGGTTGGCGTCTTTGTAGCAGCCTGGTTATTTACAAGAAACAAATACATAGCAGAATCATCGGTTCCGGAATCGGATGATGAGATGCATGGCCTTGCAAAATGGACCGCAGGCAAGTTCTTTGTGGATGAATTATATGACGATGTTATTGTTAAAAATTCAGAAAAGGCAGGAAGCATGCTAACCAAGGCGGACATCGGAATATTTTCGGGAATTATGGACTGGGTTAGCGCAGGTATATCATGGATTTCAGGTTTGTTTGGCAAAGTTCAAAACGGCAGGATACATTATTACCTGCTATATATGGTTATGGGCATTATACTGATGTTGGTCATTAATATTTTCAGATAGTCATGGAACTGATTTTAATCCCCATAATAGCATCCGTATTGTCGGCATGGGTAGGCAAGTGGTCCAGGTGGTCAGCCTTATTGGGTTCCTTGATTACGGGTTTATTTCTACTTTACTTTTTCAGGAATTTTAATCCTGACGGAGGCATTCAGTGGCAGTGGGATAAGGCCTGGTTTTCTTCGGCTATTCATTTCCATACCGGTATCGATGGTATTAGTATGATTTTGCTGATTTTAACTAATATTTTAGCCCCTGTAATTCTTTTATCAGCTTTTGATAAAAAAGAAGCTACACCATTGTTGTTTGCTTTAATTGTTGGCATGCAGGGCGCCCTGAACGGTGTATTTGTAGCAAGAGATGGCCTAATGTTTTACATATTCTGGGAACTGGCGCTGATTCCCGTTTACTTCATCGCCGGTTTATGGGGTGAAGGCAACCGATTCAAAACAACCCTTAGGTTCTTTATTTATACTTTCATAGGTAGTCTGGCCATGCTGGCTTCACTTATCTATCTGTTCAGCAAAACTCCGGACGCCTCCTCTTTTTCTTATGAAGCCCTAGTAGCAGTGAAGTTGAGTGCCGGCGAAGCTTTCTGGGTTGGTCTTGGTCTTCTGCTGGCTTTCGCAGTTAAAATTCCCCTTATGCCGCTACATGGTTGGCAGCCTTCAACCTATACCGAGGCCCCTGCTGCGGGCACCATGCTTCTTTCAGGCATCATGCTTAAAATGGGCTTGTATGGCTTGTTGCGCTGGTTTATGCCGCTGGTCCCTGAAGCTTTGCCAACATTTGTTCCTGTAATTGTTGCCACGGGCATAACCGGAGTTATATATGCCGCCCTTATTGCCATCATGCAAAACGATATGAAGCGTATTGTTGCATATTCGTCTTTATCACACGTTGGTCTTATTGCAGCAGGTATTGCTGTGGCGGGTGAAACAGGTATTCAGGGAGGATTGCTGCAGATTTTCAGTCACGGTGTTAATGCTGTTGGACTTTTTCTAGCTATAGATATTATTGAAAGAAGGAATAAAACGAGGATGCTTGATACGCTTGGCGGCATAGCCGGAAAATCCAGAGAATTTGCTATATTATTCCTTGTGATAGTGCTTGGTACAACTGCAGTACCTTTCACAAACGGCTTTCCAGGAGAGTTGTTATTGCTCAAATCTGTTTTCGGTTTTCATCCTGTGTGGGGCATAATTGCAGGTATGACGGTTATTCTTTGCGCTGTTTATATGCTTAGGATGTATCAGTTTTCGATGTTTGGTGAACCCAAGGGCACTGCATTCCCTGCACTTCAGTGGCATGAAAGGGCTGCATTGTCAATCATAGTTGTTATGGTTTTAATTTTTGGATTATTTCCGCAAAAAATGTTGGATATCAGTGCGCCTGCAGTAAAAAATCTCTTATTACTGATTAAAAGTACCGGGGAGGTAATGTCATGACATCCTTGTTAATTTTATTTCTGGGTGCCATACTGGTATTGTATTTCGGCATACGTAAGCCTGAAAAGAAATCTACAGGTATTACCATTTTGCTGCTGATCTCAGCACTTTCTTTTTTGGTTAAAGATTGGTTTGCATTTATCGGTAAAAACTTACCTGTATGGCAAACCAAATGGGTGCCGGCAAATATGTTAATATGGGATTCTACAGCCATGGCTTTTTCTATTGTCCTAATTCTGGGTAATATACTCGTAATTGGTTTATTCTCCAGAAATAACAATATGGGAGCTGATTTGCTGGGTCTTATGCTTTTTAGTGTCTGTGGCGGAATGCTTATGACTTCATTCAGCAACCTGATCATGTTGTTTCTTGGAATCGAATGCCTTTCAATACCTCTTTATGTGCTTGCCGGCAGTAAAAAAGCGGACCTGGCTGCGAATGAATCTGCCGTAAAATATTTCCTTATGGGTGCATTTAGTACAGCCATTTTCCTCATGGGCTGCGCATTTATATATGGTGGATCAGGTAGTATTGAGTTAGATAGTATCAGCCGTTCAATGGCTATGATGGGGCATATTGGCGTAAAAAGCAATCTTATTTTTGCCGGTATTGTTCTTCTAATGGCCGGAATGTTATTTAAAGTTTCGGCATTCCCATTCCATTTCTGGAGCCCTGATGTATATGACGGAAGCCCCAACAGAACTACGGTATTTATGGCCACGGTGGTTAAGATTGCGGCTTTTGCTGCATTCTTCCGTTTGTTTAACTATGCCTTATCTGATCTTAAAAACTGGTGGGGAACAACCCTGGCTGTTTCAGCCGCTGCAACCATTCTTTTTGGCAACATCGCCGCTATCAGGCAAACTTCTTTCAAACGAACACTTGCTTACTCCAGTGTGGCACATGCCGGTTATATGCTGATGGCTATTCTAGCGGTGCCTCTGGATGGTTTCTGGGCATTGTTGGTCTATTTGCTTGCCTATGCATGCAGCGCTGTTGTTGTTTTTTATCTGCTGGACAGAACAGGCGAAGGGAAGCCGGATTTTTCCTTTGATAACTTCAATGGCCTTGGCAGAAGCAACAAATGGCTTGCCCTGCTGCTTATTGTTTCTTTGTTTTCCATGGCAGGCATTCCGCTTACTGCAGGTTTTGCGGGTAAATACGGTTTGTTTAGCGGTATTGTAACTTCTTACCCATGGCTATTAACAATTGCACTGGCCGGATCAACCATCAGTATTGCATACTACTTCAGGGTATTCAAAAATGCGTTTTTCTCTAACGAAGGCGATGGTGTAAAACTTGAAATCGGCATGACAGAAATAATATTTCTGTTTGTTGCCCTGATTCTTACACTTGTGGTTGGTTGCTGGCCTACAGTAATTACTTCACTGCAGATAATTCCTGCTTAAAAAGTCAGCCCAATTCGGTAGACAATTGAACCCAATGGTTGGGTAGAGGCATACTCAGTGTTTGGTGCATAACCAATCAAGAACCAGGAACCCATTCCGGCACTTTGAGCCATTCCAATGCCCAGTATAGGAGAAGCTACCCATTTTCTTTCGCTTGATGAAAGCGGACCTTTTCCGGGGAGCATAGCATTTACAGTTCTCATTTCTGCATGTAGGAAAGCTACCTGACCCAAATTAAGACGTAGGAATCCGTGTCCTCCATAGGTGAAGCCATTGTTTCCCTGTCCATTTCCTGCATAAAATGCACCATTAATTCCGGCGCAAATCATGAGGGGTTTGGAGATTTTAAAACCTGCAAAAGGGGAAATTTCGCCGAAAACAAACCCATTGCTCAATGCAAACATGAATTCAGTACCTTTTACAAAGTTGTCTCTTCCAGCGGTTTTAAAAAAGAAGGATCTCTTTGCTGAGTTTGTATCAAAAGACTGATGGGGAGCGTCATCTTCGTATTGTGCTTGGCCATATTCAATTGAAAAAACCGTGAAAATCAATAAAAAAGCTTTTTTGCACATAAGATTAAGATACTTGATTACCCGCAATTATAGCACTAAAATTGTACCGCGATTCAGTGAGTATGTCCAAAATACATAATTTTTCTGCGGGACCATCCATTTTAGCACCCGTAGCATTTGAAAAGAGCATAGAAGCCATCAGAAATTTTGCCGGAACAGGCCTGAGTATTTTGGAAATCAGCCACCGTACCAAAGAGTTTGAAGCAGTAATGGAGGAAACCCGCCAGCTGGTTAAATCCCTGCTTTCGGTTCCCGATGATTATGATATACTCTTTTTGCAGGGGGGGGCATCAACCCAGTTCTTTCAGATTCCGCATAATTTTTTGAAATCTTCAGCAGCGTATCTGAAAACCGGAGTATGGGCAGCCGGTGCTATTAAAGAGGCCAAATTGTATGGAGAGGTAAATGTGGTCGCTAGCAGTGAGGCCGATAATTATACCTACATCCCCAAAAACTACGGCATTCCGGAATCTTCGGATTATTTTCACTGCACCAGCAACAATACCATCTACGGAACGCAGATGCAGGTTTTCCCCGAAAGTCTTGTGCCCATGTTTTGCGACATGAGTTCCGATATTTTCAGCAGGCCTGTAAATACCGCATCCTTTGATTTGATTTATGCGGGGGCACAAAAAAATATGGGGCCGGCAGGTGTTACACTGGTTATTGTTAAAAAATCCCTATATGAAAGACGCCCTGAAGGCAGGGCTATTCCATCGATGCTGGATTATAAACTTCATGGCGAGAAGGAAAGTATGTACAATACGCCTCCCGTATTTCCGATACTTGTCAGCAAATTCAACCTGGAATGGGTTAAAGAAAATGGTGGATGTGAGGGTATGCAGGTTCGCAATGAAGCCAAAGCCGGGCTGCTGTACAATGCTATTGACAAAAGTCCTTATTTCAGAGGTACTGTCAACGCAGAAGACAAAAGCCGCATGAATGTTTGCTTTGTGTTTAATGAACCTTCACCGGATATCGAGCAGCAATTCAATGCTGCCTGCAAAGAAGCGGGCATTAGCGGAATTAAAGGACACCGCAGTGTGGGTGGCTACAGAGCCAGCCTTTACAATGCACTGCCGCTGGAAAGCGTGCAGGCTCTGGTGAATGTGATGGAGACTTTTGCGTAATGAAGATATTAGCAAACGACGGAATTGACGCTGCCGGTAAAGCCTTACTAGAAAGGGACGGCTTCAGTATTGATATACATAAAATACCTCAAGCCGAACTGGCTGCAGGAATTAAGAACTATGACATACTGATAGTGCGCAGTGCTACCAAAGTAACCGCTGAAGTAATGAATGCCGGCAATCTGAAACTTATAGCTAGAGCAGGTGTGGGGCTGGATAATATCGATATTAAACATGCCGGAATAATGAATATTCCGGTTGTAAATACCCCCAATGCCATCAGCAGATCTGTAGCCGAACTGGTATTTGCCCATATTTTCTCCTGTTACAGATACTTGTATCATACCAACAGAGAAATGCCTGCCAATGGTAAGGAAGATTTCAATGAACTGAAAAAACTTGCAGGAAAAGGCTTAGAAGTGCAGGACAAGAAGATTGGTATTGTCGGTTTTGGCAGAATAGGACAGGAGGTAGCAAGAATGGCCATAGGGCTGGGAATGGAAGTGCTTACCAGTGATTATAGAAAGAGAGATGTTGAAATAATATTATCATTTCATCGTAAATATGCTTTTAATAATTTCAAAATTGTTTTGCCCGGCATGAGCAAGGAGGATGTGCTGAAAAACAGCGATATTATTACATTGCATACTCCGGGAAGTGAAGAGGTAATTGGTGAGAAAGAGCTATCGCTGATGAAAGATGGCTCTATGCTTATCAACTGTGCAAGAGGTGGAGTGGTAAATGAAACTGCCCTGAAAAACGCGGTTAACGCGGGTAAAATAGCTTTTGCCGGTGTTGATGTTTTTGAACAGGAACCTCCTGTAAATAACGATATGTTGCAACTTGCCCATACCTCTGTTTCTCCTCATATCGGTGCCAGCACCATCGAAGCCCAGAAGCGTGTGGGAATTGAACTGGCAGAACGCATCATTCAGTTTTTTAATAACAAACGGTGATACACGTTAAACCATTTGCTGCACTCAGGCCGGTTGCCGCGCATGTGGATCAGGTGGTTTGCGGCAAACATGGAGATAATCTGCATTATGGTAATGTTATTCGTACGCTGGTGGGAATAACCCTGCGTAATCACAGCGAAGAGGACTACCGTGAAGCCCTGCATTATTTTGATAAACTACAAACCCGCCGGGTTTTGGTAAGGGAAAGTAAAGAGGGTGTATACATCTATAAACAAACTCTGTCCGACGGAAAAGAATTTCATGGTATTGTGGCATGTCTGGCCTGTGAAGATTATACAAATGGCGATATATGCAAACATGAAAATACGCTCACATCCAAACAAAATCTGATGGTTAGGTATATTGAAGCCATTCAGAAAGTAGGAGAACCTGTATTGCTGGCCAATCCCAATGATGAGTTTATGAGCGACTGGATCAAACAACACGAAAACGCAGATATTGTATTTGAATTTACCGACAATCATGGAAAACATCATGAACTTTGGTTTGTGAACGATCCGGAATCATTGGAAAATCTGAAACTTAGTTTTTTAAAAACACCACGACTTTATATTGCAGATGGCCACCACCGCATTGCCTCCGTAGTCTCCTACCTGAATTTACACGCTGATAAATCAGAAAAGAGTGGCATTATGGCCTACATACTGCCCGAATCTTCTCTGCAGATAAAGCCATTTCACAGAATATTAAAAAATACCGACCGGGAAGAATGGCTGGATATGATTCACAATTCGTCTGCAGATTTTTATGTGGATTTACTCACTCAACCTCAAAGACCTGAGAAAAAAGGAGATATCATCACCCTAACTCCAATGGGCTGGTACCGCCTCCGGCTAAAACCCGGTCATATACGGCCCAATCCCTCTGAAAATCTTGATGTTTACAGGCTCGAAGAATTTGTTTTTAAAAAGTTCTTCCATATCAAAGACTCAAAAAACGATAGCCGTTTGGAGTTTGTTCGTGGCGATGAAGACTTGAATGTCCTGCAACAATGGAATAAAAGGGGAGAGATTGACGGGGCTTTTGTATTGTACCCCAGTACCATCAAAGAAATAAAAGACGTGGCCGATGCCGGCGAAACCATGCCGCCGAAAAGCACCTGGATTGAGCCTAAAATTCCAGCTGGAATGCTTATTAACGTATTAAAATAAAAACTTTTACAAATATTAATTAAAGTGTTACTTTAATTAAAACATGCTTAATTGCCTGTCCTGCTTTCGGGTTCCGAAAACCTCTTGGGACAACAGTTGAAATTCCTGAATAGCGCCAGTTTTCAAACTGAAGATAGTGCTGGTTTTGAAACCTTTGCTTTCCAGAAAACCCGCGCTGACAAGGGCATAAAGATGCTGTGAAACCGTGCTTTGGGTAAATGGAAGTTGTGCAACCAGCGCTTTGCATGTCTGATGATTGTTAGCCTGGAGCGATAATAATATCAGAATTCGCGCCGGATGACCAAGCGCCTTTGCTTTGTTGCTGTATTCCTCTGCTTTTGCATCAAATTTGGGTTTATTTTTTCTAGTCATTGTATTCAACGCAAAAATACTATGAAATTTGATAAATCAATAAACCGGAACTTTTAAAAAGACCGGTTTTTGCGATAAATTGTCCAGTATGGCTAAATAATAAATGCCGGCTGCCAAAAGCAAATCCTGTTTCTGACCATCATAAATTTTACCTGCCTCAATAACTTGTAAATTGGAATTATAAATCCGGAAACCAACGGTCGCCGGTATTTTATTTTGGAGTTGAATTCCTTCAGGAATATGGGCTATTTGAATTGTGGCAGGTCTGATATTGTGAGTGAGGCTGACGCAAATCTTTTCAGTTACCTGCATTTCGTGATTGCACTTACAATAAGATTTATCATAGGCAGAAAACTCGTATTTGCCGGGTATTTTTATGATAAAAGGATACGAAACAGGCCTGCCTGCCAGCAATTCGAACTTGCTGTTGCTAATGGCATTGTGAAATATCAGAGAATCCCCAACACAATACAAAGTGTCTTTAGGCAGAGAAAATACTGCCTTATCAGCTTTTTCAATTTTGATAGAGGTATTTCCTTTACATCCATTAATGTCTTCCCATGAAACATTGAAATTTCCGGCAGAATTAATATAAGTAAGCCGCTGAACGGGAATACTATTCCAGCTCCAGGTCTGCATCCATTTGGGCATTTGAAACATGATAGTGTCGCCTTTACAACTGCCTGTGTCAATATCAGCAAGTTTGAAGGCAGAGTGATATTCCGCTTTGAGCAAGTGCTTTTGCCTGCAGCCCATGGAATCGGTCAGCAATAAATTATAAGAGCCTTTCTGCATAAGCAAATAAGCATTAATAATATTGACTCCATTCCACAGCCAGCCCGTGAATGCCTCTGGTTTTTTAATCAAAAGCGTATCGCCTATACAAAATGAATATTGGGTGTCCAGCTGAACAGGCCTGGGTAATAGTTCAACAATAGATGCACTGTCTTTTTGCAGACAGCCATTGCTGTCCAGATAATGTAATTTTACCAATTTATCCGTTGAGCTTACAAGCAATGAGTCATTGTAAACACTGTTATTCCATAAGGGTGTTGTTGATTTTGACGGTGCGGTTAACAACACTGTTTGATCTTTGCATATTTCTAAACCTGCGGGCAGATGTTTGTATGCTTTTGGAAAATGCGAAAGGGATATGGTGTCAAAAGTTTTACAGCCTGCCGCGCTCTTTGCTGTGAAGAACCACAAACCGGTATCTGCAACCTTTATAACGAAACCTGACTGTCTGATTCCGCCGTGTTGCCATGTAGCTTGCTGCCAGTCGCTGTTTTTGGTGCCTATTTCTGCAGAATCACCCGGGCAGAAAAAAACCTTAGCAGGCAAACTGGCAGGAGAGATGGTGTCGACTACTACATTCTGCGAGAAGGTATCATACATGCAACCTAAGGCAGCCGTTTTCATGATGCAACGAAATTTTTCTGATCTGGGAACCGTGAACACCGGATTTGCCCTGGTGGACTTTAATCCGGACAAGACACCCTGCCATGCATATGTGTTTCCGGAAATGCTGTCAAGTCCCAGTGTGGCTTTTTCGCCTTTGCAGATACTAATGTTGGGCAATGGTTTAACCGAAACAACCGGAAAGCTGTAGAATGAAATAAGTGTAGCATCTGCCAGGGTTCTGACCCAGGGCTGTCCTCCCGGTAATCCGTCATAATTGATGGATTTAATACTGCAGCCGCTGCCGTTGAGTGTCAGGTAAATTTTATTGTTCTTTAAATAACCACCGGTAATGGTTGTTGAACCTCCCGTAACCGTAAATAATTTATGAAACCCGGCATCCACTTTTAGGGTGGCATTTAAGGGTGTCATTTCCACACACAATTCAGTCTTGGCGCTGTTGCTGAAGTAGGCCAGGTAGGGATTTAAGGGTTGGTTATCAGGGGTAGATTTAAGGTTATATAAAGTTGTTTTTAACTGATGAAATAACAAAACACCCAGTTTTTCGTAACCATCCTTAAACCAATAGTGGCATCCGTCATGCGTATTGAGGCCATTGGCACTGATAACCACGGTTCGGCCCATATTCTTCATTAGACGTTGCTTTTCTCTTAATTCCAGACTTGGTCCACCGCAACCATTTCGCACCTGCACCACAGCTATTTTTTCAAGTCCCGTATAGTCCTTAAACCAGTCTGCGTGCATTTTGCGAAACAACGAATCGTGCAACTGCGCATTGCTGCCGTCACTTTCGCCCTGAAACCAGAAAATGCCCCTGATTTTGTCATGCAATCCTGCCTTTTTGGCCCTGTATAGCATCCGCCCGTAGTTGGTGTTCAAATCTTCACTGTTGTAAATATTCTTTTGATGATAAGTTATGGGCGTGCCACCAACGCCGGCATTTATAATACAGACAGGAATTCCGGTAGAGTCAAGAACATGTCGGGCAAATACCAGGCCCCACTGCCCAACACATGCTTTGGTGTAAAATTTGTCACCATCTGCAGGATACCACCCTGAATCACTCAAAGTTACTGCCGCACTGTAGCTTGAGCTTCCATAGCTTCTGATGAAGCTATCCTGATAGACTGGATTTGCAAGTCCGTTGTAAGAATTAGCCACACTGTTGCTTTGTCCTGAAATTAAATAGGCATCTCCGCATGCAATGCCCTTAATATTTAAGCTGGAACTAAAAATACTGCCACTGCCCAAAGCAACATCAAACTCATAATTGATTTTACCGGCTGAAATGTATACAACCTGATAAAAATAAGCCTGCCCCGATCCGTTGTATGTAAAGGGGACAGAATATCTAACAACTGAGCCTGATGCTCCCTTTTGGCTTATCTGTAATGCTGTATAGCCTGTTTGTGTTATCCAGCCTTCAAACACCACCCGGCCCTTATTACTGCTGATTTTTCTGCCAATAAACTGAAAATCACGCGGTTTGTTGATCCATGAAATTTGCGCACAAACGCTAAAAATCAAAAAGGCGTGGAAAGCTATGGCTATTGATCTTTTCATTTCGGTCAGTCGGGTTTTTTATACTTCCAGCGCCGATGGCTCCACAACCAGTTTTCAGGCTGACTCATGATATCTTCCTCAGTGGCCCTTACCAGCAATTCTGTAATCTCACCCTCTTTCGTTTCTGCCGGGTTTGAACATAGCAGACGGGTGTGTGCCTCATAATAGCCTCGTTTAATTTTGCGTACCTGTAAATACCACACCTCCTGATTGGTTTTACGCGCAATTTTTTCTGTTCCCCACATGAAAGCAGTGTCCTGATTCAAGAACTTCGTCCAGTAAGCGTTTTTGCCATTGGAAGGATTTTGGTCGCCGATAAATGCAGTGGCAGTAACCATTCCGGACTGCCCTGCCAATACCCTCAGTGTTTGTTCCATGGGAATGAGTATGGTGCCGTATTTGCTTCTAATACCCTGTGTCAGCTTTTCGAAGAATGGATTTTTTAGTTGCTTGTAAATACACTGTGCTTTTTGTTTTGCATGCAGTTGGGCCGACATAGAAACCCATTCCCAGTTACCTTTATGACTCATGACAATGATGCTGCTCCTGCCTTCTGCAAATGCTTTGTCGTAAATCTCCTGCGGATTATTGGTCATTCTTTTTAGCAATTCCTCCTTGCTCAGGCTCATACCTTTGAAAGTTTCAAGGAACATATCGGTTAAGTGACGATAGAACTTTCTTTCTACATCCCGGCGCCAGGCATCTGTTTTATCCGGAAAGGAATTTTGCAAATTGACTCTAACCACTTTTTTTCGATAACCTGCGAGATGATACAAAACAAGATACAGGAAGTTTGACAGCCTGTATAAAACAGGGAAGGGCAACAGTGAGATGCCTTTCAGGATGGGATATACTAAAAGCTTGTAAGTCAAACGAAAAACGATTTATGAAAAGTACCTGAAATCCTGTCCGGCTTTTATGCTGAGCAATGTTTCATAAATCAGTTTGATACAGCTTTCAATATCTGCCTCATAAACCATTTCTACCGTAGTATGCATGTATTTCAGGGGTAGCGAAATCAGTGCAGAGGCCACACCTTGGGAGCTGTAGGCAAAGCTGTCGGTATCTGTTCCGGTGCTTCTGCTTACGGCACTGCGCTGTATGTGAATTTTTTTCTTTTTGGCTGTTTGAATCACAAGCTGCAGCAAATTGTTCTGCACCGCAGGTCCGTAGGTAACCACAGCACCTTTACCGCATTTACACTCACCCTGTTTTTTTTTGTTGTATAAGGGAGAAGCGGTATCATGCGTCACATCGGTGCAAATAGCCACATTGGGTTGCAGCCTGCGGCTTATCATTTCAGCACCGCGCAGGCCGATTTCCTCCTGAACGCTATTCACCGCAAATAGGGTGTAGGGAAGTTTCTTTCCGTTGTCTTTCAGTTTTTTAACTACCTCAGCAATGATAAATCCGCCCATGCGATTATCCAGCGCCCTGCCCACGATGTATTTTTTGTTTAGCCACATACAATCGGCATCAAAAACAGCTACAGCGCCTACGTGTATTCCCATCGCTTCAACTTCCTTTTTACTGCTGCATCCCACATCAATGAAAACGTTGTCCTGCTTGGTTTCGGGGTCTTTCCCTTCGCGAACATGAATGGCGGGCCAGCCAAAGATGCCTTTTACAACATTGCCATTTTCACAATAAATATGGCATCGCATACTGGGGGCAATCTGAAAATCACTGCCGCCGTTTCTGATAACGTAAATGTACCCCTCATCGGTAATGTAGTTTACAAACCATGAAATTTCATCGGCATGGGCCTCAATAACCACCTTGTAAGGTTGTCCAGGATTAATTACCCCGACGGCAGTTCCATATGTATCCACAATGGTTTCATCAATTTCGGATTTGATATAATCTAGCCAAATCTTTTGTCCGGAACTCTCAAAACCGGTGGGAGATACGTTGTTTAGGTATTTTTCAAGGAATTTTTTGGCTTCTCTTCGCATGTTTCGAAAATACATAAAAAATATGAGTATTTTTGTGCTAATGAGGTGTTTGGTTTTACGCAGGTTGAATTTATTCTTCGGCGCGACGGTGGCTTACACGCAGCCTTTAACCAAACAACCAGTTACCTACAGTGATTCTACAGTCTGGTATATTCGAAATAATACAGCCGATACGCTGTATCCGACTTCACTGACTTTTAAGGTGCATCACATGCTTCCTACGGCAGCAATATTGCCCATTTACACCGGTCCGGGTTTCTTCAACAACACCCAAAAAATTGCCATGAAAGGGAGCAAATACAACTGGAAGTACGCAACATCATTCGGCTGTTTATTTGAAGATACGATGTTTCCTGGGATTTCGATTCCTATTGCTGTTTGGGTTAATTACAACAGTGCTTCAAAAACGGAGGCATCAATGAGATAGACAGCAAAGGTTTGCCCGCCGGAAGCCATTTTCTTTCAATAAAAAATACTTCGGGGAATACAACAAGTCACAAACTACTAAAGAAGTGACCTTCTAATCTTTTCACGCTCAGTAAATTTACTAAATCACGCAAAGACGCGATACTAATCGCTGTGAAAATTTCGATTTTTGCAATTATCATCTAGACTTTAGATATTATAAAAAAATGAAACAAAATATTACTAAAATTACGAGTATGCTGTTGATCTGCGGTTCTGCCTTGATTGTCAAAACCAACACCGGCGGTCCGGGTTGGTCATTGACCAATGCTCCAATAACATCCACAACAACGGAAAGTAATTGCACCAACTGCCACAACAGCTTTTCACTTCAAACATCGGGTACCAACCACGGCCGCATAAATTTAACCAACAATTTTACCGGCAATGGCTATATACCCGACTCCAGTTACACACTTATTCTTGGATACAAAGAGACCGGCAAATCTAAATTTGGTTTTCAAATGACTTGCCTGGAATCCTCAACCTACAAAGCTGCCGGAACCTTTACCAATGGAGACAGCCGCAGCCAGACCGGAACCGGCGTGGTAAGCGGCAATACAAGATACTATATCGGCCACACCAGTGCCGGAACATCAACCGTAGCGACCGATTCAACCACCTGGAAGATTACATGGAAAGCACCCTCTAAAAATATTGGAAAGGTTACTTTTTGGGTTACTTTAAATGTTGCCAATGGCTCAGGATCCAGTGGTGATTACATTTATAGCAAATCTTTTACATTTTCTCCCAGCACATTGCTCCCAACAGCAAAAGCAAAAATCACCTCTGCCAGAAATTGCAGTGGAAGCAATATCAATTTTGGCGCGGATGTAACAGGTTCTCCAACTTCCTATAGCTGGTCATTTCCTTCAGGTTCACCAACATCAAGCAATTCATCAACACCGGCAGTTAACTACACAAATCCCGGAACCTATAAAGCATTTCTCACAGTTCGAAATAGCAAAGGAGCTAGCAAAGAGGACACTTTGACTTTTACAGTAATAGCCAGGCCGGCACAACCCAGTATCACCCCGGGTGTTACCCAGAATATCTGCCATGGAGATTCTGTTTTGCTTTCAACTTCCACATCAAGCGGGGTGACGTATGCTTGGAGCCCGGGAGGAAAAACAACCCGTTCGATAGTGGTAAAAACAGCCGGTACATATTCGGTGGTTGTAACCAGCACCACAACCGGTTGCAGCAGCTTGCCGTCAACCGGAGTTTTGGTGAATGTAAATCCAACACCTTCAATCGATGTTGTCAGTGATAAAGACACTCAATGCGTTTCCGGCGCTATCAAATTAATGGCAAAAAGAACCAATTCCTTTGTTGATAGTTTTTCCTTTCAAGGTTCAAAAGGACCCTGGGGTATAGACAGCATAGATTTTCAGTCAAGAACTGTCGGTAAACAATGGTTCACTGCATGGACAAAGAGCAGCAAGGGTTGCATTTCATCAGATTCTGTGGCGGTGCAGGTGGTGGCAAAAAAAACAGCACCGGTATTGACAGTCAGCAATCCAACTCTTAAAGGATTTACCATAAAATGGAACTCGGTTTACGGTGCCACCGGCTACAGGGTTAGCACGGATACCGGTAAAACGTTTTTTGTGCCAAGTTCTGGCAACCTGGGTTTAAGTCACATCATCAATACCCTGAAAGGAGGAGAAGCGCTGAGGGTTCAGGTAAAGGCGCTTTCTAAAGATGCTTGCGGCGAAACCGAGACTTCTTTGATAACCGGATATGCCGATACATGTAAGTCCATTTCTTACACGGTAATTGTATTGAAAAATAGGTTGTGTTTGCTTGACAAAGCCAACATTGCCGTAAAAGGCTTGCATGGCATGAATTATGGCATTCGCCTGAACAATGGAGGCGTGGGAAAAGATACCATTTTCACTCCCGTATTTAACGGAACATCCCAGTATGAAATTTATGTAATTGACTCTTCCAAAATAGATTGTGGCTTCACGGTAAAGAAATTCATTATCACCGAGGATACCATTTTTGCACCTGTAACAAGCCTTAAAGATGCTCCTTTGTTGAAAATATGCTCTAACAATTTAACTGAAGGTGTTGCCGTACAGGCCAATTCAGCCAAATATCAGGACTCCGTACTTTGGTACAAAAATGGTAAAAAAGTAGGGCAGGGGCTTAATTATACCTACAATATTCAAAATAGAGATGCGTTATTTGCGCAGGCTAAAAACAAGGCTGGTTGCACGGCAGATTCAAAGATTACAAACATAAACATACAAACACTGCCCAGTGCAGGTTTCACCTACACATCCGCAGGCACTATATATCAGTTTACTGCGAATGAAAAATCCGGAAAGCATGCATGGTTTTCACCGGTGAGCATCACTTCAGATTCTGCCACTGCCACAGTAGATTTCAAGAACCTTCAGGGGAAAATTGTAAAGGTTAGGCACAGTGTTCTGTTAAGTGGTTGTGAGGCTTCAGATTCGCTGAATGTGGCCATTGCCAATCTGTCTAAACAGAATCAATCTTTGGAAGGAATCCGATTGTATCCTAATCCGGCCAGCAACAGATTACAATTGTCTGGTATTGGTGGTTTGGTTAACCTGGAAATAACAGACCTATACGGGAAAGTTTTAATGCGTCTGACATCAAGTGATCAAAACCTTGAAATCCCCATAGATGGCTTGCCTCAAGGACAATATTATCTGACAATCTCAAATAGTGAGTACCGAAAGGTAATTCCGTTCACGAAGACCCGGTATTGAAGAATCAAATTTCTAAGAGGTGTTTGATAATATATAATAAACACCTACATTCGCAGTCCCAAACTCAAGGGAGCTTAGCTCAGCTGGTTCAGAGCATCTGCCTTACAAGCAGAGGGTCGGGGGTTCGAACCCCTCAGCTCCCACAAAAAAGACCTGAATAGTTGGGTCTTTTTTATTTAATCAAGTTCACAGATCCACTTACCCTTTTCTCGGCATCCGTTTCCTAGTCATAATAGTGGATATAATAGCAATAGGCTGCCTCAGGAAGTGCCACGCCCTTATTCATTACCTTGCCGTTCCAGTGATCTTCCGACGGAAGTCTGTATGTAGCAACCCTCCCTCTCAGCTTGGGAATATCTCAACTTCTATGGTGCCCCAACCTTTGAAACAGATTGTCTGAATAAGGATTAGAAACCCTGTCAGCCATAATACTCTTTTGCCCCGTTCATCTCCCGCAAGTTTAGTATTAATTCAATTCTAAACCTGAAAATTGATGCATCATAAACGTTTTTTGACGAAGCGTTACCATAGTTTGGTCTAAATGGCATGATTATTTCTTTTAGGGTGATTACTTTTGTAATCTTATCATTTATGAAAAAGACGTTTTTTACCATCGCTACTTTTTTTAGCGGTATTTTGGCCTTGCAGGCACAGGCCCAGCTGATTGAAAAAGTAGATGCACAACCAGGCAAACTTATCATTCCTTATGAAAAGTATCAGTTGTCAAACGGGCTTACCCTTATTGTGAGTGAAGACCACAGTGATCCGTTAACACACATCAATGTCACTTACCATGTGGGATCGGCGCGCGAACTTCCGGGCAAGTCTGGATTTGCGCATTTCTTCGAACACATGCTGTTTCAGGGTTCGAAAAACATTGCCGATGAAGAGCATTTCAAGCTCATAAGGCAGTATGGCGGCGATGTGAACGGAAACACCACCCGTGATAGAACCGTTTATATTGAAACTTTCCCTTCCAATTTCACCGAAACTGCTCTTTGGATGGAAGCAGATCGCATGGGTGTGTTTCTGGAAGCATTTACCCAAAAGAAATTTGAGATACAGCGCAGCACGGTTAAGAACGAAAAAGACCAGCGCTACAACGTTCCCTATGGTTTCCTAATGGAAGTTAAAGACCAGAACCTTTACCCAGAAGACCATCCCTACAGTTGGAGTACCATTGGCTATGTCGATGACCTGAACCGCGCCGACAGCAGTGATTTGAGAAATTTCTTTCTGCGCTGGTATGGTCCAAACAATGCCTGCGTGATTGTTGTTGGTGATGTAAACACTAGGGATGTGGTAAAATGGTCTGAAAAGTATTTTGGAAGCATACAGCGTTGTCCGGAAGTGAAGAAAAAGCGCTTACCACCGGTGGTGCTGCCTGAGAATAAAGTAAAAGGCTATCCGGATCCCAATGTATCTTTACCATTGGTTTATACCACCTATCCTGCAGCACCCGTGGGTCACCCTGATGAAGCCGCAATGGATGTGCTAGCCTATTTGATGGGGGGCACACGTAATTCTCCCATGTACAAGCGTTTTGTTGAGAATGAATCTGCTTTGCAGGCAAATTGCAACAACAATCCCATGAGTACCATTAATCATGAACTTGCGGGTGAATTTTCATTCTTGATGGTTGCCTATCCCTGGGATAAGGATGTGAAATTCCTTCAAAACAAACTCAAGGTCATGCTGGACTCATTTGAATACGACAACTTCAGCGATGATGACCTGGCACGCGCAAAGTCCAACATTCTCAGCAATTACAGCAGCGGACTTGAAGATGTGAGTACCAAAGCCAATTATCTCTCTAATTTCTGGTATCTGGGAATCAAGAATGCCGAAGGCAAAATGGCCAATTTGGAAGATGATGCCAACCGATACAGAAACATTACACGTGAAGATATTATACGTGTTTACCGCAAATATCTGAAAGGTAAAAACTCAAGCACTATTGTTATTGATCCCATGGATCAAGCTGATGGTGAGAAAAAACCACAGTACCAAAGCTTCAATCCCAATGCAGGCAAGAAAAACCCTGTGGCCGAAGCGGAATACAGCAACCTGGTTCACAAGCCCACTGTAGACAATTTCGACCGCAGTGTTCGCCCGGTTCCCAGCGAAGCCAAAATGGTAAAAATCCCCGGTATCTACC
>Ga0194128_10003471_pt1 | contig 24171 bp, 13 predicted proteins | sample TA2KigCa65mmetaG_FD_148650 | JGI IMG/M metagenome (GOLD analysis project Ga0194128, IMG submission 148650) | Freshwater microbial communities from Lake Tanganyika, Tanzania - TA2015037 Kigoma Deep Cast 65m | ecosystem: Environmental > Aquatic > Freshwater > Lake | place: Tanzania: Lake... | reverse complement strand
GGTGGCCCTGGTTTCGTGCTTGAGTGTCGAGCCAGCCGGGACGTTTTTCGCCTTGAGCGCCACGGATTCATAGCGATACTCTTTGGCGAGGGCAACATTCTTGTCTTCGAGGGCCAACCGCTCTTTTTGCCAATCAGCGATTTTCATGTCGGGGCGCACAGACTTTAGACAAGCAAGGGCGTACTCAGCTTGCCGGATGCAGCCGCGGAATTGATGTTGGCGAGTTGTAAGTTGCGTGGCGAAATCGCTTGGAGATTCGCGTGCCAAGGCCGCGCACAACTCCATGTGCGTTCGCGCGTCATCTAACAGGCGGACCGCCAGCGTCGGCGAGGGGTCGGCTTTCGGAGCGAGCATGGTTGGCGGAATCAACACGACGCGCTGATGGCCCGACAGCACCGCCTGCTCAAGCTTGACAGAGCTGATGTTCGGCGCACCGGCGTCGTCATTCACATAGCGCCAGCGCAACTGAACTAGCTGAGGCTCTCGACTTGCTGAAAGCCGCAGTGCGATCTCCTTGGGCCCCAGCGACGCCGCCTGCGCGAACCGGCGGTCCACCGACGCCGAGAGCATGGCAATGGGGCTTGGAAATTCGACCTTTAAGTCCGTCTCCTCGGCAACAACGACCCAATAGTTGGAATCCCGGATCCACCCGGCGGCCGTCGGCTGAATCACTTCCGACGAAGCAAGGACTCGCAGCGCCGTCGGCGCCGCTTGCGCAGGCAGGATCGCGGTAATGGCGTTCCTCCCTTGCGCGTAATTCCACTTGGCCGCCCCCTTGTGCCAGTCTTCGGGCACGGAAGTCACGAGCGTCTTTTTTTCTGAATCTCTATGGCTAAGGTGCTCTGCGGCTCCGGCTTGCATGAGCTCTACTCCGTTCCACGCCAGCCATTGGTGGCGCACCGCGACATTTTCGACCCTCACCGTCGGCAACTTCATTTTGCGTTCTGCGTCAGCGATCAAATTAGCCCTTATGGTGATCGTCACGTCCTGGGGCAAGTCCTGTGGATACTTGATGCTCCACGTTTGCGATTTCGCTCCTTCCGGACTAATCCGCTGAATGGTCCCGCCGGGGGCGTGTGGGATCGCTGACTCCGGCCAGCCGTCCAGATGCAGCGCCACTGCAGGCAGGTAACCTCGAGTCGGGATGAGCCGAACGCCGTGCCAAATCTCGAACCCCTGGTCAGCGCCCTGCACCTTGGTCATCTGGACTGCGCGGGGCGCTTGGCGTTCTGCACTCACGCTCAAGGACACCTCGTACGGCAGCAGCGGCTCTTCGACAATAAACTTCACGGCGCCAGAATCGTCCCGGCGAAGCCCCTTGATCGCGCCGGCTTTGAGCTGCAGTCCCGGGGCGGAACGAACCTCGAGCGTCAACTGCTCGTCCTTGGGCTTCAATCCGCCGATAGCAACATTGAGCGGATAGAACACGGGCAGCTTAAGTTTTTGATCATCGGGCGGACGTCCCTTCGTCGTCGCCGTCCGCCAACCGGTGATCGTCAGAATCGCCTCCTTGCGCGGCTGCTTCAACCAGACTTGCGCTTTGCCCGCGTGCACCTGCCAGCGAGCGACATCCGGCCCAGTCACCTGCGAGATCGCGAGCGATTTGTCGACGAAGAACTCGACGAGCGAAATGTCGGTGTGCGAGCTTGTAATCGTGACATTGCCGACAAGATCCGAGTGTTGCGAATCGACGGTCCACTCCAGCGTTCCCTTGGCGCGCCATGTATTGGGCTGTGTCACGATTTCAAGCCACGCCTTGACGGCCGAGCGTTCAAATCGATACGCGCGAGTGACCGGGACCGTTGGCTTCTTTCCCAGGATTTCGAACTCATTGGCGTCGCTGCTCGGCACACTGAGATTCTTGGCGGAGATTGCCACTTCCTTGGCGTAAAGACGATAGGCGAGGCTCCCGCCGCTGGATTTGGCTTGGAGAGGCGCCGGCGGCATTAGCGTGAACTTTCCTCCTTTGGCCGCGGGCGGAGGCACCGATTCGATCTGGAGAATGACGTCGGAACTGGATGGCTGATCAAGCTCGACGATCAATCGTCGCTGGTCACCCTCCCCGATAGTGTTCCAGCGCTTCACGACGAGCGGGGTCGGCGCCGCAGTGGATGACGCCACCCTGAACGCCGCGATGGCCCGAATCTGCAACCCCTCGGGAGCCGACACCGTGAAGTTGGCGCTGCTGTCTTTGCCAAGCAGGTACCGCAGGGAACTGGTGAGCGCCGGCGCGGATGGATGCAGGTCCCAGAAGTGGCTTTCTTTTACATCGATCGTCTTCTGCCCGGGACTCGCCGCGGGATTCGTCCAGCGAAGATGGACCACGCTCTCGTAGCCGAAATCCGCGTGCCAAGTTGCCGAAGGTTTTCCCGCATCGGGAAGCCATTTTTCCTCGCCGAGTCCGTGCAGCAAGTGTAGTTTCCGCGCCGGCGCTAACCCGGAGAGGGACAGTTCGCTATGGACAACCTTGGGGACCGAGAAATGGAGCTTGAACTGGTCTCCTTCTGCGAGAACGCGAACGACAAAAGACATTCGCAGCGTGTGCGCGCCTTTGCCCCGAACGGGGATGGAAAAACCACCCTTGCTTGGCGTTGGGAATGCAGGGGCGCCATCCACGAACGCGTCAAGCAGTTGCACACCGGTCTGCGGGCTTCCCGGCGGTCCGCTCAGCGGGATCGCAATGTTCACCTTCTCGCGGAAGCTATGCAACTCGTAGATAACTTCGAACTTCGCTTGCGCGTCCTTGACGGTGCCGAAATACTTTGCGCTCAGGAGGACCGCGCCGGGACCACCGGCCGGCTCCTCTCGCTGAAGTTCGTCAAGGCGATTGATGAGTTCCGAAGGCGCCAGCACAACAGGGTTGGCTCCATCCAACACAAAAACAGTGAATGCTTGCGGCCCCGGTGACTGCGCCAGCCCCGTCCACGCCAGACCGAAGACGATCAGTACGACGAAAGCCGATGTGCCTGCCGGCTGGATTATCGACAAAGTCGTGCCCTGCGGTGTCGGTTCCTGCGTCCAGAGCACCTGGCCGATGCACCAGAGAAAGCCAATCAGGCCGACCAGCAAAACGGGCAGCATGAGATACTCGCGAACCTGCACCGGCGACCAAACGACCCCGAGGATGGTTGCGACAGTGAACAGCACATAGAAACGGAAGCAGGATCGCGGTTCGAGAAGCAACTGCACGCGCCACAAACCGAGCGCCACCAGCGCCGCCAGCAGCCAGCCTGCGACGCGGGCCAGGGTCGTATCGATAATCGATAGCTGCACGCCGAGGGACTCGGTCGGCGGCAACTCCCATTCATCCCAGTCGCCGATGTTTCCCAGCCAATCCGATGGCAAGCCGGCCGGACCCATGCTGGCCTGCGTCGCGTCCACCTGTGCCGTTCTCCCTAACGCGCAGACCAGAAAGAACCCGCGGCACGCATCATGTCCATGCACGATCGCTTCCTGAATGGCATCGTCGAGGTCGCCGACCTCGAGCACGCTCATGATTCCAAGCTGCTTCATGCGTTCGGCGGAGGTCAGCAGCGCGGCATGGCGGCAGGGGACGTAGATCAAGCCGAGAGATTCCCAGAACGGCCGATTCGCCTGCGGGTTGACCGCAGATTTTGCCAAGGCCGTCTCCGGCGAAATGCCCAAAGCTTGCAGAGCGAGTCGATCGATAACCAGGGGCGCTGCATCCTTGAGGTGCACCAACGCGAGACGGTCCAGCGCATCGCCGAAACGCACGGGGACAGATGGCATCGACCGAAGCTGCGCCTCCGCCTGAAGCACGATTTGCCGCTGGGCATCCAGCTGATCCCAAAATTGAGATGATTCTCCGAGTCTAAGCCAATCGCTGCCGATGTTCCAAATTCGCCTCATCTGACGCAACGTTTCCGTTCCCTTGGCGATTTCGGCCGGTACGCCGATCGCCGTCAACGATTCTCGAAACAGCGGCGTTAGGCCTCGTTGAAGATAAAACCGGCCGCGCACGTCGGCGGGCTCAATCGGAAAGACGACTCGCGGTAACGAAACGACGGTGAGTCCGGGAACGAAGGTGCTCTGCGCGTCAATCCGTGCGATGATTTCATAGCGCACAAATGCCCGCGTGCGATCGACGGGAAGCATCACGCGCACACCCTCCTTGAGATTAGTGACACGCGGGCTAGGCACCATCCGTCCGTTCGCCCAGATGCTCAGAACGCGACTGTCCGCGGGAATGTGCAACTCGCATTCATGTTCGCGCCAGTTCCACAAACGAAACTGCATCCGCTGAAGGACTCGGCCATCTTCGTAGACAAACGACGCCAAGTCGGCCTCGTCGCACCACTCGGCATGCGAAATGGATCGTTGCCTTGGCTGGGTCCACAGTTCGACTCGGGGCGTCGAAGCGCTAGGCGCCATCCGAAGCTGCGTCGGCTTCTTTGCGATCTGGGGACCGTCGATCTGCGGAACGCCTTCGGCCTGTACGCGCACGATCGTTTCGTTTGGAGAAGTAACGACGATTTCCTGCTCCACATCGTTACGCTGAACCGGCATCATCAGCGGCGCTTGCCAACGCTTAGTTCCCTTGGACGGCTGCATCTGATCGGATACGACAGCCGCCCCAGCATTCTCCCAGGGGTGCGCCGTCGGCATGCGCAGGGAAATCCGGTGCCAATCGTCCTCAACCAGTCCCGCGGGCGCCTTCGCCCGGATCGCCAAGATGCCCGGCTTGCGCAAGGGTTCGCTCAAATGGAATCGCCAAACCCCATCCGCGAGGTTCCGGCGTTCGACCCGCCGCACGCGTAACGCGTCATCACCGCTACCGACAGTGTTCCACTCCTCCGGGAACTCCGCAGGCAGGCGGAAGTCGATGTATTCAGGAGCCCCAAGAAGCGGCTTCGCTTCCCAGCGGTAAAGGAGCCCGGTCTCCTGATCGGAGAGCGTCACTTCGTGCTTGCCGCGCAGACGAACCTGAGCTATCTGAGGCGTGATCCGAACCTTCGCTTGCAGCGGATGATCCCGGAACGTGAAGCGATAGGTTGCCGAACCCAGCGTGGCATCAAATGGGGCCGGCGGGACCGTGGTGCTGAGGAGTTTCGGCTCAAAAAGCGGATCGACGACGATCGCGACAGCGCCTTGCCGCTTCGCGGCGTCTATCGCAGTCACCTCGGGAAATGGAAGGTCGTGAGACTTGCTCCTCAAATTCTGGGCATGCGATCGAAGGAGTAATTTGAGCGTGGCAGACCGCGCCGGAGTGATCGGTTGCTTGAGGCGCAGGACGACGAGACCCGCTTCAGGATGCCAAGAGGCCAGCAGGCCAGCAGGCTGAACGTCGAGCGATTCGATCGCGTAGCTGGCCGGTACTTTCACGCGAAGTTCGAGTGCGCTGCCTCGTGCTGGAGCGAACTGCACCTCAGCGGCAAGCATCGCTCGATCCGGAGTAAGTTCCCAGCGAAAGTCCTCGATGGTTTTCAGGTCGAGGTCCTTGATCGGCGGAAAAATCCCGGGCCTTTCCACCATCACGGAGTCGCGAGCCGAATTCGCCAGGGTGACGATATGCGTGCCATCGTTTTCCACGGATGAATTCATCGGCAAAAACGACCCGAACTCCCAGAGTGCCACCGGCACGTCGGGATGCAATCGAATTTCAACGATTTCACCGCGCTGCACGGCCCCGCGCACGCGCAGCGCGGGACTCGTCCACGATCCCATCGGTGAGCGGCTTGCCAAGCTTTTGATCCGAAGCCCGTCAATCCTTCCCTGCACCGGCTGTGCGAATTGAACCGCGACCTCGCCGGTTGGCGCCGGCGGGAGCTTGTCCTTGGGATCTTTTTTTCCGGTGGTTTCCTTCCATTGTCCGAGCTTGACTTCGTTACCCGTCAGCGCCGCGGCATAGGGCTGCAACGCGCCCTTGCTTTCCAGAATCAGCTCTCGGATGCTCCCATGGAGAATATCGATTTGAAATTCGTGCTCCGTTTCGATGTGATCGACGAAGACTTTCTGAGTAGTGTGGGTGTGCGCGAGCACGATTGGTCGACCTGGGCCGTCCGCGATCTGCCGCACTGTAAACTCCACGAGTCCCGAGCCCGTGACGCGAATCGTCCAGAGGCGATGCAAGGGCGAATCGGTTCCGTGGGGGCCGCTAACGTCGACGAAGGGACTCTTGGCAGCGAGAAGCCAACGATCCGCCGGCAAGCGCAGCTCGAAAATGCTGCTTGGGCAAGGCGGAACGGCTAGCGTGAAGGCAAGCCCGTCGTTGGTCACCATGCCGCGCGCGCTCCAGTCGAAGTGGCAAGATTTTTTTCCCGCCGCGGGGACGAGCAAACCGAGCGATTTGCCGTCGAGCTGCGCGAGTATGGCGTCGGAGCGATCTTCCCAGCGGACATGCGCAAGCGCAAAGCTAAGCGAATCGATCGCCAGCACGGCGGGGGCATTCGTCGCATGCTGAATCGTCCACCGTCCGCTCCCCTTGGCGAGCGATCGGTCGATAAGCTCGGCGCTGTAGTGAGCATGGGCCAGGTGAGGTCTGCGTTCGCGACGTTGCGCATGGCCTCGGGCACGCTCCACGCGAGATTCGAAATCCTTGCGCGGCAGCAGCACGAGCGAGCCTTGCTTCACCTTCTCCATTTCGATCGCGGCCCGATCCGGATTTAGAAACACTCGCTGAATCTGAAACGGCAATTCGTGGCTGTCCGATTGGGCAACCAGCATTGCCACGCCTGTGAGAACCGCCAGACCGAGCGCGATCGCCCCCGCGCACCGCGTTACGGAGAACCACGATCGACAACATTTGAGCAATGCCCACACCATGCGCTTCTCACGCGGCGGTTCCAACGAATCCGGAGACCCGTCATGCCCTCCGGCCGATCGATCACGACGATGAGCCAGCCGCCGTGGCTCCGGGTTGTTCGTCCACGGGCGGCGGCGCGTCGACGGTTGACGCTTCACGCGGTTCTTGCGCCGCCTTGGTGCGAACCATGGTCAAGCCCGGCTTTGTTCGCGTGAATCCAGGCAGAAAGATCAACTGACGCCGATACTGTTCCTGAATCAACAAGTGTCCCAGAATGAACAAAAGGCAAAGCACCGCGCCGGGTTGAGCGCCAAACCAAAGCGGCGTCACGGCGGCGGGGAACACGACGCTCGCGATGAGAACTGCCAACCCTATCCCAAGCATAAGCAGCCAATAGGCCAGCGACGGCAGAGGCGAAAAGTACGGTCCCAACACCACAATGACCAAAATGCTCGAACCTATCAACATCCACCACGATCGTGGAAGGTGATAAACCGTCTCCAGCTGCGAACTGGTTAGCGAGAAGGAGGCAGTTAAAGTGCCGGATTCGTTCGCCAAATCAGGCCAAGCGTCCAAATCGGCGCTGTTCACCACGGGTTCTGGCGTCCACAGCCAGCTTTGCCAACCCCACTGAACCTCGGAGCGGACCACACGCCCCAGCGACGCGGAGATCATTGGCGTCGTGGTCGTCAAATGCCAATGAAGCCGGGCGACGACGATTTCTGACGGAAACACCGGGGCGTGCAGCGTGGTGCGCCACCAACTCGTCCGCTCCACCGCGTCGGCGGGGACGGTGTAGGCAATCTCCAGTGTGCTTGGCAGAGCGGCCGCCTCCGGGTGCAGCCTGAGGCGCACAATGCGGCCTGCGTCGTCCACCACTTCCGGCGCGATCTGCTTCTTGCCCAGGCTGAACGTCAGTTTCTCGCGAAAACGCGGGAGCGAAATGGGCAGCTCCACATTCACATCGGGCGTCTGCAGTTTGCGAATCAAGTACCGGGCTCGCACCTGCTGGCTGCCATCGTCGAGCATGCGCACCTGAATGAGGCCCCGCGACGCCACGAATGCCGCCAACGTCGGCGCCGGTTTCTCCTCGACCTTGAAGAAGAGAGGCAGCTCCGATCCATGGCCTTCGAGCACAAGCGTTGGAAACTGGTCAATGCCCGGCGCGATCTCTACGCCGCGTTCCTTCCAGGCGCCCCGGCTGATCGTGGCATCGGTCAAGCGGGCGGTGAGCCGCGACGTGATCCACACGCGAACTTTGGCGTCCTTTTGCGACGCCGTCGTCGGCCAGATCAACGGCACGTTCAGCACGCCGGCCTTGCCGATCGCTACGTCATAGTGCAAAACGATGTCGACGTTGTCGGTGTCCGTGTTCGGCCTAAGCCAAAGCAGATTTTGTGCCGGGTCGTGCTGCATCAGGGCGTCCGCAGGTTGAACGGTGACTTTGCCAACTCCGGCAGGCGTCTTGAGAGTGATTGGCTTCGGTTCCAAGCCAGGCGCCCGTTCTTCGCGGGGAAAGCGCAATGTCTGCCTGATCTGAGCTGTGTGCTCGTGCAGCGTGATATCGATGACCGAACGCGCGATCACTTCGCGTTGGATCGGCCGCCAGGCCAGGTCGATTTCCCCGGAAGTCAGGTCGCGGCTAATGTCGAGCTGGTGGCGATCCGGCGCCGGCTGCTCCACGTCACCGGATACGTCCAAGAGCTCAATGCGTTTGTCCGAGCGCACTACGATCTTGGCGCCGCGATCTTGTGTACCGATCGGACGTGGCAACTCGAGGCGGACGCGCAACTGTTCGCGCGGCAGACGCATCTTGTTTTTCAGAATGAGCGTGACTTGCTTGGGCGCTTGGCTTCGTCCCAAAACGACACGCGAGGCGCCTGCGCTGTCCATGGCCGAAGGACGAAGCGGCGTACCCAGATCGTCCACGATGGCATGTTCGTCCTGGCCAACATCCAATTCGTTTCCGCCGAGGATCCGGGCCAGGCCGCTCCAGCAAAGCGTGCCGGGAAACGCCATGGCAGGCGCCGTTCCGGCGATAACATCGACCCCACGCAGGCGAGGCTGGGGCAGCTTCAGATCGACCGAGTAAACCGACGAAAACAACGCCTTCACTTGGATACGCGCCGTCGCTTCTAACTCCCAGCCTTCCGCTGTGGTGCGCAGGTTCAGCTCGTGCGCCACCTGCGATTCGAGTTGGTTGGACTGTGCGCGCCACTCCAGTTCCAGAGGCGCCTTGACCGTCTTCGACGACTTGAGGGTCTTCTCCGAAACCGCGGGCGCGACGTAAGTGAAGATGGACTCGACGTCGGCGCTTTTCTGGTAAGTGTTCTCCGCACGACGGAATACAAGCCTCTGCCCGAAGCTCACATTGGCAGGCATTTGCACGACGATTGTCCCCTTGTGCACGGCCGCATCCAGCACGTGAAACGGTCCGATTCCGCGCACAACGTCGGCTGCTGGCCGGTCCAAGTGATAGGTAACTTTCACCTTCCAGGTATCCGCGGTCACGTCCGACGCTTTCATGATGTGATAGGGCGCCTTCGGCGTCGGCTTGCTGAAACTCGCTGTCAGCGTTCCGGGAGCCTTGGTCAGCTCGATCTCCGCAGTCGGCGGCACGACCAAGCGCCAGTCCTTTGTTTGCCGTTGGCTATCCTCCAATGAGAGATCCGCAGTGATATGAATCTGTTTCTCGTCCACGACGACGTGAATCTGCCCATCCACCTTAATCAAAGGGCTGTTTCCACTTCCGGTCGAGGGCTCTTTCCATGCCAGGTGAACCTTTTTCCCTGTGCCGAGGCCGATATGCCAGTGGCCCGACGGATCGGGCTTTTCCAGCATGTTGTTCGAACGCACTTCCTTGATGCCCGGCGCCAAGCGCAGATCAAGCGTCGTTGACGCGGCGCCTGGAAGACCAAGGTCGATCTCACGCTCGGTAAGCGACGCGGACATCTTGATCGGCACACGAAACTTCAGCTGTGCCTTGTGCCCTTTGAGCTGATCTCCCTCTCGTTCAACTCGTACCAAGAAGCCGTCTTCTTTGTCGTATTCCAGGAACGGCGTCTCTCCATCGAGGGAAGCGCCCTCCATCAGAAACGCACCTTTAAGCCCGAGCACGACCGTCGTTTTCGGACTATCGGTGCCGAAGCCATAGTCAGCACTGAAATTGAGGAATTCGCCATCGAGCTCACCCGTGAGGTGGCAGGACGATGGCGGCTTGCGGTCCGGTTTCTGCTTCAGCGCTTCGATCTGGTCAAGCAATTCTTGATGGCGCTCCGGCGTGAGCAAGTACATCCGCGGCTGGCCCGTGAGCGCCTCCAGCCAATCGTCGATGACGGTCATCCCGTCTTTGGGCCAAACGGGTTTGGCGACGGGTTTCTTCTCGACTTTCGTTTTGTCGACGTCCTTCGATTTGGCTTTCGAGTCGTCGTTCGGTTTCGCGTCGGTCTTTTTTTCGGTCGATTGCGCCAAGGCGACGAGCGCGCACAGCCCCAGGCCGAAGTACAGGATAAGAGTGGCTCGCAGCATCGACATGCTCCATCGGGGCGCGCACGCGGGACCAGGCAGCCTTGGGAACCGCAGCGCCCATTATAAACGATATTGGCGGAATGCGATGCCCAAGAAGCCCAATTTGCCCAACTTGCAGAGTACCAACTAACGACCGTGACGATGATGACGAGAATGCTGACATGCCCTGATATGCCGCATGCGGCTACGATCGCCCGTTGCAAAAGATACCGACCAGTTGCGGATGCAGCGGGCCGTTGGTCGCCAAGGCATCGGCGGCGAAAGGGTCGCACTCGCTGCCATCGACGCGCGTCACCATCCCGCCCGCCTCGCGCACCAGCACGATGCCGCCGGCGACGTCCCAGACATGATTGTCGAACGCATAAAAGCCGTCGAACCTCCCCGCGGCCACGTAGGCGAGATTGAGCGCCGTCGACCCCGTGCGGCGCAGCGAACGAGCATTGAACGAGAAATAACGCCACCATTCCAGTGCGAGTTCGCCTTTTGCCATGTCGGGCGGAAACCCGGTCGCCAACAGGGCCCGATCGATCGACGGTGCCGAACTCGTACGCAGCCTTTCGCCGTTGAGCCAGGCGCCATGGCCACGCGCCGCAGAGAACATCTCCTTGCGCGTCGGTTCGTACACGACGCCGACGACAAGTTCCCCCTCCACCTGCAACCCGATGGAAATGCAATAGAACGGAAAATCGTGAACGTAGTTCGTCGTCCCGTCGATCGGATCGACGATCCAGGTCGGCGGCGCGTCGTTCGGAAGTTTCTCCTTGGCGGCCCCTTCTTCTTCACCGAGAAACGCATGCTCGGGAAACACGCCCGCCAGGTAGGAATGGACCGCACGCTGCGACGCGACATCGGCATCGGTGACGAGATCGAATCGCCCCTTTTCGCGCACGCTGAACTTGCGCCGCCAGGTTTCCAACACCTCCGCCGCCCGCAACGCCGCCTGCTTGGCGGCATCCAGAAAATGCAACATCAGCACCTCACCTAAGCCCAGGGATGAGCGCAGCGACTCCCTGGGAGCAATTGCCGACGCGCCGGCAAAAAGGGACTTCTCCTATGATAGGACGTCGCTGTTGGCGTCACATACACTTTTCAATTTGGCCAGTAGCCTGCAACGCATTTTTTCTACGTAACTCCTTTTGCCAGCAGCACGGGTGCGCATTCGTTGCACCCACACACTCACACACCCCCTCCCGAAATGCAACGAATCCCGGCCGGGCCACGTTGCCGTGGGAGGCCGGCCGCTGCGGGCAGGCCGCCTGCACTACGAATCGACTTGCGGATTCAACTCAAAAATCGATGATGCCGCTCGTATTGGGCGGCGTGGGACTGGCGGCCGTCTTGCTGCTCTGCCTCGGCGGCGGCGGAATCGCCACTCTCGTCTGGTGGCGCGTCAATCGGCCCGCGGATGAACAGGCCAAGGCCAATCACGACGCCAACACGAACGAAAAACCGGTCCACGTCAAATTGGCGCAAGCGAGTCTCAAAATCGTCTGGACCAGAGAACGTGACCGGCACATACTTCAGTTCAGTCATTCCCAGCCACACGATCTGCGGAACATCAAGGGGAAGCTGACCTATTTCCAGAGCGGTCACAATACGAATGCCAATGAGGATATCAACTGGGGGGTGTGGAGCCCCAACACACCCAAAAAGCGGGAGATTCAATTTCGCGAAGGGGCCACGAAAATTCGTCTAGTCGCCCAGGCCGAGGGGCTGACAAAGATGCAGACTTACGAACTCGATTGCCTGATTCCCGATCCGCCGCCGCTGCCGCCGCCGAGCGCCACTTTGACGGCGGCTCACCTCGCCTACAACTGGACTCGAGAACGCGAATCCAATTCGGCGGTTCTGATGTTCAAGCATATTCAGCCATTCCAACTGAACGAGGTCGTCATGACCATGTCGTGGTTCGATACATCTGCTAACGTGAAACGCGAAAAGCACTACCGCAAGGACGTGTGGTTCCGTTCGGAAGAGGTGCGCTTCGCCGTGCCGCTCTCCGCGATGGCCAAGAATGTTCGCCTGGTCGGCGAGGCAGAGTTTCCCGATCGGGCGCGCGTGGCGATTAACATAGCCTTTCCCGATGCGCCGAGCCCTCAGGAAAAGCCCACGCCGCCGCCCGTCAAGTTGACCGCCGCCAACATCAAGGCGTCCTGGAGCCGCGACGGCGATCGGCACGTCCTGACGTTCAATCATGGCCAGGCGTTCGAGTTGAAGAACGTCAAGATTACGGTTCACTGGTTCCAGGCAGCTTTCAATACAGAGGCGTCCCAGGGACGCACCTATCCCGTCTGGAGCGCCAACCAGAACCAGCAGCAAATCATGCCAGTCCGCGACTGGCCCACGAGAATCCGCATCGTCGGCCAGGGCATCGGGCCCAACGATAGCGTCTATCAGTTCGACTGTGCCATCCCCGATCCGCCATGAAATGTCCGGGCCACGTTGCCGCGGCCCGTCCTGGATCAATTTCCGCTCGGCAACCAATATTGTAGGATCGTTTTTTTCGTTGCCCCGCGTCGATAGTGCGTCCTATGATACATAGGATGCCACGACGGCATTAATACAGCAAAACACCTACCTTCCCAGGAGATTTTTGACGATGACCGCGTTAGCCAGCAAGACCCCGATCAAGAAGAAGAACAAGGCCAGCAAGTCGGAACAGGATTTCGTGATCGCCGACCCGACGCTGGCGAGTTGGGGCCGCAAGGAGATCGCCATCGCCGAGCACGAGATGCCCGGTTTGATGGCGATTCGCAAGAAATACGCGCCGAACAAGCCGCTCAAGGGCGCTCGCATCGCCGGCAGCTTGCACATGACGATCCAGACGGCCGTGCTGATCGAGACGCTGCAAGCGCTCGGCGCGGACATCCGTTGGGCGAGCTGCAACATCTATTCGACGCAAGACCACGCCGCCGCCGCGGTTGCCGAGCGCGGCACACCGGTCTTCGCCAAGAAAGGCGAAACGCTCGAAGAATACTGGGAGTACACGCACCGCATCCTGCAATGGGCCGACGGCGGCGCGCCCAATCTCATTCTCGACGACGGCGGCGATGCGACGCTTCTGCTGCACCTCGGCTCCGATGCCGAGAAAGACCTCGGCGTCATCAAGGACACCAAGGCAACCTGCGAGGAAGAGCAGATCCTTTTCTCGTCCATCCGGCACAAGCTCGCCGACGACAAGACTTTCTATAGCCGCACCGCCAAGTCGATCGTCGGCGTCTCCGAGGAAACCACCACCGGCGTCAAACGACTCATCAAGATGGCGGCCGAGGGCAAGCTCCTGTTCCCGGCCATCAACGTCAACGACTGCGTCACCAAGAGCAAGTTCGACAACCTCTACGGCTGCCGCGAGTCGCTGATCGACGGCATCAAGCGGGCCACCGATGTCATGATCTCCGGCAAGAAAGCCGTCGTCTGCGGCTACGGCGACGTCGGCAAGGGATGCGCCCAAGCATTCCGCGGCGCCGGCGCCACCGTCTTCATCACCGAGATCGACCCGATCTGCGCTCTCCAAGCATGCATGGAAGGCTTCCAGGTCGTCACCATGGACGAAGCGTGCAAGTGGGGCGACATCTTCGTCACCGCGACCGGAAACGTCGATGTCATCACGCGCCAGCACATGGACCAGATGAAGCACAACGCCATCGTCTGCAACATCGGCCATTTCGACAGCGAAATCCAGATCGCCGACCTCTCCGACCTCAAGTGGGAAGCGATCCAGGAAAAGATCCCCGTTGATCACGTCATTTGGCCCAACGGCAAACGGCTCATCGTCCTCGCCAAGGGCCGGCTCGTCAACCTCGGCTGTGCCACCGGCCATCCGAGCTTCGTCATGTCCAACAGCTTCTCCAACCAGACCCTAGCTCAGATGAAGCTCTGGAAGGACCACAAGTCGATGAGCAAGGACACGGTCCACCTGCTGCCCAAGGAGCTCGACGAAGAAGTCGCCCGCTTGCACCTGGACCAGCTCGGCGCCAAGTTGACGAAGCTGAACGACAAGCAATCGAAGTACATCGGCGTCAAACCCGAAGGCCCATTCAAGCCGGAGTTGTACCGGTATTAATGTGACTGGAAGCCCTGGGGTGAGGTACTCCGAACCCCAGGGATGCATTCAAGACCATTTCGTAGCTGCTATAGAACAATCTCCGGGCTCCGGAGTCCCGGAACGCCGATTTGTTCCACAGGGTACACGACATGGTCTGCGTGGCCTGGTGCGGGAGGGCGAGGCTCCTGCCGAGCCGGAAGCGACAGGATACTCGTCCGAAATCGAGTGTTTCGCGGGCTCGCGGCTCGGCAGGAGCCTCGCCTTCCCGTGCCGTTTGTAAACCATGTCGTGCACCCTGTCCCACATCCCTTCCGCGACTGATCTTGAGTGCCTACCGAAAGCATGGTATCGCATCCTTCGGAGGCGACCATGCAACGATGTGTCGTGCTGTTGCTGCTATTCGCGGGCTGCGCGGCACTGGAAAATCGCGTAGTCTTTCATCCTGCGCCAAGCGATCCAAACGCGCCGGCCCCTCCACTGCCCATCGTCGATGTTGAATTGCAATCGGCCGATGGCGTCACGATTCACGCGCGCTGGTGTCCCCATGCCGATTCGCGCGGTGTGTTGCTCTTCTGTCACGGCAATGCAGGCAACGTAGAGCATTGGGGTATCCGGGCTCGGGAATTTTGGCATACCCTCGCTCGCTCCGTGCTCGTCTTCGATTACCCGGGTTATGGTCGAAGCAAAGGCCGACCGAGCGAACAGGGTTGTTATGACTCGGCACAGGCGGCTTACGACTGGCTGACGCGGGTGCAAGGCATCGCGCCGGAGCGGATCGTAATCTGCGGCGAGTCGCTGGGCGGCGGCGTTGCCGTCGACCTCGCGAGCAAGAACCCGCACGAAGCTCTCGTCCTGATTCGCACGTTCACCTCGGTACCGGACGTTGCCAAGGAGGTAATTTCAATTGCGCCGGCGATCATGGTGAACCGGTTCGACAGCCTCAAGAAGCTGCCGACGTGCCGATCACCTGTGTTCCTGGCGCAGGCCGACAAGGATCGCCTGATTCCCTTTGCACATGCGGAGCAGTTGCGCGACGCGTCCCAAACGCCGGTGCGGTTGCATCGGTTGGCCGGACTGGATCACAGCGATCCGCTCCCAGCGAGTTTTTTCGTTGAGTTGCGTCGATTCTTGGACGCTCCTCATTAGCCGGCAAGCCACCGGATTCAGATCTCCTTATGGACACGTCGGCCCCATACGAGATTCCGGAAGTGGGGAACGCGTGGTTGCGATACTCAGAGACCCGTGGAAACGCAATTCCGGAGTGCCTTGGCATTGGTTCGGGAAAGCAACAACTTGATCCGCCAACACGGGACTCGGCCTAGATTTTCCGGTTGTCACTTTCAGGGCATATCGGCTACGATGAAACTGGAGGCAAGCCATGATCCAACTCACCAAAGACCAACACGACGCCTTGGCCAACAACGGCCAAGGCCCCGCGAAAGTCGTTGACCCGATAACGAACACTGAATACGTGCTTCTGCGAGCCGAGGAATTCGCGCGTCTGAAGGGCACCGATCCGGCGTTCGAAAAGGCGACCGAGGATGTCTTCCAGCGTCATGAAGAAGTTCTTCGGCGATTGGCATGATCCGATATCTAACCAAGGATGAAGTGGTCGAATTGCATCGGCGGAGCTTGGAACGCTTCGGCGGGATGCCCGGTGTCTTGGATGATGGCCTATTGGATTCCGCTGTCGCGCAGCCTCAGGCGACATTTGCCGGTCAAGAACTTTACCCCACTCTGGCAGAGAAGGCGGCAACTCTCGCTTTTTCACTTATCAATAATCATCCCTTTGTAGACGGCAACAAGCGCGCTGGCTTTGCGGCCATGGCCGTCTTCCTTGAGCTCAATTCCAAGAGATTGGCTTGCTCAGCGGACGAAGGCGAGGCGACTATCCTTGCCGTCGCGTCAGGCGTCATGGATCGAACACAGTTAGCGGTTTGGATCGAATCGAGGCTTCAGGATTGTTGAACGCAGATGAACGTCACCGCACGCCATTACCGCACCGGGCAACCGCTCGCCGTCACCTGCGAGCACGGCACGATCGCGCGCGTGGAACCGGCGGCCGATGGCGATCTCCCCTGGATCGCCCCCGCATTCTGCGATGTGCAGATCAACGGCGCCGACGGCTTCAGCTTCAACTCCGATACACTCACCATCGAGCAGATTCGCCAGGTCGTCGCCACCTGCCGGCGTCATGGCATCGCGCAACTGTTGCCGACGCTGGTGACGGCATCGTTTGACGCCCTCATCCATGGGTCCCTCACGATCCGGGCCGCGTGGTCCGCTGATGCCGACCAGGCTCGCGCAATCGTGGGCATTCATCTGGAAGGGCCGTACATATCGCCGGAGGACGGACCGCGCGGCGCTCACCCGAAGGAGCATGTGCGGTCGGCATCGTGGGACGAGTTTCGTCAATTTCAGGACGCGGCCGGCGGGATGATTAGAATGCTGACGCTCGCCCCGGAGACGCCCGGCGCCCTGCCATTCATCGAGAAAGTCGCGGCGGCCGGCATCATCGTCGCCATCGGGCACACGGCCGCGTCACCGGCGTGCATCCGCGATGCCGTGACGGCCGGCGCAACGATGAGCACACACCTGGGCAACGGATCGCATTCCATCCTGCCTCGCCACGAGAACTACATTTGGGAACAACTCGCCGACGATCGGCTTATGGCCAGCATGATCGCTGATGGACATCATCTGCCCGAGAGCGTCATGCGCTGCATTCTGCGAGGGAAGACGCCGGCGCGATTGATTCTGACGTGCGATGCCAGCCCGCTGGCCGGCTGTCCGCAGGGACGCTATCGCCAATGGCATCACGAGTTCGATGTGGTGGAAACAAAGTCCAAGCACGGCGTCGTCAGCAGTAAAGTCGTGCTCGCGGGAACGCCGTACCTGGGCGGCTCGGGGGCGTTCACTGACACGTGCGTGGCCAACATGCTTGAGCTTGGCGAGGCGCCGATGCCGGACGTGCTCGACATGGCCGGCAATGGTCCGCGCCGGCTTCTTGGATTGCCGGAACGCACGATCGCGGTCGGCGAACCGGCGGAACTCGTCGTTTTCGATTGGTCGCCGCCGACGCCGTTCGTTATTCGGCAAACGCTCGTGTGACCGTGGGGCACGTTTCCAACGTGCCAATTTCGTGAAGGCACGTTGGAGTCGTGCCCCACGGGTTGACTCCATCGTCTATGGCCCCCTACGAACCGAAACGCGCGCTCGCCGCCGGTGTGTCCACGGCGCTCCCGTTCGCCGTCGCTGCCGGCATCATGCTGGTAATCGGCGGCGACGTTAGCGCATATGCGTTCTTCGTGCTCATCGCGATGGCGTTTGTCATCGGACTTGTCACGGCGTTTTTCCTACACGCTGTCGGCGCCATTCTCCTCACGGGACTAATATCGATCGTCGTTACCGCGGCCATGCTCGGCATCGTCGGCGGCCTGGAGAATATGACAGCGCTTTGGTTTCTCGCCACGCCGCTTTTCGCCGGCGACATCGTTGGCGCAGTTGTCGGATTGCTCTTCAGGTGGTATGTTCGCAAGTTATTCGAAGCATGAAAGCCAAGTGGCGAAACAGTTCTTTACGCGTGGGCATCCATCGATTACGATCTACCGTACACCCTGGAGGCAAACCCCATGCGCCGCGTCGTCCCCCTCCTCTTCATTGCAATCGCAACGCTACCGAGCCCGAGTGAAGGGCAATCCTCTTCGCTTACGCTTCAGCCTCGGACGGCGTCGCTGCCCTTCAAAATGGAGCCCGGGCCCAAGTCGCCGCAGGATTCGCTCAAATGCATCAAGGTTCGGCCCGGCTTCAAAGTCGAGCTGATGGTCGCCGAGCCGCTTGTCATGGACCCGATCGCCTTCGCCTGGGGGCCCGACGGCAAGTTCTGGGTCGTCGAAATGGGCGACTATCCGCTCGGCGTCGACGGCAAAAACAAGTTCGGAGGCAAAATCAAGTTCCTCGAAAAGTCCAAACCCGACGGTCCCTACGACAAGATGACTCTCTTCATGGACAACGTCGGCTATCCCACGGGCGTCTTCCCGTACAAGAACGGCGTGCTCGTCACCTGCGCTCCCGACATCTTCTATGCCGAGATGGGCAAGGACGGCAAAGTCACCAAGGAAGTTCTCTTCACCGGCTTTCGCGAAGGCAATCAACAGCACCGCGTCAATGGACTAACCTGGGGCATCGACAACTGGATCTACGGCGCCAACGGCGATTCCGGCGGCGTCATTGAAGGCGGCAAGCTCACCGGCCTACTGCCACGCAAGATCATGCAGGGCAAGGTGAGCATCTCCGGCCGCGACTTCCGCTTCAAGCCTGACACCGGCGAGTTCGAAGCCGTCAGCGGGCAATCCCAGTTCGGCCGTTGCCGCGACGATTGGGGCAACTGGTTCGGCAACAACAACTCCAACCCGATGTTCCACTACGTCCTCGAAGATCGCTATCTCAAACGCAATCCGCACGTCCTTTATCCCGACGTGCGCGTGCCGGTGATCCCGGGGGCGGTGCGCGTGTATCCGATTTCCAAGCCGCTGCCGCGTTTCAACACTCCGCAAGCGCTCAACCATTTCACCAGCGCGTGCTCGACGATCATCTATCGCGACACGCTGTTCGGCAAAGAGTTCGAAGGAAACGCGTTCGTGTCGGAGCCAGTGCACAACCTGGTGCATCGCGTGATCGTGAAGCCGAAGGGGGTAACGTTCACGAGCCAAAGAGCCGACGACGAAAAGGAGTCCGAGTTCCTCGCTTCAAGTGACAACTGGTTCCGCCCGACGATGATCCAGGTCGGCCCGGACGGCGCCTTGTGGATTGCCGACATGTACCGTTACGTCATCGAGCATCCCGAGTGGATCCCGAAGGATTGGCAGAAGAAGCTCGACCTCCGCGCCGGCCACGACCTGGGCCGCATCTACCGCGTGTATCCGGAGGGCAAGAAGCCGCGTGAGATTCCGCGGATGGACACGATGAAGGGCGAAGATTTGGTCAAGCAGCTAGAGCACCCGAACGGCTGGGTGCGCGACACGGCACATCAAGTGCTTGTCACCATGAGTTCAAAAAGAAAAGCCGCGGAACAAGTCGGTCAACAGCTTCGCGACGTAGTCTGGACGATTAAATCTGCGCAAGCCAAATTGCACGCAATTTATTCGTGGGAATCGAGTGGGGGAGTGACCAAAGGGACATTGCGATCACTCCTGAAGGACCCCCATCCAGCACTTCGCAAACACGCGATCGCAATTCTAGACCAGTTCTCCACGGGGGCGGACGCCCTTGATCACCTTGAAGGCGACGGCGATAGCCAAGTTCGACTTCAACTCGCCTATTCCCTGCACACACCAGCTTTTGGAACTTCCCATGGTGAGCGGCTCGCCCGAGTGTTGATTGCAAACGCCAACGATCTCTACATTCGTGCGGCGGCTCTCAGCTCCGTGTCGGAGAAAAACTGGAAGGATTTCTATTCCGACATCTCTAAAAATCGGGAACTTCCTGCTGTGATCCTTGCGCCGACTCTGAGATTAACAAAGGCCTGGGGCCAACCTATCGACGCCACACGCTTGTTTCTGCATCAGATTACCTTGCAGGAAAAACTCTCGCGACGGGAAACACTGATCGCTGTCGGCGACCTCCTCGACGCCATGGCGAAGAGCGATGTGTCACTCAGGATAATCCTTGAGGACTTCCGTGAAGACGAGCCGAAAAAGACCGCCGATCGCCTCAAAGCGATCAATGCGATGGCCGTCGAGATTGTGAAAGACGCCAAATCAACACAGGGCGACAAACTACTGGCCATTCGTTTGCTCGCCCAGGGCCTCGGCAACGACCGCGACGACCACAAGCTCCTCGTCGCCATGTTGACGCCGCAGACGCCGGACAACGAGCAGTCGGCGGCGATAACGCAAATCTCTCGGCAATTCGATCCGCGTGTGCCTGGCTTGTTGCTTGCGCCGTGGAAGACGTACAGTCCGAAGTTGCGCGGGCAGGTGCTGGACACGCTCTTGAGCCGGCCGCTCTGGACGAGCATGACGCTTGACGCGATCAAGGACAAGCGTGTGCCGGTCCAGGAAATCGACGCTATCCGCCGGCAGCGCTTGCTCCAGCACAAGGACGCCCAGATTCGCGAGGCGTCGGCCAAGCTCTTCGCAGCGTCGTCCAATCCCGATCGCGGCAAGGTGGTTACACTCTATCAACTGCAAATGCCCGAGAAGGGGGATGCGACGCGCGGGGCCAAGCTGTTTGCCAAGTCGTGCGCGACCTGTCACAAGCTCGGCGACGCCGGGCAGAACGTCGGCCCCGATCTGGCGTCGGTCGGCGATAAATCGGTCGTGGGCCTGCTCACTGCGATTCTCGATCCCAATCGCGCGCTCGAAGCACGCTACGTCAACTACGCCGCCAGCACCAAGGCAGGCAAGCTCTACAACGGCATCATCGCCGCCGAGACGAGCACGTCGATCACGCTTGTCGGCCCGGACGGCAAGTCGCACCAGCTTCTGCGCAACGAAATCGACGAGCTATCGAGCACTGGGCAATCGCTCATGCCGGAGGGCCTGGAGAAGGACCTCAATCCCAAAGAGATGGCCGACCTGATCGAGTATGTGCGCTCGAGTCTTCCTGCGCAGAAACGCCGCGAGTTTCCGGGCAACAAGCCGACGGTCGTGCACCCCGACAAGGACACCATTTATCGCCTGCTCGCCAAGACCGCCGCGGTCTACGGGCGAAACATCGTCATCGAAGAACGCTACCAGAACTTCGGCTACTGGTACAGCATGGAAGATCGTGTGGCGTGGACGTTGGCCGTGCCTGAGGCAGGAACATACAACGTATGGATTTATTATGCCTGTCACCCGAACGACGCAGGCAACACGCTCGCCATTGAGGTCGGCAAGGAACGGGCGCTGTACAAGGTCGAAGCGACGGAGTCGTGGGACGATTATCGCGGCGTCAAGATCGGCCAGGTCCGATTGGAGGCCGGCGAGCAAATGTTGACGGTGCGGCCCGCAGGTAGCCTGTCCGGGGCGCTTGCGGATGTAAAGAAGGTGGAGTTGTCGCCTCGATGATGCTGCCTCTTCGTTTAGCGCTCGCTTCGCGCCATGCGAACGCTAAACGAAAGAGGCTTATTTCCCGCGCTGCGACACGGGCGGCCCCAGAATCTCGCGTAACAGAAATGCCCTCGTCAGCGAATCCTTGTCGGTCAGCATTGCCAGCACCTTCTTGGCCGGCGTCACTTTTTGTTTCGTCGGCCGTTTGGCCTTCGGCACGGCCTTTCGCTTCGGTGTCAAAACCGGTTTGGCTTCCGACGGCTTGCTCGTGACAACTGGCGGCGGCGGCTCGGCGACGACGGTAACCGGGACCGGTTCCTGTGGCGGCTCGGGTTTCGGCGCAGGCGGCGCGGTCTGAACGCCGTGCATTTCGTCCCAGCGCTTGGCCAGTTGCCGCAGCACGATGAAAACGAAAAGCCCAGTCCCGGCGAGAACGCCCAACAGGATGGCTTTGTCGAGGTTTTCCATGATGTTTAGTCCTATCCCCGGGGTTCGGAGTACCTCACCCCGGGGCTTCCGGGATCAGTGGGCGTCGCTGTCTTTCCCGTCGTTGTTGCTGGCCTCGGCGATGGAGTTGCGCATGTTGGTGTCGGCTTGCACATTGCGCAGATTGTAGTAGTCGGTGACGCCGAGGTTGCCTTCGCGAAACGCCTGGGCGATGCCGAGCGGGATTTCCGCCTCGGCCAACACGACCTTAGCGCGGTTCTCTTCGACGAGGGCGCGCATCTCCTGTTCGCGGGCGATGGCGGCGTCGCGGCGCACCTTGGCGCCGACATTGTCGCCGACGTCCAACTCGGCAATGTCGATCGACACGATCTCAAAAGCGGTCTGCGAATCAAGGCCTTTCTTGAGCACGGCTGCCGAGATGCGGTGCGGGTTGGCGAGGATGTCCTCATGCGTGTCGGCGGCGCCGATGGCCTCGACGATGCCTTCGCCAACTCGGGCGATGATGGTCTCCTCGGTGGCGCCGCCGATGAGCCGATCGAGCTTGGTGCGAACCGTGACGCGGGCGCGGACTTTTAGGCGAATGCCGTTCTTGCAGACGCCTTCGAGCATGATGCGTTCGCCTTGAGGCCCGGGAGCGGGGCAATCGATGACCTTCGGGTTGACACTGGTGCGGACGGCGTCGAAGACATCGCGGCCGGCAAGGTCGATGGCAGCGGCTGTGGCCCAGGGGAGCGTCAGTCCGGCCTTCTGAGCGGCGATAACGGCCGCCGCGGTGCGTTCGACGTTTCCGCCGGAGAGAAAGTGCGCCTCCATTTCCTCGGTCGAGACCGCGACGCCGGCCTGGACGAGAGCGATCTTTTGCTTGACGATCATTTCGTAATTGACGTTGCGCAGCTTCATCCAGAGCAGGCTAAAGAGGCTGATGTCCGCGCCCGTAAGCACGCAGCGCACCCAGAGGTTGAGGAAGCTGAAGAACACGAACACCAAGACAATCCCCAACACGACCAGCAACAGGCCGGCGCCGACCAGGGTGATTTGAATCATGTCGATTTCTGCGAAAAGCGGAGACATGGTGGCTCCTCCGCCCGCCTCTACGAGGCCGGGCTAAACAGGCTAGACTTCTTTCACCACGATGCGCGTGCCTTCGATTTCGATGACCTGCACATGCGTGCCGGGATTGATGTAAGTCCCCTCGGCAATGACGTCGAGGAATTGGGCACCGAACTGGGCCTTGCCGGACGGCTTGAGCGGCGTGACGGCAACGCCGATGGCCCCGAGCAATTCGACGATGCCGCTCTTGACCATGGAGTCCGGGGCCGCTTCTTCGCTAGGCTCGCTGGGCGGTTTCAGGACCATCGCGTTCAAGAACGGAATCGTGGGCAGCGCCCAGGTCAGCGCGGTCGCGCCCGCGATGGCCAGGGCGATAGCAATAGCCAACGAGCCAAAGTTCGAACCAAGTTTGGTCCATTCTTGCTGGTCGGTCGGCCAGTGTTCAAGCGTCACCAGAAGCAGGCCAACGAACATCAACACAACACCGGCGACGCCGCTAAAGCCCAGCCCGGGCACAACGAAGACTTCGATGGCCAAGAACACCAGGCCGAGCAGGAACAGCATGATGGCCAGGAGCGTGATCGCGCCGTCGCCGACGCAGGCGTGGGCCCAGAAGAACATGACAAAGCAGAACGCCGCCACCGAGCCGGGGAGCGTCGTCCCAGGCAACTTGAACTCGAAAATCAAGCCAATGACGCCAATCGTCACGAGAGCGATGTTGACCATCCAGTGGCGAAAGAAGGCGGCGATCTGATCGAGCAGCTGGCCTTGTGGACGCGTGTCGACGGCTTTCGCCTTCACGTCCGCGGCAGCAGCCTTGTCGGCCGGCGGTTGCGCGAACACATCGGGCGCGGTGATCGTCACCACGCACCACGTCAGCACGCACCAGCGGATTGCAGCCAACCACGGCATGACGATCCCCCATTGGGCCATCGATCCCGCCCATTCTCATTATAAATGGGCCGAGCCGCTAAGACCCTGCCACAAAAGTATTCGTCGGCGCGGGTCGAAAATTGCCAAAAACGCGCTGGTCGCGTGTCTCAAAAGCCCTGGAAGAGAATGCTGTTTTTGAGTTTGCGAAAACGACCGACAAAGCGCTCTCGCGCAACCTAACCCACGGTAATGAGTTAAGTCTCTATTCGTGCCGGCTCGATTCGAGCTGAGAATGCGCACCCGCTGCAAGGGGATGCCGACAACCTTTAGCCCTAGGGCGTGTGGACAATAGCTGGGAGAAATCGGGTGGTTAGGTTACAGCAACAGCACCGTGATCGCCGCGACTTGGACGAAGGCCAAGAAGTTGCGTG
>Ga0194128_10003466_pt1 | contig 24197 bp, 23 predicted proteins | sample TA2KigCa65mmetaG_FD_148650 | JGI IMG/M metagenome (GOLD analysis project Ga0194128, IMG submission 148650) | Freshwater microbial communities from Lake Tanganyika, Tanzania - TA2015037 Kigoma Deep Cast 65m | ecosystem: Environmental > Aquatic > Freshwater > Lake | place: Tanzania: Lake... | reverse complement strand
ATCCCTGAGGAGCCGAAGCCGTCGACGTCGGCTTTGGTCAGCCCGGCGTCGGCGACCGCGCGGACTGCTGCCTGGTAGTGGAGCTCGTAGGGGGATTTCGTGTCGACCCGTCCGCAGTCCGAGAGCGCGGCCCCGACGATGGCCACCCGGCGGGTCAACGCAGCCTCCACTCGATGCGCTTGCCCGACTCGAACGCGGCCTGGCCTTCGGCGATCGAGTCCTGGCTGGTGCCCATGGCGATGTAGGCGTAGCCGAGCCGCAACGCCTGGCGCGTCCCGTGCTCTCGGGCGCCCCAGAGCGCCCGCACCGTTCCCTCGATCGCGAGCTTGGGCTGGGAGGCGATCACGCCGGCGGCCCAGCCCGCGCGCTCGAGGAGGTCGGTGGCAGGCACGACCTCGGAGACCATCCCGATCTGGTGCGCGCGTTGCGCCGACATCCGCTCGTGGTTGCCGAGCAGGCTGAGCCTCATGATCTCGCAGAACGGCGTGGTGCCGGTCATGTGGATCGGTTCGAACGCGGCGGTCATCCCGTAGGTGACGTGCGGGTCGAAGAAGGTGGCGTGCTCGGCGGCGATGATGAACTCAACCTCGCCCAGCATGTAGAACGCGCCACCACAGGCCATGCCGTTGACCGCGGCGATCACCGGCTTCCAGAGGTCACAGGACTTGGGCCCGATGTTGTCGCCCGGGTCGTTGAACATGAACGGCGTGCTGCCCGAGCCGACCACCTCGTCGTCGGTGGTCTCGTCGGTCTGGCCGCCCATCTGCTCCATCCGGTCGATGCCGGTGCAGAACGCCTTCTCGCCGGCGCCCGTGAGCACGATGCAACGCACCGGGTCGTGCCGGCGCAGCCCCCGCCACAGCGAGTGGAGCTCGCGCTGCATGAGCGAGTTGAAGGCGTTGTGCCGCTCGGGTCGGTTCAGCGTCACCAACGCGACACCGTCGCGCTCCTCGTAGCGGAGCGTCTCGAAGCTCGGGTCGAAGGCCACGGTTACCGCCGATACTGCGCGTGCATGCCGGGGTTCGCGGTGCGGAAGTGGTAGCGGCCGAGGAAGTGCCCGACCCGGGCCGGGTCCCACTGCACCGGGTTGCCGTCCTTGTCGTTCGAGAAGAACTCCTCGCCCATCTCCCACGGCTTGTACACGCACAGCGAGTTGCCGACCATGCGCAGCACCTGCCCGGTGACCGGCTTCGACTCGTCGGAGGCCAGCCACACGACGGCGGGGGCGGAGTTGCCCGGGTTCATCGGGTCGAACGCGGTGTACTCCTCGGGATTCTTGATCTCGATGTCGGGTCGCGCCTGGCCGACCATGCGGGTGAAGCCGCCCGGGCCGACGCAGTTGGCCCGCACGCCGTAGCGGGAGAGCTCGAGGCTCGCGATGACGGTCATCGCGGCGATGCCGGCCTTCGCCGCGCCGTAGTTGATCTGGCTCTCCTGGCCCTGCAGGCCGGCGCTCGACACGGTGTTGACGATCGCCGCGCTCGGCTGGCGGCCGGCCTTGGACTCGGCCCGCCAGTGCTCGGAGGCGTGCCGCATAGTGTTGAACGTGCCGTACACGTGGACCTTCATCACCGCGTCGAAGTCCTCGGGAGACATCGAGAACATCATCTTGTCGCGCAGCACGCCGGCGTTGTTCACCAGCACGTCGAGACGGCCGAACGCGTCGATCGCGGTCTTGACCATGTTGGCCGCGCCCTGGAAGTCGGCGACCGAGTCGTAGTTGGCGACGGCCTCACCACCGCGGGCCGTGATGGCCTCGACCACCTGGTCGGCCACCTTCTGGTCGGCGCCGTCTCCGGAGACCGAGGTGCCGAGGTCGTTGACCACCACCTTGGCGCCGTGGTCGGCGAGTAGGATCGCCTCGCCCCGACCGACGCCGTTTCCGGCCCCCGTCACGATCGCGACCTTGCCGGCGAGCATGCCCATTTGCGCGTTCCTTCCCCCGGACAGAAAACTGACGTTCACGTCACGCTATCGCGGCGCGGCGCCGGATCGCCAAGGACGTCGGGGGCCGCGTGGCTTGCGCGTCGTCGAGGGGGAGCACGCCGAGATGGCCGTGGATCGAAGCGTCGTCGGGCAGCCCACGGGGGCCTGGAAGGTCACCGTCGAGCGCGGTCCGGTCAGCCGGTTCGCGGCCGCGGTGTGCGACGACAACGCTGTCTACCGCGACCCGCGCGCCGCGCGCGACGCGGAGTTCGCGAACATCCCCGCGCCACCGACGTTCACCTTCGCGGCGAGCTTCTGGGGCAGCTTCTGCGAGGACCAGCCGCCCGACCCGTCAGGCGGGCAGAACCCGATGCATCGCGTGATGGGCGAGCTCTTCGCGAAGGGCGCGCTGGTGCTGCACGGGGAGCAGGAGTTCGAGTACCACCGACCGATCGTGGTGGGTGACGTGCTCGACGGCAACGGAAGGATTACCGACATCTACGAGAAGGAGACCGACGCGGCCACGATGACGTTCGTCGTCGTGGAGACCGAGTGGGCCGACGCCGCGTCGGGTGCCCCCGTGGTCACGGAGTGGTTCAACCTCATCGCGCGACTCAAGAAGTAGGTTCGCCTGCGACACCGGGCACGATCACGGGAGGCACGGAATGGGAAGGCTTCAGGACAAGGTCGCGGTGATCACCGGCGCGGGCCAGGGGATCGGGCTCGCGTACGCAGAGCGGTTCCTCGCCGAAGGCGCCAAGGTGGTGGTGGCCGAGATCAGCGAAGAGCGGGCCGCATCGGCGATGAAGCAGCTCGACGGGCTCGGCGACGCGACCTTCGTGCGGACCGACATCTCTGACGAGCAGTCGGCGAACGACTGCGCGGCGGCGACCATCGACCGCTTCGGCACGCTCGACATCCTGGTCAACAACGCGGCGCTCTACTACGACATCGAGAACGAGCGCAACGACTACGCGTACCTGCAGAAGGTCTTCTCGGTGAACCTGCACGGCGCCTGGCTGATGTCCCGTGCGTGCGCGCCCACGATGGTGGAGAAGGGCTGGGGGCGCATCATCAACCAGTCCTCCGATGCGGCGTACCTCTACAACCTCGCCCCGATGGGCACCTTCCACGAGGTCGGGGCGTTCACCTACAGCCAGACGAAGTGGGGTGTCATCGGGCTGACGAAGTTCCTCGCCTCCCAGCTGGGTCAGTACAACGTGACCGTCAACTGCATCGCGCCGGGAGTCACGATGACCGAGGCGACGAAGAAGATCGTCCCCGAGGAGTTCATCGGGATGATCCCGATGATGAGCGCGATGAAGCAGTCGCTCGAGCCTGAGGACCTTGCCGGCACCGCGGTGTTCTTCGCCTCCGACGACGCGAAGCTCGTGACCGGTCAGGTCCTGTGCGTCGACGGTGGCTCCTGCATGCCGGCCTGAGAACGTGCGCGGCGGTCGCGCCGGTCAGGCCACCCGCTGAACGACCCGGGCTCGATGTGGTCCGTGCCTGAGCATCGGCCTGAGGTGACCGAGCGGCCGGCGTCGGTGACGTCGTTCAGGCGCTCGCGGCGAGCAGCACGAGCAGGAGCAGCCCGACGGCGGCGACGAGGGCCGGTGGGCGGGCCCAGATCGGGTCGTCGCGCTCGCGGCGGCGGGGGACCGTGCCCAGGCCGAAGCCGAGGTGCGCGAACGCGTCCTCGTAGGCGCGGGTGCCGCGGGTGCGCGCGGCACCGGCCTGGGTGAGATCGATCACCGGCAGGTCGAGCGGGGCCGGGCGCCGCTCCGCGGGTCGCACGTGCACGCTACGAGCGTACCGGGCGAGATCGAGCCCCGATGACGGTCAGTCGAACGCGCCGTCGGCCGCGAGCGCGTCGACCTCGTCGGCGGTGAGGCCGAGCAGGTCGCGCAGCACCCAGTCCTGGTCCTGGCCGAGCGTCGGTCCCGCGCGGTCGTAGCCGGCGGGCGCGTCCGAGCAGCGGAACCCGTTGCGCTCGTACAGGCCCGGGCCCATGAACGGGTGGGTGAGCGCCACGAAGTGCCCCCGGTGTGCGAGCTGGGGATCGGAGTGCTGGTCGCCGAAGTCCTGCACCGGCACCGCCTCGATGCCCGCGGCCTGGAGGGTCTCGGCCACCTCGAGGCGCGTACGGGCGCGGGTGTACGCCTCGACGTCAGGGCCGGTGATCGCGCGCAGGCGGTCGAGCTCCTCGTCGGTCCAGGCTGCGATCGCGACCCAGCGGTCGCCAACGTCGCCCTCGTCGGCGCACGCGAACGCGCCGTGCAGCCGGGCCCGGTCGCAGTCGTTGCCGGCGCGCCCACGCGCGGTGCCGGTCGCCTCGTAGTCGAGCAGCCACGGAGTGAGCGAGTAGACCGCGGCCTCCACCTGGCTCACGTCGAAATAGCAGCCCTCGCCCGTGCGGCGCCGGTACAGGAGCCCGGCGGCAAGCGCGGTCGCGACGAAGCGGGGTGCCAGCGAGTCGGTGATCGTGCCGTGCGGACCCACGGGCTCGCGGTCGGGCCAACCGGTGAGGAAGTTGTACCCGGCGAGCGCCGAGCCCTGGCCGCCGAAGCCGGGGTAGTCCCTGTGGGGACCGGTCTGGCCGTTGAGGCATGCGCTGACCATGACGAGGTCGGGCCTGAGCGCCGCGAGCGCGTCGTAGTCGAGCCCGAACCCGACCATCGCGCGGGGCGCGAAGTTCTCGGCCACCGCGTCGGCCCACTCCACCACGAGGCGCCGCACGAGCTCGACCGCCTTCGGGTGCTTGAGGTTGAAGCTCACGTCGCGCTTGGCCACGTTGAGGCCGTCGAACATCGGCGCACCCTCTAGGCCGTGCGGGTTGTCGGGGCCGAGCGCGTAGACGCGCAGGAAGTCGGGCCGGCCCTTCGACTCGATCCGCAGGACGGTGGCGCCGTGCTCGGCGAAGTACCGGGTGGCGATCGGACCCGCCGCGCCGGAGCCCAGCTCGAGGATGTTGACCCCGGCCCATGCCCCGCGGCCGCGCGCCCCGTCGTTCGAGGTCGTGGTCGCGGTGTCTCGCCGGACCCGTGCAGGTGACGTAGCCACCGGCTCGACCGGGCCTCGCACGGTCACGAACGCGCGGGGGAGCGCGGCGTACCCCTCGGCCGCCCCGAAGAACCCACGGGCGGCGAGCTGCTCGCTCGCCAGGATCTCCGCGGGGCTGCTGATCGGCGCGAGCATCAGGTTGGTCTCGCAGGCGATCGCGTAGAGCTGCGCCATCGTGTGGCGCGCGAAGAACGCGGCGACGTCGGCCTCGATCGCCTGAAGCGTCGCGCGCTCGGCGGTGTTCGGCGAGAACCTCGACCAGTCCATCGCGCACAAGGTCGGCGTGTCGACGAGCCGGGTCAGCGTCTCGAGCGACGGCACCCGTGCCTTGCCGCCCCGGAGCCCGAAGCTCACGAAGCCGTCGCTCGTCTCCCAGATCTCGCGGGTGCGGCCGATGTTGGGCCCGCGCCGCGCGCCGCGGAACCCCGTGACAGGGAACCGCGCCGGGGTCGACATGTTCGCGATGCAGACGACCTCGTGCATCGAGACGTCGACGCGCTGCGGGCGACCGCTCGCCAGGCCGGTGAGTGCCGCGTACGCGGTCTCGCCGCCGACGTGGGCGTAGGACGCGGGCTCGGTGCAGCGCAGCGGCGCCCGGTCCGGGAAGCCGGTGCAGTACATGTTGCCGCTCGCCGCCATCACACCGAGGTCGCCGGCCCGCCAGTGCGAACGGGGACCGTCGAGGCCGAAGGGGGTGACGCTCACCCATACCGCGCCCGGTGCGTGTCCGGGGTCGAGCGCCCACGCGCCGGGGAAGCCCGGAGTGTCGATCACCACGTCGGCAGCCGCGAGCTCGGCGTCGAGAGCCGGGTCGTCGGGACCGGCGACGGCGAGCAGGCGCTCGCCGTGGGCCCAGGCTGCAAACCGGTGGGGCTGCGCGCGCAGCGGATGACCTTCGGGACCCTCGACCAGCACGACGTCGGCGCCGAGGTCGGCGAGCAGCCGCCCGGCCATGGCCGCGGGCTCGCCCGCGAGGTCGACCACCCGCAGACCGCAGGCGAGCGAGATTCGGCGATCGTCGTCGGCCTTGTCGGATCGGCCGGCCGCGGTCCCCGATGGCCGCCGAACCCGCTCTGGCACCGCTCCCCCCGAGACTTTTCCTGACGCTTGTGTCAGTCTACGCTGGGGCCGCCGACCCGACATGGAGGAGCACCGCGATGGCCGAGCCGAGGATCGTCGACGCCGACTGCCACATCCTCGAGCCACCCGACATCTGGGAGAACTGGCTGCCCTCGAAGCATCGCGACAAGGCGCCGAAGCTGGTCAAGGACCACGAGGGCGGTGACGCGTGGCTCACCGCCGTCGGCGGCGCCGCCGACCCGATCGGGCTGGTGTCGACCCCCGGGATGCCCTACGACCAGTTCCGTTGGTTCGGCGTCACCTACGAAGAGGCGCGCCGGGGTTGCTACAACGGCGAGGCCCGTCTCACCGACATGGACATCGACGGTGTGGCCGCGGAAATCCTCTTTCCGCCCCAGCGCACGATGAGCCACTTCCTCGGCGACGAGGACGACGACTTCGTGCTCGCGGGCGTGGAGGCCTACAACAGCTTCCTGTTCGAGGAGTTCTGCGCGCCCGACCCGACGCGGCTCGTCGGCCTCGCCCAGATCCCGTCACTCGGCATCGATGTCGCCGTCGACGGCCTGCGCAAGGCGAAGGCCCGAGGGGCCAAGGGCGTGATCATCTCCAACTGGCCGTCGGGCAGCGAGTCGATCTCGCGCGACGACGACCCGTTCTGGGCTGCCGCGGTCGACGAGGGCGTGCCGGTCTCGATCCACATCAACATCATCAGCCGGCGCCAACGGATGCGGGGCCGCCAGGCCGCGGCCAAGGCCGGGAACCAGCTCTACGACATGTCGAGTGAGGCGACGCGCGCCAAGGCCATCGGCGGCATGAGCCACGTGTTCTCGATGGCGGCGGGCAACATCACCTCGATGCTCTTCACCGGGGTGTTCGACCGGTTCCCCGAGCTGACGGTGGCCTGGATCGAGACCGGCGTCGGCTGGCTTCCGCACTTCATCGACTGCCTCGACGACCGCTACTGGCGCAACCGCGCGTGGGGCGACCTGCCGATCGAACAGCCGCCGTCGTTCTACTGGTACCGGAACAACGCGGCGAGCTTCATCACCGATCGCTCGGGGATCGCGCTTCGTCACCAGGTGGGCGTCGACAACATCATGTGGTCGAGCGACTACCCACACCACGGCAACGACTGGCCGTACTCGCGCAAGGTGATCGAGGAGACGATGAACGCGATCCCCGCCGACGAGAAAGCCAAGATCGTCGGCGGCAACGCGTCACGGATCTGGCACCTCGACGACTGAGGGTGGAATTGCTCATCCTGTGGGTCCACCGATAGGGGTGGGGTTCCCCAGCAGCCCTAGGCGTGCGATCCTGACGAGAACCTCGCGTGACTCGGGCTGGAGCCGAGGAAGGTCCGACACTGGGAACCAGGCTGCTCGTGCAATCTCGCCCGTCCCTCCATCAGGACTGATGGGATGGAGGACCGAGAGGACGAAGACGTTTTCCGTGTGCTCTGCCCGGTCTTGCCGATACCGCAGGGTGGGAGCCCCGAGCGCAATGCCGAGGTGTTGGGCGAGGCTCCGGCTGATGCGGCTGTGTTCCAGGCAGAGATCACGGAGGTCCCTGCACTTCGGACCCTCCTCGAAGGATGCGACACGGTGGTCCACCTCGCGGGGCCTCCATCGGTCGCCGCATCGTTCTTGGAGCCTGCGGCATGCGTCCGCGCCCATGCCGTGGGCACGGCCGCGATTTGTGAAGCACTTCCGCGGCAGGTTCGGCGCTTCGTGTACGTCTCGTCTGCCGAGGTGTATGGATTGCGGAATCGTTCTCCGGTCTCGGAGATTGCCCCGTGCGCGCCGGTGTCGCCGTATGGCGCAGCGAAGCTTGCGGCCGAGGTGCTTGTGGGTGCGCTCGGCTCTCGACGGAGTCTCGAAGTCGTCATCCTTCGCCCGTTCTCCGTCTACGGCCCTGGCGGTCGCACCGACTCTGCGTTGAAGACCGCGGTTGAACAAGCTCGGAACTCCGAGGTGGTTCGTCTCTATGCGCCTGACGTGGTCCGCGACTACTGCCACGTGCAGGACGTGGTGTCCGCCATCGTAAAGGCAGTTTCGATGGAGCTCAGTGTTGGTACTCATGTCTACAACGTGGGATCAGGTATCGGGGTCAGTGTTGGCGACGTTGCGCGTCTTGCACTCGCCCTGGTTGGGCGCTCCGTGCCCGTCGAGGCGGCTGCGGGCGAGGATCGTCCGCGCTCGGCGGACGTCAACGAGTTGTTCGCAGATCGCCGATTGATCGCCTCCGAACTTGGCTGGATCCCAGTGGTCACGCTCGAGGCGGGGTTGTGCGGGCTGCTCGGGATCAGTCCTGGCAGCGATGCGACGTCGTCGAGGGCCGCTGTTCGACCTGATGGGGATGATCGGTCTACGGGGCGCTGGAGTCCCCCCAAGTCGTGAGCACGGCCAGGACCGGGACGCACATCCCGAGCATGATCGCGGGCACGAGGATCCCGGTGTCGTTGAGCGCGTAGCCGAGCACGATCAGGATCGCGAACCCGAGCAGCGCCGCGCGGAGCTCGGGGATCCGCCGGAGGAGGCGGGCGAGCGCATGCGCCCGGCCGAACGCGAGGTACGCGACGAACCCGAGCGCGACCGGTACGAGCAGCCGCCAGACTGACGACGAGAGGCTGGCTAGGTTCATCTCGAGCTTGCGACCGATGACGACGCCGAGCTCTCCGGCGCCCTCGCCGCGCACTTGCTCGACGAGTCGACCGAGGTGGGTGCGCTGCTCGGCCGGACGTTGGAGGTCCAGCGCGGCCGCGCCCGCGATCGCGAGCGCGGCCGCGCCGGCGAACAGCGCGGCGTTGCGGACGTGGCGGAGGGGCCCGGCCCGGACGGCGCCGGACCCGTCGGGATCCGGAGTCGACGATGCGGGCGGCCGGACGCGCCATCCCAGCAGCAGCGCGGCCGTCACTCCGTACGCGGGCACCATCGACAGCACCCCGCCGACATCTGCACCCCAGAACGGCGCGCCGTCGACCACCAGCGCGACGCCGAGGATCGCGACGCCCACCCATCGTCCGCCCGGCGAGCCGAGCCGGTGCGCGGCGAGGCCCGCGAGGAGGATGGCCGAGCCGGCGAGCGCGGCGTAGCCGGCGTTTCCGTACCCGATGAACCGCCCGGCCACCTCGGGCGAGAAGCCGAGTGCGCTGTTGAGCTGCAGGGGGCTGCCGAGCAGTCCGTCGAGCACGAGGATTCCGGTGACGGCGCCGAGCCCGAGCACGAGACGATCCACGGCGCGGTCGCGCGCGAGGAGCCCCACGAATGCTGCGATCCCGGCGGTGACGGCGACGAGGAACGCCCAGTACGCCGGCGCGCCCAGGTCGTGCAGGGGTAGGAGGCGAGCGAGGTACACGGCGGGAACGACGCCGAGCGCGAGCGACCCGAGCACCGGCACGAGCCGACCGGCGACGTGACGGGACCGGCCGGTTAGCGCCAGCAGCGTGACGGCAACCAGCACGACCTGCAGCGCGATGAACGCGATCGCAACCGGGTCGACGACGGTGGCGCGAAAGCGCGCGGCCTCGTCGACGTCGACGAGGAACGCGCGCCGGCTGGCGCCGTCCCCGCCGCGATCGCCGACGGTCATCGGACGGCCTCGCATCGAGTCGGGTCGCGCCACGCCGACGAGGTCGAGCACGGTTGGACCAGCGTCCATGAGCTGGACGAACCCCGAGCGCTGGGTCGTGCCCGAGCGGAGCAGGCCGGGCTCGATGCCGGGGCTCACGATCGCCGCGACCGGCAACGCGGTCTCTCCCGAGGGCGGGGCCGTGCCGACGAGCAGGACCGCGTCGCGTTCGGGGTCGACGTGCTCGAGCAGGCGTGCCACGAGCGCGTCGGTCCTCCGGAGTGCCTGCGCGCGCAGGCGGCGGTGCTGCTCGGGAGTGACGACCGACGCGTAGGCGTCGGCGCGCACGAGGTCGGAGGCCTCCACGAGGACGACCGAGTGCGGGCGGAACGCCTCGGTGAAGGCGGCGGTCACCGCGTCCTCGTCCAGGCGGGTCCCGAACGGCGCGTTCGGATCGGCTCCGAGCAGCCCGGCGTCGATCCGACCGCCGGGGACGGTGCCGTCGGATCCCATGAGCGCCGAGACGGCCTCGCGGTGGTACCGACGGGCCGTGCCGCCGTCGTCTCTGGTCTCCCGGCCGTCCGCGTTCGCGATCACCGCGCGGGAGAACCCGGCCGCGCCGAGCGCGTCGCCCAGGCGGCCGATCTCGGCGCCGAAGGCGCTGGCGTCGTTCGCGGCCCGGGTCTCGGCGACGCCGAGGTGCACGAGTCCGCGACGCGGTGCGGTGCCGGTGCGGCGCCGGAACGCCTCCCCGGCGGTGCCGGCCCCGAGCCGCTCGTCCACCTCGAAGGCGGCCCCGTCGGGCTCGAGGTCGAGGTCGGTGACTCCCGCGCCCACCGACTTGTCCCCGGCGCCGAACGTCACGTAGCTGCCGGCCAGGTCGACCTTGAGCTTCGGCGCCCGGCTCGACAGGTTTGCGACCGCGCCCCGGTCGGCGAGGCGGCGCAGGTGGGGGACCCCGCCGTCCTCGACGTCGGCCCAGGTCAGGCCCGGGAGCGCGAGCACGAGGACACGCTCGACCGACGCCGGGCCCGGGGCCGCGGCTGAAGCGGCCGGTACGGCGGCGGGCGCGAGCGCGCCGAGGGTCGTGGCCACGGCGAGCAGCGTGAACAGCCGGCCGGCGGTCCGGCCTCCCCTCGGCACCCGAGAAGTCTTGCCGATCGGCGCGGCCCCGAGGGATCGCCGGATCAGCCGCGGTCGGTGGCCTCGTCGTGAGCGCTGCGCGCGATGGCTCCGAGGGTGAGGCGCTGCAGCGTGCGCTGGTGCACGTACTCGACGACCCGGGTCACGAGCGGCAGCAGGCGTCCCGCGTTCCCGGCCGCGATCGCCTGGAACGCGGCCAGCTCGCCGGGATCCCACCGGGGCCCGGACCCGCCGGCGAAGAGATCGAGCACCTCTCGTTGCATCGCCTCGACGCCCCGCACGTAGATCGCGGCGAGCTCGACCACGAGGGCCTCGGGCAGGTCGAGCCGGACCAGCTCTGCGGCGACCCTGAGCACGTCGAGGTCGGTCGCGTCGTAGGCGTCGCGCCCGAAGTCCGACGGTGGGCGCAGGAGCTCGCAGTCCCGGAGGCCGTCGACGAGCGCGTCGGAGGCCCCGGAGCGCTCGACCAGATCTGAGAGCGTGTAGGAGAGCCCGCCCTCGCCGGCGAAGATCCCGTCGACGAGGTCCTGGCGCTCGCTCTCGAGCAGGGCCCGGATGGCGGCGAGCGAGAAGCGGCGCGCCTGGAGCTCCCGGATCCGGCTCAGGCGTTCGAGGTGGTGGGGTCCGTAGACCTTCACCCGCCCGCGGCGCTCCGCGGTGGGAAGGAGCCCCTCGCGCTGGTAGAAGCGGATGGTGTCGACCGTGAGCCCGGCCCGCTGGGCGAGGTCGTCGATCCGCCACTGCCCGGGCTGGTCCTGGTCCGGCGTGGGGGTCTGCTCCTCGGGCACGGCGGCTCCCTCCTCCTCTTCGGGTCGGCTCCGGTGCCGATCGTGGGCAAGTCCCGGTTGGCCGGGGGCGCCTTCGCCTCCTGGGTCGACTGCGACGCCTCTGTGACGATGGTCACTGAGTTTGACAGGAACTACACTGAGAGTGTTTACTATCAGTGTCCGAACACCAAGTCTAGGTGGATCCCGATGAATCCAGCCGCCAGTGCCGAGCTCACTGCCGGACTGCCCTCCCGCACCACGGGGCGGGAGGCCCGCCGGTGGATCGAGCGCCAGCTCCGCTGGGAGCGCATTCTCGGCCGACTCCGCACCCGGCCGGCGAGAAGCACTCGACGCGCCGCCTGACCCGCTGATCCCCCCATCGGGCTCGCCCGATGCGCGTCCGGCGATGTCCTACCTCCTGGTTCGCGGCGCGGCTGGTGGTTGCAGTGGGGCGCTCCGCTCCTAGGCGCGGACCCAGCGGGGGAGGGTGACGTCGTCGACCTGGGCGAAGACGACGCGCACCGGTTCGCCGATGACGATCGTCGATGGGTCGACCTCGTGGATCGGGCCGTAGGCCTCGCTCACCAGGTTGCCGACGAAGCGGATCGTCGGCTCCTCGTCGAGTGCGACGACGATCGCGTTGTAGGGCGCGAGCTCCGCGTACGCGGGCAGGAGGGGCGGGTGGGGCACCACGTAGGACCAGATCGTGCCGCGACCGTCGGTCGGGACCCAGAGGTGCTCGAGCGATCGGCACCGCGGGCACATCGGCCGAGGCGGCATGCGCCAGGTCGCGCACGCGCCACACGCCTGCACGAGCAGCTCGCCGCGTGCCGTGCCGGCCCAGAACGGTGCTGCGACCTCGTCGTCGAGGTCGGGGAGCAGCAACCCGGACTCCATCGCTACCTCCGGAAGAGGATCGCGCTCGTGGGCACGCCTTCGCCGCTCGTCACCAGGCAGTGCTCCGCGCTCTCCACCTGGCTCGTGGACGTTCCCCGGCACTGGCGCACGCCTTCGAGCACGAGGTTGAAGCCGTGCACGTACGCCTCCGACATCCCGCCGCCCGACGTGTTGGTGGGGAGCCGACCGTTCGGCCACTCGAGCGCGCCGTTTTCGGTGAACGCCGCGCCCTCACCGCGCGCGCAGAAGCCGTAGCCCTCCAGGGAGAGCGGCACGAGCGGGCTGAACGCGTCGTAGATCTGCGCGACCCGCACGTCTTCCGGGGTGACGTCGGCGCGCGCCCAGAGCAGCCGAGCGCAGGCGTGCGAAGGCCCGAGCAGCGGGTCGGCGCAGAAGTAGTTGGTCATCACCTGGTGCTGCTGGGGGATCGACTGGGCGAAGGCGTGCACGTACACGGGCGGCTGGGCCAGGTCACGTGCCCGTGCCGCGCTGGTGATCACCACTGCTAGCGCGCCGTCGGTCTCGAGGCAGTTGTCGTAGAGACAGAGCGGCTCCGAGATCCAGCGCGCCTCCATGTACTGCTCGCGGGTGAGTGGCTTGTCTTGCATCGTCGCGAGCGGGTTGCGGTTGGCGTGCTTGCGGAACGCAAGCGCCACGTTCGCGAGGTGCTCACGAGTCGCGCCGAACTCGTGCATGTACCGGCGGGTGAGCATCGCGATCTCGTCGACCGGACGGACGACCCCGAACGGGCGGCTCCACTGCCAGTGACCCGTGATGTGCCTGCTCACCTGGGCCCACGGACGGCTGGTCTTCGCGGCCCGCTTGCGGGCCCGCCACGCGACCGCGACCCGGCACTGCCCGCTCGCCACGGCCATCGCGGCCTGGCCGACGACGCCGCAGCCGGCCCCGCCTCCGTAGCCGACCTCGGAGAAGAACGTGATGTCGCCGAGTCCCAGGTTGCGTGCGATCTCGACCTCGCGGCCCTCCTCCATCGAGAACATCGAGAGGCCGTCGACCTCGGCTGGGGAGAGGCCGGCGTCGTCGATGGCCGCGCTGATCGCCTGGCACGCGAGCGCCAGCTCGGAGTCGGCGAGGCCCTTCCCGAGCGCGGTCTGCCCGATCCCGACGACCGCCGTCGCGTCCTTCACCAGCCCTTCCAGACCGGGTCGCGCTTCTCCACCATCGCGGCCATGCGCTCCTTGCCGTCCTCGGTTGCCAGGTTGAGCTCGATGAACGCCGCTTCTCGCTCGAGCACCGCCGTTCGCGGGAGCTCGGAGGCCTCGTGGAGGAGCTGCTTGGCCCAGCCGAGCACCTTCGTCGGCTTGGCTGCCAGACGACCGGCCCATTCCTCGGTCGCGGCGCGCAGCTCGGCGGCCGGGACGACCTTGTTCACGATGCCAAGATCGGCGGCCTCCTCGGCGGAGATCGCGTCACCGAGGAAGACGATCTGCGCGGCCTTGTGCGTTCCCACGATGCGCGGCAGCAGGTACATGAACCCGCCGTCGGGGATGAGCGCCTGCTTGCCGAACACGTCGACGATCTTCGCCGTGTCGGCCGCGATCACGAGGTCGGCCGCGAGGGTGAGCATCGCACCCCCGCCCGCCGCGGTGCCGTTGAGCGCCACGATCACCGGCTTCTGGCAGTCCTGCATCGACTCCATGAGCGCCTGGAACCCGGTGCGCATCATGTGCACCGCGCTGCCGGCGACGTAGTCGGGCGCGCCCTCGGGTTTCTCCGCCATGGGCGGCCGGACGCGCAGGTCGGAGCCGGTGCAGAAGTGCCGCTCGCCGGCACCGGTGAGCACGACGCAGCGCACCGTGAGGTCGGCGTGCGCGGCGCGGAAGTGCTCGATCAGCCTGTCGCGCACGTAGAAGGGGATCGCGTTCGACGCGTCGGCCCGGTTGATGATGAGCCACAGCACTCCATCGCGCACCTCTGACGTGAGCTCTTCCTCCTGGGTCATCTCTACTTCCTTCGTACGATCAACGCGTCGAGGGCGACGGCGCCCTTGGGCTTCACGACGAGGGGGTTCACGTCGAGCTCGGCGACCTCGTCGGCCAGGTCCATCGCCAGCCGTTGCACGTTCATGACCACGTCGACGAGCGCCTCGGTATCGGCGGGCTTCGCGCCCCGCACACCGGCCAGCAACGCCGCGCCGGCGAGCTCGCCCAGCATGCGTTCGGCCTCGTCGCGGCCGAACGGCGGGACGCGGAACGTGACGTCCTTCAGCACCTCCACGAAGATCCCGCCGAGCCCGGCCATCACGACGGGTCCGAAGAGCGGGTCCTGCGAGATCCCGATGACCGTCTCGACGCCGCCGGTGACCATCTCGCAGACGAGCACCCCGTCGACGCGCCCGGCGCGCCCGGCGGCGCGCTTCGCCTTGGCCATGAACGCCTTGAACGTGTCGGTCACGTCCTTCGCGCTCGACACGCCGACCTTGACCAGCCCGAGGTCGCTCTTGTGGAGGACGTCAGGTGATGCGACCTTCATCACCACCGGGAAGCCGAGTCGCTCGGCCGCGCGCCTCGCCTCCGCCGCGTTCGTGCACAGCACGTCGCGCGACGTCTTGATGCCGTAGGCCTTCAGCACCTGCTTCGCGTCCCACTCGGACAGAGCGGCGCCCGGCGCGGCGTTCGCCAGGATCCGGCGGGCCTTGCGGGCCGCGGCGCTCGGCTCGCGCGGTGCGTCCACGAACGCGGACCGGTAGCGGGCGGCGAAGCGCCAGTAGTCGACGTACGCGCGCAGGGCCTTCACCGTGTTGCCGAACGTCCGGAAGACCGGCAGGCCGCCCTCGAGCAGGCGGAGGTAGTAGGTGTCGTCGGTGCCGGCCGGCGCGCCCCACACCACGAAGATCGGCTTGGTGGTGTGCTTCGCCACCTCGACGAGGTCGCGGGTGAACGGTTCCGAGAAGGTCACCACCGCGCCGGTGATCGGCACCACGATCACGTCGACGTTGGGGTCGGCGATGATCGCGTCGAGGATCCTGCGGCCACGCGAGTCGGCGACCGGCGGCCCGCCGCAGTCGACCGGGTTGCTCACACGCAGGTAGGCAGGGATGAGCCCGTCGTGCAGCGCCCGTTGGGTGGCCTTGGCGAGCGGCGGGATCCGGAGTCCCGCGGCGGCGACCATGTCGGACATGTGCGCGCCGGTGCCACCGGAGATCGCGTAGACGCAGATCCCGGGCTCGCGATCGGCCTTCGCCCACTTCGGCAGCGCCTCGGGACGGGTGCGGGCGAGCGCCGCGCTCACCTCGAGGAGCTCGTCGAGCCCGTCGACCCGGCTGACACCGAGCTGGCGGAAGACCGCGGAGGTGATCGCGTCGGAGCCGGTGAGGTGCCCGGTGTGGCTCTGGGCCATGGACGCGCCCTCGTCGGTGCGCCCGACCTTCACCATCACGATCGGCTTGCGCAGCTTCGCGGCATGGTCGGCGGCGAGCATGAGGGTACGGCCGTCCTTGAAGCCCTCGATGTAGCAGGCGACCACGCCCACCTCGGGCTGGTCGGCGAAGTGGCGGGCAAAGTCGGCGAACTCGAGGTCGACTTCGTTGCCGGTGGGCGCCCAATGGGTGAGGCGGATCCCGATCTCCTGACCCTGGAACACCGGTCGGCCCTGGTGGCCCGACTGGGTCACGAGCGCGATCGACGGTCCGTCGAGGTCGGCGCGGAAGTTCTCGAAGGCGTTGAGGTTGGTGTTGGGGCCGAGCAGGCGGACGTCGCCAGACAGCACGAGATCGGCGAGGCGGGCCTCGAGGCGCTCGCCCTCCTTTCCGGTCTCGGAAAAACCGGCGGCGAAGATCACCGCGAACTTGGCCTTGCGGGCGAGCACCTCCTCGAAGGTGTCGACGGCCTTGCCGGTGAGGACGATCGCCAGGTCGATGTCGCCGGGGACGTCGAAGATCGACGGGTACACCTGGTGCCCGAGGATCGTCTCGTAGGCCGGGTGCACCGGGTAGAAGGTGGCGCCGTTTGCCTTCGCCCACGCGTCGAACTTGCGCGTCATAGCGGTGTTCGGCTTGGCCGACTGCTCCGACGCGCCGATCACCGCGATCGTCTTCGGGTGCAGGAACGCGTCGAGGTCGACGTCGCGCAGGGCGAGCGGGCGGCCCGAGACGTCGAGGTTCCCGGGCGGGATGCGGTCGGTGGGCGTGGGGCGGTCGGCGGCGGGCATGCGCGGGCTCCGTAGCGGGGCGGTCGTAGGGGCGGTCTGACGGCCCGTCAGTATGACGCCGGAGTCAGGTTTCGTGCGAGTCCCGTCCCCACCTCGAGGCGTAGGTGACCGAACCTGTCGTCACACCTGTCCTCATGACGGTTTCGATCACGAACGGTGGTCAGTGGCCGAGATGCTCGCGCAGGAAGGCGGTCTCCACCGCGGTGACCTCGGCGAAGGTCGGGTCGTCGTAGACGACGAAGTGGTGGCCGGCGACCCGGTGCAGGGCCTTCGGTCCCGAGGCGCGCTCGTGGAGCGCGAGCGCGCCGGCGGTGGGGGTCAAGGTGTCGGCGTCGGCGGCGACGACGAGCAGCGCGCCGGGTAGGTGCCCGGCCGCCGCGAGCGGGTCGAACGGTGGGTCGGTGGTCATCCCGCCGAGCGTGACCACCGACTCCCACGCGGCGTCTTGCTCGTGGCCGACCCGCTCGAACCAGGCGAAGGCCTCGGGCTGAGGCATCACCGCGACCCCGCCGTCCGTGTCGGTCACCACCGGGATCGGCCCGATGGGCTCGCCATCGATGGCCGGGAGGGCGCGGAGACGCTCGCCCATCGCGGCGAAGCGCGCGTCGAGCGCGAGGGTGTCGTCCGGAGCGAGGTCGCCGGGTCCGGTGAACGGCACCTGAGCCACCACCGCGCGCACGTTGGCATCCAGCGCGGCCACGACGACCATCTCGCCCCCCGAGAACGACGAACCCCAGAGCGCGACGCGTGCCGCGTCGACCTCGGACTGCGCCCCCAGCCACGCGAGCGCGCCGAGCGCGTCGAAGGTCTGGCGCCACGGGTCCACGTACGAGCGGGGCTCGCCCCCGCTCCGCCCGAACCCGCGGTGGTCGTATGCGAGCACCACGAAGCCCGCGGCTGCGAACGCGTCCGCGAATCCGTCGAGCCGCATCGCCACCGTCGCGGAGAAGCCGTGGGCCATGAGCACGGCGGGATGCGGACCGGTGCCGGATGGGAGGTCGAGGCGGCCCCGTAGCGTCACGCCGTCCGCCGTCAGGAGTTCCACCGTTCGGGCCACGCCCGGATCATGCCAGCGATGCTGCTCTCCCGTCTGCCACGCGCCTCGCGGCGGTAGGGTGCCGGGCGGACCCGACCCCCGGAGGTGCACGTGAAGATCGTGGTCGACTTCGACAAGTGCAAGAGCAACGCGGTGTGCATGGGCGTCGCGCCCGAGGTGTTCGAGGTGCGCGACGACAACTTCCTCTACCTCCTGCAGGAGGAGCCGGGCGAGGACCTGCGCCCGAAGATGGAGGAGGCGGTGCGGATGTGCCCGACGGGTGCGATCAGCATCGTGGGGTGAGGACCGCTTGGAGCACATCGCCGTCGTCGGTGCGTCCCTCGCCGGGCTGCGCGCGGTCGAGACGCTGCGCCGCGAAGGTTTCGGGGGTCGCCTGACGCTCGTCGGCGGCGAGCCACATCTCCCGTACGATCGCCCGCCACTCTCGAAGGAGCTGCTCGCGGGTTCCTGGCAGCACGAGGAGATCGTGCTGCGAAAGGTCCCGTACGACGAGCTCGACGTCGAGCTGCGGCTCGGCGTGCTCGCCGCCGCGCTCGACGTGGGGGAGCGCACGCTCACCCTCGCGGACGGCACCGGCCTCGCCTGGGACGGCCTGGTCATCGCCACGGGAGCGACGCCGCGTGCACTCCCCGGCGTGCCGACGCTCGAGGGTTTGTTCACGCTCCGCACGATCGACGACTGCCTGGCGCTGCGGGAGCGGCTCGACGCGGGGCCACGGGTGTGTGTGATCGGTGCGGGGTTCATGGGTGCGGAGGTGGCAGCCACGTGCCGCGGCCGGGGGCTCGACGTGACCGTCCTCGAGGCCCTGCCCCAACCCATGGTGAGAGGGGTGGGGGCACGCCTCGGCGAGGTGCTGGCCGACCTCCACCGCGACCACGGCGTCGACCTGCGCTGCGGCGTGACGGTCGAGACGATCGAGGGCGACGGCCGAGTCGAGCAGGTGCAGCTGGCCGGAGGCGCGACGGTCGCGTGCGACGTCGTGCTCGTCGCGATCGGCGTGACGCCCTGCGCCGGGTGGCTCGAGGGCTCGGGACTGACGCTCGACGACGGGATCGTGTGCGACGAGACCCTCCTGGCTGCTCCGGGCGTCGTCGCGGCCGGTGACGTGTGTCGCTGGCCGAACCCGCTCTTCGACGGCGAGTCGATGCGGATCGAGCACTGGACCAACGCGGCCGAGCAGGGCGTCGCCGCCGCGCAACGACTCCTGCGCAGCGGCGACGCCCCTGCGTTTGCACCGGTCCCGTTCGTGTGGTCCGACCAGTACGACGTGAAGATCCAGAGCGCGGGCCGCTTCTCGGGCGACGGCCACATGGAGGTCGTGCACGGCACGCTGGGGGAGCGCCGGTTCGTCGCGCTCTTCGAGCGGACCGGTCGCCTGTCGGGCGTGCTCGCGTTCTCTCAGCCGCGCCGGTTGATGCAGTACCGCAGGATGATCGCCGAACGGGCGACGTTCGCGGACGCGCTCGCGTTCGCGGCCGAAAACGGCTGATCGTGGCCGAACCGGTGGCGCCGCGCGCGCGGCTGCTCTCGCCCCAGTTCCTGCTCGTCACCGCGGCCGGCATCCTTTACTTCCTGGCGCTTGGCAGCGGCATGCCGATCGTCTTGCGGTACGTGAAGGGGCCGCTCGGCGGCGACGACCTCGCGGTCGGGATCGCGGTCGGCGCGTTCGCGGTGGGCGCAATCCTGCTGCGCCCGTACTCGGGCCGGCTCGGCGACCGCATCAATCGGCGCTTCCTCGTGATCGTCGGCGCGCTCGTGGTCGCCGGGTTCGTGGCGTTCGTCCCGCTCTACGTCGGCGATGTCGGGTGGGAGAACTCGCGCAACGCGTTTCTGCTCTGCGGCGTGCTCATCCTCGTGATCCGCATCGCCGGCGCGAAGCTGTTGGACCGGCTGGGGCCCTTGCAGGCCGGCACGCTCGCGCTCGGTTTCGGTGCCGGCGGGCTGCTCGTCATGGCCGCGTGGGCGTCGGTCGCCGGACTTCTGTTGGGTACCGTGCTGTTCGCGATCGGGATGGCGTTCATGTACCCGTCGCTCATGATGCTCGCGCTTGTGGGCGTCGACGACACGCAGCGCGCCGCGGTGGTCGGGACGTTCTCGACGTTCTTCGACCTCTCGCAGGGGCTCGGCGCCCTGATCGTCGGCACGATCGCCCAGCTGTCCGGGTACCGCGGCGCGTTCGCCGGGAGCGCGCTGATCGCGCTCGGCGGGCTGCTGCTGCGCAGCGGCCTCGACCCGCGGGTGCGGGCACGCCACGTCGAAGTGCACGCGCGGGAGGAGATCCCGGAGCCGGAGCCCGGAACGTGACCTCACTGCTCGTCACCAACGACTTCCCACCGAAGCTCGGGGGGATCCAGACCTACTTGCACGAGCTCTGGTGCCGGCTCCCGCCCGACGAGACGACGGTCCTGACGACCGCCTACGACGGCGCCGCGGCCTGGGACGCGGCGCAGCCCTTCCGGGTCGAGCGGGTCCGTCAACGCGTGCTGCTCCCCACCGCTGCGGTCGTTCGACGCGTCGACGCCCTGGCGCGTGAGGTGTGTGCCGACGTGATCTTCGTCGACCCCGCGCTCCCACTCGGCTGGATCGGTCCACGCCTTCGTGCCGCGCCCGTGGTGATCGTGCTCCACGGCGCGGAGGTCACGCTGCCCGGGCGGCTGTGGCCCATCCGCCCCTTGCTCGCACGAGTGCTGAACGCCGCGGCCGGCGTGGTGTCCGCCGGCCACTACCCGGCACGGGAGGCCGAGCGCGCCGCGGGCCGGGGGCTGCGCGGCATCGTCGTGCCTCCGGGCGTCGACGCGTCGCGTTTCCGGCCGGCCGTCGACCCGTCCGAGCGCACGGGGCTGCGGCAGGGGTTCGGACTCGACCCCGACGCGCCGACCGTCGTGGGTCTCAGCCGACTCGTGCCCCGCAAGGGCTTCGACGTCCTCGTCGACGCGGTCGCGCGCCTCGACGGCGTGACGCTCGCACTCGCCGGCGCGGGTCGTGATCGCGAGCGTCTGGAACGACGGGCGGCGCGTGCCGGGTTGGGCGGACGAGTGCGCTTCCTGGGTCGCGTGTCCGAGGCCGACCTCCCCACCGTCTACCGCGCTGCGGACGTGTTCGCGATGCTGTGTCGCGATCGATGGTTCGGCCTCGAGGCCGAAGGATTCGGGATCGTGTTCCTCGAGGCGGCGGCCACCGGCGTCCCCGTGGTCGCCGGCCGGAGTGGGGGCTCGCACGAGGCCGTCGTCGCCGGCGAGACCGGGTGCGTCGTCGAGTCCCGCGACGTCGCCGGTGTCGCTGCCGCGCTCGACGGTCTGCTGCGCGACCCGGTGCGGCGCGCCGAGATGGGGCGCGCCGCTCGGGCGAGGGCGGAGGGGGAGTGGTCCTACGCGACTCGCGCGGCGCCGCTCCGGCGCCTCGCGTCCGGCGACCTCACCGTTCTCGGCCCGTTAGGGGCTGGGTAGCCTGCGGAGGTGCAGCAGACGGCTGGTCGGGCGATCATCCGCACCTCGTGGGCGTCGAACGTCGTGTTCGCCGTGACCGCCCTGCCGCTCGTGGCGGGTGCCGACGGGCTTCGATCGGCGGCGATCGTCACCGCGCTGGTGCTGTTCGCGGCGTCGCTCGTGGTGTGGGTCTGGGCGTTCGCGGCGGCCGTGCGCCGCAGCGCCGAGGGTGACAACATCGTCGTGTCGAACCTGTTTCTGATCGAGGGTGACGCCCCGCGGGCGGTCCGAGCCCACCTGTACGGCTCGTTCGGCGTGTGCCTCGCGATCACGGCGCTCACTGCGTCGTCCGACCCCTTCGGCGTTCTGGTCCCTATGCTGCCGCTGGGGCTCGTGGGCCTGTGGGGTGCACGTCACGGCGTGTTCCCATCGCGGTCGGGGACGCTGGTCCCGGACCCCCCGCTGCGTCCCGAGCGCAACGGGTCGACCAGAGGGGTGTCGGGTGGCCGAGCAGGGGAGTGAGCGGATCCGGATCGAGGCGCCGCCGGACGAGTGCCTCGCGGTCGCACTCGACTTCGAGCGCTATCCGGAGTGGGCGCGCGACGTGAAGCAGGTCACGGTGATCGACCGCGACGCCGAAGGACGCGGCGCTCACGTCGAGTACCGCGCCGCCGGGCTCGGCAAGAGCTTCCGGTACACGCTCGAGTACGACTACTCGGGGCTCCCCGACTCGTTCAGCTGGAAGCTCGTCGAAGGCGAGGGGATGCGCAAGCTCGACGGCACCTACCGGTTCGAGGCCGACGGCGACTCGACCCGGGTTCACTATGACCTGCTCGTCGACCTCTCGATCCCGATCCCGGGGCTGATCAAGCGCCGCGCTGCGGGGATGATCATGGGCACCGCGCTCAAGGAGCTCAAGAAGGCGGTGGAGGGACGCGACCGGTAGCCTCGGCCAGTGTGCACCGAGCTGCGTGGAGGCCCTACGATGCGTGACCCCGGTACCCCCCGGCGCAACCCGTTCTTCGAGTACGCGGATCCCGACGAGTCCGGATCGGGCGAGCAGGGCGAGACGCCCGACGCCGGGTCGCACGTCGGTGCGAACGCGGCGGGCGGGCTCCTCGGAGCGCTCGGTGAGCTGGTCGACGCACTCGTCGACGCGCAGCCGGAGGCGAGCGAGCATCTCGTCGCCGCGGCGCACGAGATGGTGCTCGCGGTGAAGACCGTTGTCGACGCCACGGAGGTCGCGCTGGCAGCCCAACGCGCGGCGATGACCGCGTCCCCGTCGACGCGCGCGGCACGTGCGCACGCGCCCGACGTGTCACCCGCGGGACCGGAGACCGCGACCGGCTCGGCGCCCGTGCGCCGCCTCGACCTCGCGTGAGCGACGCCGGCGTCGCGATCGGCGTCGACGTCGGTGGCACGAAGGTCCTCGGCGCGGTCGTCGACCGTGACGGGTGTGTGCTCGAGGAGCACCGCGTGTACTCGCCGGCCGGCTGGGCGGAGCTACGCGGCGCGATCGTCGGGGTGGTCGATGAGCTGCGCGTCCGCGTTCCCGAGGTACGCGCGCTCGGCGTCGGTGCTGCGGGCATGGTCGACCGCGAGGGCGTGATCCACTATTCGCCGAACGTGCTCGGGTTCCGCAAGGCACCGGTCCGCGCCGACCTCGAGGCGGCGACCGACCTGGCGGTCACGGTCGACAACGACGCGAACGTCGCGGCGTACGCAGAGGTGAAGCTCGGCGTGGCGCGGGGAGCGACCGACGCCTTGGTGATCACGCTCGGCACGGGGATCGGCGGCGGCGTGATCGTCGACGGGCGGGTGCTGCGCGGCGCCCACGGGTTCGCCGCCGAGGTCGGTCACTTCCAGGTCGATCCCGACGGTCCCCTGTGTGCCTGTGGCGAGCGGGGTCACTGGGAGGCGATGGCCTCCGGCTCGGCGCTGGGGCGGATGGGACGTGAGGCCGCAACGGCGGGGGACGCCCCCAGCGTGTTGGCCGCGGCCGGCGGTGCGGTCGAAGAGGTCGCCGGTGTCCATGTCTCTGCGGCCGCTCACGCGAGGGCTCCCGACGCCCTCGCGATCGTCGACCGCTACTCCTACAACGTCGCGATCGGGCTGGTTGGCCTTGCGAACATCTTCGACCCGTCGCTGATCGCGATCGCCGGCGGCCTGGTGAAAGACGGCGAGCTCTTCCTCGGGCCGATCCGTACCCACTTCCTCGGGCACATCGAGGGCGCCGACTACCGTCCCGCGCCGGAGATCGTGACAGCGGCATTCGGGGAGCGCGCCGGCGTCGTCGGCGCGGCGCTGCTGGCGCTCGACGCGCGCCGCTGACATGGAGGTCGGGCTCACGTGAAGATCGGGCTCGCGCTGCCGTCGTTCGTCGAGGACCCCGAAGTGCCGGTCACCGTCGCCCGGGTCGCGGAGGCCCACGGCATGGACGGCGTGTTCGTATATGACCACCTGTTTCGCACGGCGCGCGGTGGCGCGTTGCGTCCGGCGATCGAATGTGGCGTGCTGGCCGGGTCGGTGGCCGCGGCGACCAGCCGCATCGGGATCGGGACGCTCGTCGCGCGTGCCACACTGCGCCCGCCGGCCACGCTCGCCGCCATGCTCGACACCGTCGCGCGTATCGCGGGACCGCGTCTCTTCGCTGGTGTGGGCGCGGGCGACGAGGAGAGTCGAGTGGAGATGGAGACGTTCGGCTTCGACTTCGGGACCGAAGCGCAGCGGGTCGGCGCCTTGCGGGCGACCGTTCGCGGGCTCACGAGTCGCGGCTACCCGGTGTGGGTCGCCGGCCGGGCGCGCCATGTGGGCGTGGTCGCGGCCGAGCGGGCCGACGGGTGGAACCGCTGGGGCGTCGACGTGGCGCGCTTCGCCCGGGAGCTGGGGGAAGTTCGCGACCTGGTGGAGCGGCTGCGCGGGTTCGCGGACGACTTCGTGCCGTCTTGGGGCGGGCTGGTCGTGGTGGCCGCGACCGACCTCGACGCCGCGAGCAAGGCGGCGCGCCTCGCCGCCGGGCCCGGGACGCTCGTGGGCAGCCCGGAGACGGTGGCCGCGGCGCTGCGCGCGTACGCGGCCGCGGGCGCGCAGTGGGCGGTCCTC
>Ga0194128_10003458_pt1 | contig 24248 bp, 18 predicted proteins | sample TA2KigCa65mmetaG_FD_148650 | JGI IMG/M metagenome (GOLD analysis project Ga0194128, IMG submission 148650) | Freshwater microbial communities from Lake Tanganyika, Tanzania - TA2015037 Kigoma Deep Cast 65m | ecosystem: Environmental > Aquatic > Freshwater > Lake | place: Tanzania: Lake... | reverse complement strand
ATGTGAGCGCTAAACGTAAACAACTCATCCCCTGTTCAACTCTTCCATCACCAGCCGCTGCACGACCTCCGTATTGGCCATGCCTTTCGTCTCGCGCATGACGAAGCCCTTGATGGCGTCGGCGGCTTTCACCTTGCCCTTCTTGAAATCGGCAACCGCCTTTGGATTGGCCGCGATGGCCCGACGCACTAGCTCAAGCAGGTGCGTTTCGTCGGCGACGACTTTGAAGCCCAGCTTGTCGATCGCTTGCTTCGCGGTCAGACCATCGAGCATAACAGCGTACACTTCGCGGGCCCGCTGCTTGTTCAAGCCGGTTGCCTTGATCTCGACGATCAACTCACCGAGTCCCTGTGGCGACAGCGGACAGGCGTTGATGTCGAGCTGACGCCCGTTGAGCGTCGAAAGCAGGTCGTTAATGGTCCAATTGCACGCCTCCTTGGCGTCGCCGCAGGTTTTGACGACCCCTTCAAAGTAGGCCACAAACGCTCGTCCCTGGCGCGACAGGACGCCTGCGTCGTACGCAGGTATTCCGTATTGCGATTGCAATCGAGCCTTCTGCGCTGCGGGCAGCTCACCCAGCTCAGTTCGCACTTTGTCCAGAATAGCCGCGTCGACGGTGACCGGCACAAGATCGGGCTCCGGGAAGTAGCGATAGTCGGACGCCTCCTCCTTGCGGCGTTGAATCTCCGTGCGGCCTGTACGCTCGTCCCAGCCTGCGGTGGCCTTGGCGACTTCCGAGCCTCGCTGCGTCAGCACTTGAATGACCGCGTAATCGCGAAACGCCTTCGCTCGGCTCGAATCGACGACCCAAGCGCCGGCGTCGAGGCTGCGCCGCAATTCGTTGGCCTGGCGTTCCGCCTCGTACTTGAGTGCCCGTTCGACGCCGCGAAAGCTGTTGAGATTCTTGATTTCAATGATCGGCGTGGCGATGAACGTCCCATCGGCTTGCGGCACGTGGATGTTGATATTCGCATCGCAACGCAAACTACCTTCTTGCATCTCGCAATCCGAAACGCCGATTTCGCGCAGAAGCAGCCGAAGTTCTTCGAGGTACGCCTTCGCTTCCTCCGGCGTGTCGATGGCGGGCTTGCTGACGATTTCCAGAAGGGGCGTGCCGGTGCGGTTGAGATCGACGAGAGAGTCCGATTTGCCCGCATGCTCATCGTGCAGCATCTTGCCGGCGTCCTCTTCGAGATGGGCTCTGATAATTCCGACTTTCTTGGGTCCGCTCGGCAATTCGATCTCGAGCCAACCCTCGGAACTGAAAGGCAAATCGTATTGGCTGATCTGATAGTTCTTTGGCAAGTCGGGGTAGTAGTAGTTCTTGCGATCCCACTTGGTGAATGACGCGATCTTGCAGTTGAGCGCGGTGGCCGCCTTCAGGGCGAGATGAAACGCCTCCCGATTCATCACCGGCAGCGTTCCGGGCAGCCCACAGCAAATCGGGCACGTCGCCGAGTTGGGCGGCAAGCCAAATTGCGTGGAGCAGCCGCAGAACAACTTCGTCTTGGTGAGAAGCTGCACATGGACTTCCAGGCCGATAATGATGCGGTGAGTGGTCATGTCGCTTGAAGCCCCGGGGTGAGGTACTCCGACCCCCGGGGCTCGGAGTACCTCACCCCGGGGCTTCCGATTGCTTACACCGCCGGACGGCGCTTGTGCCAATCGGTTTCGCGCTCGTACATGCGGGCGATGCGCAGCAGCTTTTCTTCCGTGAACGGAGCGCCGAGAATCTGCAAGCCGATCGGCAAACCCGTCTTGGTCAACCCGCACGGGATGCTGATGCCGCAGATGCCGGCGAGGTTGGCGCTGATCGTGTAGATGTCGGACAGGTACATCGCCAGTGGGTCGCCCGTCTTCTCGCCGATCTTGAAAGCAGCGGTCGGCGATGTCGGGCCGACGATCACATCGCATTCGGCAAAGGCGCGATCGAAGTCCTGGCGAATCAGCCGACGCACCTTAAGCGCCTTTAGATAATACGCGTCGATGTAGCCGCTCGAAAGGGCGTAGGTGCCGAGCATGATGCGGCGTTTGACTTCGGCGCCGAAGCCTTCGCCACGCGATTTCTTCATCATGTCGATCAGGCCGGCGAATTCCTTGGCGCGATGGCCGAAATGGACGCCGTCGTAGCGGGCCAGGTTGCTCGATGCCTCGGCCGTCGCGACGAGGTAATAGACTGCCACCGAATACGGACTGTGCGGCAGCGAAATCTCTTTGATAGTTGCGCCGAGCGATTCGTACACTTTGAGTGCATCGCGGACCGATCGCTCGACTTCGGCGTCGAGCCCTCCCGTCGCTTGCGCTCCGGGCTGGTTGAAGAACTCGCGCGGCACGCCGATGACGAGAGCCTGGACCGGACTCTCCACGACTTTGGCGTATTGCGGCACCGGCCGATCGACAGACGTGCTATCTCGCGAGTCGTGCCCGGCGATGACCTCAAGCAGCAGAGCGGAATCGCGAACGTCATGTGCGAATGGGCCGCACTGATCGAGCGAACTGCCATAGGCGATTAACCCGAAGCGTGAAACGCGGCCGTAGCTTGGCTTGAGGCCGACGATGCCGCACAGTCCTGCCGGCTGGCGGATTGAACCGCCGGTGTCCGTGCCGAGAGCGAGCGGGGCCTCGGAAGCAGCGACTGCGGCCGCGGACCCGCCGCTGGAACCCCCGGGCGTTCGCTCAAGGTCCCAAGGATTGCGCGTGGTCTGATAGGCGCTATTTTCGGTCGACGAGCCCATGGCAAACTCGTCGCAGTTCGATTTGCCTATCAGAATCGCATCGGCCTCTTTGAGCCGGGTGATGACGTGTGCGTCGTAGGGCGGCACGAAGGCTTCGAGCATCTTGCTGCCGGCGGTCGCACGCTGGCCTTGGACGCAGATCACGTCCTTGATGGCGATGGGAACCCCAGCGAGGATGCCCATTGCATCGCCGCGTCTGCGCTTGGCGTCGATGGCGCGTGCTTGCTCAAGGGCGCCGGCCTCGTCGACGGCAAGGAATGAACGCAGCTTTGGCTCGACCTGCTGGATGCGGGCTAAAAACGACTGCGTAATCGCCTCGGCGCTGAGATCGCCGGTCGATTGGCGTTCCAGAAGCTCGGCGGCGGTGAGGTTCATGGGTTCTGTTGGAGAGCGGTATCGAATGCGTGTGATTCTGCCGGCGCAAGACGAAGAGGGTTAATCGCCGAACACGGGCGGAACTCGATAGAAATCGTCCTTTCGGGCCGGGGCGTTCGCGAGGGCCTCGTCCGGGCTGAGCGAGGTTCCGGGCACGTCATCGCGGAAGACATCGTGCACGTCCAGTGCATGGGCCAGCGGTTCGACGGCGTCGGTGTTGAGCTGTTGCAGTTGATTGATGTAGTCGACGATGGCGCCGAGCTGGCGCACCATGGCGTCCACGTCCGCGTCGGAGAGTTCGAGCCGGGCGAGATCGGCAACCCTGCGGACTTCGTCGGCGCTGAGGGACATGATAGACAATCCATTCCAGGAATTCGCTGCGCTCATCCCTGGGCTTCGGTCGCGATTACATGGTCGGCATTTGGAACGGCTTACGTTTGACCGGACGTTTGACGAGGCCGCCGCGAATGGCCTTGACGCTGACGCGCACGGTCTGAACCTTGCCATCGACTTCGATCTTGACTCGCTGCAGGTTCGGGATGAATCGGCGTTTGGTCTTGCCGGTCACCTTCTGCCCGACGCCGCCCAAGTACTTCGCCTTGCCGCGCCGGGCGTATTTGTTTCCACCGGAGGGTTTCTTACCGGTGATCGCACATTTCATGGTCATGATGAGGCTCGCAAATCGGTCAAGTAGCCCAAGAACGAAAGAACATCTTACGAAACGGCCAGCACTTGACAAGCTCGCTGTCAGACTGGTCAGCGCATCCGAATGGTGATGCTGCACGAGTTGAGAAACAATCCGATTCCACAAGTGACGACTGTGTCGGCGATTGCGAAAACCGAGTTCATCGCATGTTGACGCACACTCGGGCATTGATGGACCCTGCGATTGTTTCAGGTCGTTCGTTTAGCGCGATTATTCCACCGGGTGCGAAAAAAATGGCTAAACGTAACCAACGCATCGGACATGAGTAACGACCAATCTTGAATTTATTTCAAGAAAAAACTTGAAATCGGTTTTCGCATGGGTATAGTTATGGTGAGAAATGGATGTATGTGGGTGAAAGTGGGATTCGCCTGCCGATCGCAAGGATAGCAACCGTAGGCGATCACCATGTTGCTGACTGGAACTCACCCGCGAACTCTCGATGACAAGAAGCGGTTGACGCTTCCTAAGCGAGTTCGAGAGCAAGTTGGTGAGGCAACTCAGTTGTTCGTCACGCCTGGAGCGGATCAATCGCTCTGGATCTATTCGCAGGCGGAGCTCGAACGACTGTCGGCCAGGTTAGACGACGCGCCGGCGACCGATGCCCAGGCACGCGTTTTTCGCCGGTTGTTTTTCGCCCAGATGGAGGCGGTCGATCTGGATCGCAACGGACGCATCTTGATACCGGATCGCCTGGTGCAGTTTGCGGGGCTGGAACATGAGGTAGTGCTGCTCGGCGTCCACGATCATCTCGAGGTTTGGGATTCGGGACGCTGGAACACCTACTACGAGCAGCACAGTCCGGAATTTGACAAGGTCGCGGAACAAGCGTTTCGCGCCCACTAGCCGCTTGCAGCGTAGCGGGAGGTTGATACGCGGTAGGCGGTCGACGAACCAAATGTAGCCCGTTAGGGAGTGACGGGGGAGCCGCAGGGAACCGTGGCCTACATTGGATTTTGAAGAGGTCGCTGACACCGACGAGGGGCTGTCGAAGGTCACGTGCTTTGTTGGCATTTGGCTTGAACTGCCGACGATCCCCCAATCCGTCAAGGTTTGCCGACAGCCCCTTGACCACAACAAGCGTGAGAGTAAGGATGCTTCCTTGCTCTCACGCTTTTTTTTGCACGCCCCGCGGTGAGGTACTCCGAACCTCGGGGATTCCAGGGATTCGGAGTACCTCGTCCCTGGGCGTCCATGGCACAACACATCTCCGTACTGGCCGACGAAGTCATCGCCTTGGCTGATCCGCAGCCGGGTCAGACCGTGGTCGATGCGACCGTCGGCGTGGGCGGACACTCAACCCTCATCTGGCCGCGCATCCAGCCGGGCGGAACGTTGATCGCGCTCGATCAAGACCCCACAATGCTCGCAATCGCCCAAGGGCATCTGACCGATTTGCCGATTGTTTGGAAGCACGCAAACTTCGAAGATCTGCCCGCGGTGCTTGACGAACTGCGGATTCCCGCGGTCGACGCCATTCTCGCGGACCTTGGATTCTGCTCCGATCAGATGAGTGACGCAGCACGTGGTCTGAGCTTTCAGAGCGACGGCCCACTCGACATGCGGCTCGACCCGACGCGAGGCGAGCCTGCGAGCGCCTTGATTCGTCGCCTCTCGGAAAAAGAACTGGCCGACATTTTTTGGCAGTACGGCGAAGAACGTTTCAGCCGCCGGGTGGCCCGACAAGTCGTAGAGACCAGGAAGGCCACGCCGATTGCGACAACCGGGCAATTGGCGGACCTCGTTCGTCGCTGCGTGCCGCGATCTCGTGGTCATGCGATCGACCCGGCGACGCGAGTCTTCCAGGCCCTGCGAATTGCCGTCAATGATGAGCTCGGGGCTCTGGAGCGGTTTCTTCAGGTTGTGCCAGACTGCCTGAAACCGCGGGGCAAAGTCGCGATCATCAGTTTTCATTCGCTGGAAGATCGAATCGTCAAAAAGGCCTTTCGCGGAATGCCGAATTTAGTTAAAGAGCTTACCCGCAAACCGGTTCAGGCGAGCGAACAGGAGAAGCGGGACAACCCGCGCTCGCGCAGCGCGAAGCTTCGCGTGGCCCAGCGCCGCGTGGATCAGGATTCACCACTTACAACTTAACGTTCGGGAGGCGCCATGGACGAGCAGAACCAAGAGAATGGAGCACAGGGCGGCATGACCCGCGAAAGCAAGATCGGCCTAATCGTGGCCGGCTCGTTTCTCGTCCTGGTGTGCATCGTCGTGGCATCCAAGTGGAACCGCGGCGACCAACCTCCGACGGGTGATGGGGAAGAGCAACAGGCGCGGGAGATCGCCGCCGCGAAGCCCTCGTCGAAAGTGACGGGTGGCGAGGCTAAGAAGACCGCCGCGCCCCCGAAGAGCACAGCGCCGGCCGCCCCGTCCGGTGAAAAGAAACCCGACAGCTTGCCGCCGTTGTCACCGCCTCCGACCGCGGGTGGTCCGCCATCGCTGGATACCCTGCCCTTGCCGCCAAGGGCTGACGCGGCGCCGCTACCCAAGCCCGATTCGTTGCCTCTGCCGCCGATTGCGAAGCCGGATGCGCCGGGTGGATTTCCGATGTTTCCCGACTTGCCGGTCAAGCCGAGCGAACTCGGTGCGAAACCGGCCGATACGCCGACCGCGCCGATCCTCCAGGTAAAGGACGACAAGAAGCCTGCCGTGGATATCGCCACGCCCACCTTCCCGCCGCCGCAACCTTTGCCGCCGCTGGACGACAAGAAACCCGGCGATCTGCCGAAGCCGATGCCAATTCAGTTTCCCAAGGATCCGCCGATCACCATCGGCAAGCCCAATGTGATTCCGCCCAAAGACGCCGAAGTGAAGAAGCCTGACAGCACATTGACGTTCCCGCCGATCGGCATCCCGCTTCCCGAAAAGGACACGAAGTCGACGGCGCCGAACATCACTAGGCCGAAGGACGAATTGAAGCCGCCCCCCCTCCTCGCCTTTCCGAAAGACGACGCCAAGCCCGGCATCACGCCGATACCGAACGATTCGCTGCTGCCGCCGGGCTCGCTGCCCCGGATCGGCGCCAATGACCTGCCGAGCACGCCGACGATTACGACGAAGCCGATCGTCATCGGCGACAAGCCGGCGCCGTCGGTCACGGATGTAAGTGCGGCCCCCTATGCCTGCCAAGCGGTTGACACGAGCTTCGCCATCCTGAGCATGCGGTTCTATGGCAATGAGAAGTATGCCGATGCACTGTTGGCGTATAACCGCGAATACGCGAAATTCGTGAAGGACGGCGAGAACCTGTTGGCTAGCCCGCCGCGCCTGACCACGGGCCAAACCGTGCTGCATCCGCCGCTGAGCGCTCTTGAACGGATGCAAGCGCGTCCCGCCACCGCCATGATTCCCGCCACGCCGGTCGTCAACCTCGCCAAGCCCTCGCCGCTCAATCCGACAACGACTCCGGGGACCATCCCCGCCGGCGCCGCGACACGCTCTTACAAGGTCGCCAATCCAGCCGGCGAGAGCATCCTCGACATCGCCGAACGCCAACTCGGCAACCGCAACCTATGGACGGAGATCAACCGTATCAATCAGTCCAACCCCGGCGTTCGCCCGCCGGCCTTGATCCCGTTCGGGACAGATCTGAAACTGCCGTAGAGGCAAGCTGCCAGCTTGACTCAGACGCTCTCGATTATTCACGCTTCGTCGGGGACAAGCTGGCGCCTTGTCCCTACGGGACGATTCACGACGCCTGCGCCTTCGGCTCGACGGCTTCCTCCACCCAGTCTTCGAAGCGAATCGTGACTTGCTTGGATATGCCCGACTCTTGCATGGTGATGCCGTAGAGCGTGTCGGCGGCGGCCATTGTCTTCTTCGAATGCGTCACGACGATGAACTGCGACTGTCCCGCAAATTCCTTCAATACTCCCACAAATCGGCCGATGTTTGCCTCATCGAGAGCTGCGTCCACTTCGTCAAGCAAACAGAACGGGCTTGGTTTCGAGCGGAACACGGCAAGCAGCAGCGCCACCGCGGTCAGCGTCTTCTCGCCGCCGGACATGAGCGAGATGCTGCGTAGTTCTTTGCCGGGCGGTCGCGCGATGATGTCGATGCCCGATTCGAGCACGTCGTTTTCGTCTTCGAGCACGATGTCCGCCATGCCGCCGCCGAAGAGCTTGCGGAACAACTCCTGAAAATGCGTGCGTACAACAGCAAACGTGTCGAGAAACATCTTTTTGCTGTCGACGTTGATCTTCGCAATAATCTCTTCCAGCGATTTCTTGGCGCTGTTCAGATCGTCGAACTGCGTCTGCAGTGAGACAGCCCGGGCATCCAACTCGTTCAACTCCTGTAGCGCTTCCATGTTGACGTTCCCGAGCCGGCTGAGCTTGCGACGAAGTTCGTCAATCTCTTGTTGAGCGGCCACCGGCTCGAATGCCGGCTCGGTGAGAACCTCGCCCGCGCGTGGTTCAGGCTGGGGCACTGTCGGAATCGGTTGCAGCATCAGTTCGGCCAATTCAACCTGGTAATCGTCGCGAAGTCGCTGCACGAGGCTGTCACGCTGATGTCGCAGATTGGTCGCTTCCAGCTCGCGCTGATGCACCGTTTCCTGATGGGTCCTCCATTCGGCTCGCGCGGTTTGGGCTTGCTGCGATAGCCGAACTCGTTCATTGCGCTTTCGCTCGCGTTGCTCGATCATGTCGCCAATGTGGCGCTGATAATGCTCCTTCGAAAGGTACGCCTGGGCCAGGAAGGATGAGGCTCGCAGCATTGTCTGTTGGCTGTCAGTAAGACGAGCGACTAGTTGGTCGACGTTCCGCTGATTATGCTCCAGCTCCTGCAAGCGCTGGTGGTAGTCGCGCGACGATTGCTGAAATTGCGTTTGCAAGCTGCGATGTCGTTCGTCGACCTGGGCGAACGCGACCTGGGCCTGCGTAAACGCTTGCTGCGATTCGTGACGATCGCGCTCGCGGACGTGAATCTCCTCCTCGGCCAGGTGTAAGCGTTGATGCAACGTTTGGACAAGCGCCTCCGCCTCGGCCGCCTGCGTCTGGCATGTTTGCCACGCTGTCTCGACTGCGGCGACCTCTTGCTCGATCCGCTCAATCTCGTCGCGGCTAACGGTGACCTCTTCGTGCAGCCCTTGCCGGCGCTCCTGATGCCTTCCCACGCGGGAGCGAAGGTCAGCGGCCTGCTCCCCGAGCACCGTGATCGCTTCCTGATCATCCACAATGACCGAATCGAGGGCGCGTATCTGATCGCCGAGAGAATGCCACGCGCTTTCGGTTTGAAGGATGCGCTGGTCCAACTGTTGGAGTTGCTCATGAAGTTCGCGCCATTCGCTCTTGCGCGACAGGATTCCGGTCTCAGCATGATGCGTTCCGACCGTCAGCGTGCCATCCGGCTCCAACAGCTCACCTTGCAGCGTCACGAGCCGAAAGCCCGGCGTGTGGGCGGCAATGGCGCGAGCAGTCACCAAATCGCGCACGATCAACGTATGGCCCAGAAGCAGCGACGGAAGATCGACCAACTCCGGATGCTCGCACGACACCAATTGCTCGGCCAGAGCCACCAAGCCGGGATGCTCCGGCGTCGGCTCGTTCCCGTCGAGCCCCGGATCTTTGAGCTTGCTCATCAACGACACTTGCACCGCAAGGTTCGCCTTCAGTCCCTTCATGGCCGCATCCTGCTCGGAGCCGGACAGCGTCCTCATCGACGCGAGGGGCAGAAAGCTCACGCGCCCCGAGAACGGCTGAGTTCGCTCGGCCAACGCCTGCGCCAGCACGTCGTTGTCGCGCACCACGAACCGCTGCGCCCAATCGCCGAGCGCAAGGTCGATCAGCGGGGCATACTCGCGCCGCACTGTCAAGAAATCCGCGATCATGCCGACCACGGTGCTCCAGGGCCCCGCTTCGGATTGCTCTGTCAGCGCGATGACCTCGCGCACGCCGGTTCCCAGTCCTTCGTGGCTGCGGATCAAGCCATCGAGCACCTCGATTCGGCTGGTAAGCCCGCTGCGGTTTTCGCGTTCGCGGGCAACCTGCTCGCCGATGCGTTCGCGCTCGTGCCGCAGGCGTTCCTGCTCGGCTTTGTCGCTTTGCAGCTTGTTGCGCGACTGCTGCAATCGCTCATGCAACTCCGATTCCGCTTGCAACAGCTCCTGAAGCTCAACATCGAGCGACGCGAGGTTGGTCGCCACTTGCTCGGATCGCAGCCGCAGGCGATCGCGTTCGCGGCGAAGGTTGTCGACCTGGGCCTTGCTGGAGACCACCTCGTTCTGCAGATGGGCCGATCGACGCATTTGCTCGAAATGCAACGCCTTGTCGGCGGCGATCTGTTCGTTCAGCTCCGCGAGACGGGATGTGGCGGCATGCAATGTCGCTTGATGGGCCTGCACTTGCTCGCGTTCGTGATCCGCTTGCCGCGCTGCTTCCACAAGCGCCGCCTCCGCAGCCCGCGTCGTCTCGGCCAGCGCTCGCACGCGCTGGGTCAGGTCGTTAAGGCGACGGCGCGTCTGCTGAAGTTCGGCTTGCAAGTCGCTCGTCGCGCCGGTTTCGTGGGTGATCGTCGATTCATCCGCCTGGATCTGCCCGAGCAACTTGGCAAGCGCCGCTTCCTCGTCGCGCAGTTGGTCGTCAAGATCGGCCAGCAGCATCTCCAATCGTTCTGCCTCCGCTTCGCAAGCGCCGGCGCGGGCGGCACGCTGGTCCAGCTCTCCCTTGAGCGAATCGAGCACTTGCGTCTGGGCATCGACCTTCATCGTCAGGTCGCGGTACTCGACCTGGCCGACGCAAATGCGAAGGTCGCGCAGACGATCGCTGTACTCCTTGAACCGCTGGGCCTTCGATGCTTGAAGCTTGACGCTGCGCAACTGCTTCTCGACCTCTTCGATGATGTCCTTGACGCGAGCCAGATTCTGGTCGACGCGTTCGAGCTTGCGGAGCGTCTCGATCTTTTTCGCCTTGAATCGGCTGATGCCGGCCGCCTCCTCGAAGATGGTCCGACGGTCTTTGTTGGAGGCTTGCAAAAGGACATCGACCTTGCCCTGGGCGATGATGCACAGGTCGTCGTTGCCGGCGCCAGAGCCGAGGAAAAGTTCCTTGATGTCTTTGAGGCGAGAGATTTGGCCGTTGATGACGTACTCGCCTTCGCCGGTGCGATAGACGCGGCGAGTAATCTGTACTTCTTCGGCCTCGGTCGGAAGCTGTCGGCGGCGGTTGTCGAAGGTCATGGTGACTTCTGCCAAACCGAGGCTTTTGCGCGACGAGGAGCCGTTGAAGATGACGTCTGCCATCTCGCCGCCGCGTAAGCTCTTGGCCGACTGCTCGCCGAGAATCCAACGGACGGCATCGACGATGTTGCTCTTGCCCGAGCCGTTGGGTCCGACGATGGCCGTGACGCCGTCGGGAAAATCGAAGACGGTCTTGTCCGCGAAGCTTTTGAACCCGACGAGTTCCAACCGTTTGAGCATGACCGAAATCCGTTGTCCCTGGTCACCTGGAGAAGCCGTGGATATTGTCGCGAAATACCTTGCGAAACTCAAGGGCGAGCGGCCGGCGTAGGCCGGCTGGTGCGACGCAATGCCTTTTTGACAAATGACTTCTGCCGTTTCATTGTCTCAGCACGGCTGAGCCGCAAGTAGTTTCGCCACGGGTAAGGGCAGGATGATGGGGAATTTGATCACCCCCCCCAGCGCAACTTGCGACCCTGGCCGGAGCAGCCGAGAAAACTTGACAGCCGTTCGCCGTCGGATTTCAATAGGCTCATGGACGAACCCCTGCCGACACCGCAACGATTTGGCACGCACGCGTCCGCAATCCAACTTCTTGCATTGCTGATTGCCGGGTCAGTAATGGACGGTGGCAGGACGCTAAGCGCATGTACGCTGGCATCGCTTCTGTTTTGGACATGCACAGTGTCGCTCGTGGCATGGCGTGGTTGTGGATCCGGCATCGACCTGCTTTTCCTTCGCTGGGGCCTGATCGCGTTCGCAATGATCGGCACGCCGGTGCTTCGTCCAGTCGTCGAAGAGTGGAATTGGCTTGACCCTGTGCTTCTCCCAGGCACGGCAGTATTGCTCGTGGTGCCGTTGCTTTGTCTGATCACTCGCGCCGTTGGGTTCCACTCACCGGTTGACAATGTCGGGCGTGATAAGGAACCGAGGAGACCTGATGAGCCCAATGGCCCCACGAGCGGGCTCGCCTGCACTACACGTGGAGCGTGAGGTCAGCGATGCTACAATAAAGCAATGCCGACACGCCGTCGGCGATGCCATTCATCCCATGAAAGCGAGACTGCCATGGATCCATGTAAAAAGCACGAAAGCCACGAGCACGAGCACGGTCCGAATTGCGGCCACACCGCCGTCGAGCACGAAGGCCATACGGACTATCTGCACGACGGACATTTGCACCATCCGCACGACAAACACGTCGATGAGCACGTGCTCGCGGTGAATGCCACCAATCCCAACGCCTGCACCCCGAATCACGACTGCGAAGGCCATGACCAACAGCACGTCCACGGTCCGGACTGCGGCCACGAACAGGTCCCGCACGGCGATCACGTCGACTACCTCGTCGACGGCCATCTGCATCACCCGCACGGCAACCACTGCGACGACCACGGCCCGGTCAACGTGAAGTCCTGAGAGCGCATGCTGCAACCCCGTAGGTCCGAGGTGACCAGCTCAGTGGTCGGCCGCAACAAATTGGAGGGATTCGATCGTGCGCGTTTTCGTCTTCATTGTCGCGTCGTTTACCTTGATGTTTGTCTGCGATGACGCCTCGGCGTGTCGACGCATATGGCGCCGCTGCTTGGCGTCCGTGTCTCAATCGGTTGACTCGGCACAAGCGAACGTGCCTCCATTGACCGCCGACCAACTCGAACTTCTGGCAACGCCGACCGGTCGTTGGCCCAACAGTTCGTCGCTGGACTTCGTGGCAGCCGATACGAAAGTAGTCGTCGCCGCCACGGCGACTGGTCCCGCCAAGCTCGGAGAACGCTACGGCGGCCATATCAGTACACAATCGACGATCGGCGGCCGGGTGATTCACGGGGGAGGCATGATCTTCTCGACTGAATGTCGCCAGGAGTTTCAAGTCACGGAGGTGTTGCATGGCAAAGCCGTGCTCGAGAAACGTGCCGTGGAGTATTCGGTCACGAAAAGCCAGGCGTTTCCGGGTCCGAGGTCGACAAGTCCCGTGCCCGCCGGGGCCAAGGCGATTCTTCTTTTGGGCGCCGACGGTGGATTCCTCAAAGCCATTGAGGATACACCGGAAAATCGCCAAGCGGTGCGCGATGCGCTGGCACGCAAGAAAGTCACGCCGAAATAGGCGTTCGATCTTCTTCCAGGACTTGATGTCGCGGGAGAGAATAGCCCTACGCCACGTAGTACCCGCACAGCCTTCCTTCCTTCCCAGTCCGAAGTTTTGGGCTAGGTTGGCCAGGGAGTTCCCAGTCAGTCGAAATCGACGACGAGCCAAGACGACGGGATCAAAACGTTGTCCTGCCATTCCGACAGGGGCCGGCACTGGAGCGAGCTGTTTTGGCAGGGAAAATCCGATCGGCAATCATCACCATTAGCCACAATCACATATTCAGCAAATAGTTACGCACAACAGTCCACAGGGCATGCGAATTGCTATAAGGTTGAAACCTTCGTCTTGCCCTAAAAAAATGGGAACCCCGCAATGAAAGTCAAACCGCTAGGTGACCGCATTGTTGTTCGTCGCGAAGAAGCCCAAGAGAAAACCTCGGGAGGCATTCTGCTTCCCGATACCGCCAAGGACAAGCCGCAACGAGGCAAAGTGCTGGCGGTCGGCGCCGGCAGGCTTCTGAAAGACGGCAGCCGCAAGGGCGTGCAGGTTAAGGTTGGCGATCACGTCATCTTCACCGCCTGGGCCGGGGATGAATATAAAGACGGCAAGGGAGGCAACATCCTCCTCATGCGCGAGGAAGATATCCTCGCGGTTGTGGATGAGTAAGTTTCTTCGTTTAGCGTCCGAGTGGCGCTGTTCGATCGAACGGCGCCACTCGGACGCTAAACGAGTACGATCGAAAAATCACACTGTACTAGGAGAATCTCGAAAATGGCAGCCAAGCAAATCGCGTTTGATCAAGAAGCTCGTGAAGCCATGCGGCGCGGCGTTAGCAAGCTCGCCCGCGCCGTCAAAGTGACGCTCGGCCCGAAGGGCCGAAACGTCATCTTGCAAAAGAGCTTCGGCTCCCCGACAGTCACCAAGGACGGCGTCACCGTCGCCAAGGAGATCGAACTCGAAGATCACTATGAGAACATGGGCGCTCAGATGGTCAAGGAAGTCGCGTCCAAGACCAATGACGTCGCCGGCGATGGCACCACCACCGCCACCGTACTGGCCGAATCCATCTTCAACGAAGGCCTTCGCGCCGTCGTCTCCGGCGTTAACCCGGTCATGATGAAGCGCGGCATCGAGAAGGCCGTCGAGGACATCATCGAAAAGCTCAAGAAGATGAGCATCGCGGTCAAAGGCAAGAAGGACCTTGAAGCCGTCGCCACCATTGCCGCCAACAACGACACCGAGATCGGGTCCAAAATCGCCGACTCGATGGATAAGGTCGGCAAGGATGGCGTCATCACCGTCGAAGAGTCCAAGACGACGGAAACGAATACCGAATTCGTCGAAGGCATGTCGTTCGACCGCGGCTACCTGTCGCCTTACTTCGTCACCGATCCGCAGAAGATGGAATGCGAGCTCGAAGATCCGTACATCCTGATCTACGAGAAGAAGATTTCCAACAACAAGGACGTCGTGCCGATCCTGGAAAAAGTCCTGCAACAGGGCAAGCCAATCGTGATCATTTGCGAAGAAGTCGAGGGCGAGGCGTTGGCGACGCTCGTCATCAACAAACTGCGCGGCACGTTCAAGTGCTGTGCGGTCAAGGCGCCGGGCTACGGTGATCGCCGCAAGGCCATGCTCGAAGACATCGCCGTTCTCACCGGTGGGCGAGCGATCTTCGAAGACCTCGGCATTCAGCTTGAAAACGTTCAACTCAAGGATCTGGGCCGCTGCAAGAAGGTCAAGATCGACAAGGACAACACGGTCATCATCGAAGGCGCCGGCAAAAAGTCGGACATCCAGGGCCGCGTGACGCTCATTCAACGCGAACTCGAAAAATCGACAAGCGACTACGACAAGGAAAAACTGAGCGAGCGCATCGCCAAGCTATCGGGCGGCGTGGCCAAGATCAACGTCGGCGCCGCGACCGAAAGCGAAATGAAGGAGAAGAAGATGCGCGTCGAGGATGCCATGAACGCGACCCGCGCCGCCTATCAAGAAGGCATCCTCCCCGGCGGCGGCGTGGCTCTGCTGCGTGCATCGGCGGGTCTCAAGACCGACGGTATGCATCCCGATGAGGAAGCAGGCTACAAAATCGTCATTCGCGCTTGCCGGGCGCCGCTGACCCAGATCGTCGCCAACGCCGGCGAGAACGGCGATGTCGTCGCCAACGCCATCTTGGAGAACAAGAACGTCAACTATGGCTACGACGCTCGGTTGTCGACTTATGGGGACCTCGTCAAGGAAGGCATCATCGACCCGACGAAGGTCGTTCGCTGTGCGTTGGAAAATGCGGCCAGTGTCGCCACACTCTTGTTGACGAGCGATGCGTTGGTTGCCGAGTTGCCGAAGGAAGAGAAGAAGGCTGGCGGCGCTCCAGATATGGACTAACCGTGCGGCAAACCCAGCAGAGCCTGTAGCGTATGCGACGTTCGAGTTCGCTTGCGCTTCAGGCTCTGACTATTTTCCTGCCTCGTCGTTCTCCTGCACGGTGATCGTTGCGGTCACTTTGGTTACGCCGGAGACCGTTTCCGCAAGCTCGATAGCGCGAAGACGCTGTTGCGCGGTCTTGACGGCGCCCTTCAACTCGACCTCTTTTTCCTTGACAGTCACTTCGAACGTCACATCGGTCAGCGTGTTTTCCCAGCGCAGGCGATCCTGGATTTTTTCTTGCAGCGTCGGCTCCTTCTTGGCAGCAATCCAGGCCATGCTCAACTTCGGGCTGATATCGCCGGTGTTGCGCTTGGTGTGCGCGGCGATCTTGCGCCCAATACTGCCGAGCGCCTCCGTGTCATGGCGACTGCAACCGGCGCAGAAGATCGGCGTGCTTGCCAAGGTCAAAGCCACGACGATTGATTTGGGAATCACGAAGGCCCCCTGCGTATCTTGGGGTATGGCCAGGCCAAGAGGCCTGACGTACCGCGACTTATGCCACCTTATGAGAATTTGGACAAGTGCAATCGCAAGTCATTGACCCAACCATCGGACTGGTTAAAATGGGAAATAGATGGCATGCCAGCGGTCGTCGCCGTCTACCAAGGATGTATTGGGGAAAACTGGCACATTTACGGGAGGGCATGACCATGCGAAGTTGGATGTGGGCTGCATTGGCCGCGGGACTCGCGCTGGCCGGGGGCAGTATCGCCTCAGCGAACGACACGGTTCGCTTGGGCGGACCGGCGGCACAAGCCGCGATGTCAGGCAGTACCGATGAACTGGTGCGCTGGCGCGGCGGGTATTATGGCGGTGGTTATCGCGGCTACTACGGCGGCGGGTACCGCGGCTTCTACGGCGGCGGCTACAATCGGCCATACTACAATTCGTTCTACGGTCGGCCGTATTACAACTCGTTCTATGCCCGGCCGTACTTCAACAACTATCAACCGTACTATTCCGCGTTCTATCCACGGGTGTACTCAACGTACTATTCGCCGTACTACTGCTCACCGAGCTATTACGCGCCGGCGTACTCGTACCCGAGCTATTACTACCCGATCGCCGGTGAAACGCTGCCCGCGCCGCTAGCGACGATGCAGGGAGCGCCGGCGTACGCGGCGCCGCAGTACACGCCGCCGATGCCTCCGCCGGGCAATGGGACGTATCCCTACAATGGTGGGCCGAATGCGCCCGTGCCGATGCCTAATGCCGTGCCGAATCAAGGCAATCCGCCGGCGCCGACGTTGCCGATCGACGGCCGCCTGGTGTCGCTGCCAGCGACGTTCTCCGGCGGGGTGAACGCGTTCGGCCCGCATTCGACGCCGGCGCCCGCAGCGCCAACGCCCGCGCCGCGCGTCAGTTATCCGGCCTACGGCGAAGAGCCGATCACGCCGGCCCCTCGTCGGAAGTAAGCACATCGGCGTACCTGAGAAGAACCCACGCGATTTGCCGCGTGGGTTTTTTGTTTTCGGCGAGGCCGCAGGGGCGCAGACAAATATGCTATTCTTGTAAACCCCCGGCGCAGCCTCCTGTTGAGGAGATTCTGCGATGTCTCAAAGTCTCACCTTCCTTTTGTTGATGCTCGCCGGCGCGGCGATCTGCGCTCCGTGTGCCGCGGTCGAGCCCAAGAAGAAACCCGAGGCCGAACCGATCCCGGCTCCGAAGGTCAAGATCGTGCCGTCGCCTGCCGCGCCGATGCAGGAACCGACAAATACGCGCGACGTCTGGCAGCATTACGGCGTGAACGCTCAGGGGAGGTTCGTGCCGCGCGTGATCGTGTTGCCGTATGGCGCTTATTATTCGCGCAACTTGCAGCCGTTTCCGGTGATGCCAGGACGCTCGACGCAGGTATTGCCACTGAAGGTGGATTGATTGGAGCGAATCCGATCCCAGGGGTTCGCTGCGCTCAGCCGTGGGCTTCCGTGGCATAACCGCTTTCCCCTCGCCCCTCGCCCCTCGCCCCTCACCATTCACCAGTGCTTTCGGTATAATGAAGGGCAGCCCGATCAGTGCGAGGGTGCGGAACGCATTATGCCCGTCACGACTTGTCCGCGATGTAGGCACGTCAATCCGGATTACGCGGTTTTCTGTCATTTTGATGGGGTTGTTCTGCAAGCCCAGCAAAGTGTTGCCGTGCTTCGTCTGCCGCGCGAGTTCAAGTTTCCCAGCGGGCGTCGCTGCAATACGTTCGACGAGTTGGCGCAAGGTTGTCAGGAGGAATGGGCATCGGCGCGCAATCTTTTGATGCGCGACGAGTTCGCCAACTTCTTCCGTCTGTGCAAGCGCGACGATCTGGTACGAGCCGCTAACGACGCCAAGGCCCAAACGAATCCCGACATCGCGCTGATGACCTTCCTGGAGTCGCTGCCCGGTATTCGAACGCAGACGCCGAAGGTCGATCTCAATCCGCGCCGCATCATCCTCGGCAAAGTGTCGGTCGGCGAAACACGAACCGTTCCACTGACGATCACCAACCAGGGGCAAGGCCTGTTGCAGGGCACCATCAGCGTCACGGCCGGACAGGAATGGCTAAGCCTTAGCGACGCCAAGCCGGTGCATGAACTCGAGGTCAGCACGCCACGCGAACAGACGCTGAAGCTGACCATCACACCGCGCGGCGTCCCGGCAGGGCAGAACCATGTCGCACGGCTCACGGTCGTGACCAACGGCGGCGTCGTCGAGGTGCCGCTCGGCATGGAACTTGTCGCTCAGCCGTTCGCCAAGGCCCCGTTTCAGGGAGCGCGAGCGCAGCGCGAGTTGGCCGAGAAGATGCACAAGCAACCCAAGATGGCGGCGCCGATCCTGGAGTCGGGCGAAGTCCAGCGCTGGTTCACGCTGAACGGTTGGCCCTATCCGATCCACGGCGCGCCGATCAAGGGGCTCGGCGCCGTCGCACAATTCTTCGAAGGGCTCGGCGTGTCGACTCCCCCCTCGGTCGAATTGTCGAAGAAGGAGCTTCGCCTCGTTTGCCGATATCGCGAGACGGCCCGTGCGGAAGTGATCCTGCGTACGAACTCGCGCAAGTGGGTTTACGCAAATCTATCCAGCGACAGTCCGTGGCTGAAGCTGCCCAATACACAGGTCGCCGGTCCGAAGAAAGTACCGATTCTGATTGAGATCGACACGAATCAATGGAACCTGGGCCCCAAGGGCGAAGGCACGCTGACGGTGGAGGCGAACGGCGGCAAGAAGTTGACGCTGAAGGTGATCGTCGAGGTGCAAGGCGCGCCCCCCGCGACGCGACCGAGCACCCCCGTGACACCGCCGACGCCGATATCGACGTCAACGACGCCGGTGAGCTATCAACCGCCGCCGGCGACGAAGCCCGTGCCGCCGGCGCCGGCGACGAAGCCCGTACCGCCAGTGCCGACGCCGATCAGCGCCGGCCCGCCACCGGCCACGCCCGCGCCTTCTCCCGCGATCAAGCCTGGTCCGCCTCCGCCGCCAACGCCCGCGCCATCCATCGAAGCGCCTTCTCCGGTTGAGTCGACCGGGGAGCTAAAATACGTGCCAGCCTTCGCAACGATCGTGCTGGTGTGCTTGATTCTTCGCTTGCTCATGGTTCCCGTCGTCGATCTGTTCGGCCGAACCAGCGTGGGTACGTCGGCGGCAGACAAACTGCTCGGCGCCGAGGCGGAAAGCAATGGAGAGTACGGTCACCTCGGCGGCTGGCTGCAACTGCCTTGGCTGCCGATCTTGGCCAGCTCCGACAATGACGCCAAATTGCCCGCTGACGTCTTTCGCTCCGGGAGCAAAGCACAGATCAGCCGGGCCGAGTTTGGACATTATTTCATCAGCTATTTCATTCGCTGGTTTCTGCTGCGGACATGGTGGATCGGAGCGATCATCGGGGCCCTCCTGGTTTGGCGGCAAGGGGGCAGCACGCCCGATTTGCCCTGGGGCGTGGTTGCGGGCGCCGCTGCTGGGTTCGCCGTGGCCGCCACCATCGCCGCGTTTTTCCTCGTCGTTGAACTGGTGCCCCACCTCCTTTGGCACCTGATGATCGGCCCGCACGGCGGAGTTGGCTATCTGTTTCTCTGGGTCGCCTTCGCGGTTGCAAGCTGGCTGATCGTCGGCGTCGGCCTTGGCGCGGTCGTGCCGCTCATCGCGCCGCTACGCTGGCTCGTCGTCGATCCACTGCAGCGCCTGCTCGCCGGCGGCTTCACGCTGTGCGGCATGACGGCGCAGGGCGAGTACTGGTCGCCCGATTGACCCGGCCCTGCTTTCGCACGCAGGCCGTAGTGCGCCCATTGGCCCTGGCCTGACCCATTTTACTTTTTTTCAACAAGTCGTCGCGTCGGAGTTACTCAACCAGACGCTTCCGATTGTCACGTTCGAAGCAGCCATTATCGACCGCGCGACGAATCAAGAGACCGCCAATGCCGGGCCACAGCATGCCGTCAATCCGCGCTTGACCACAGCATTCGTCGGTCTCCAAAACCTGCATCTCCCCGTGCTCCCCGTGGTTCACATTTTATTGGGAATCGGCGAGAGGTATCGAATGAGTTGCCACAAATGATTTGCACGCGGCGATTCGATTGATTATCATTCTCTCCATCGCCACAGGGCACAACTTTCGGGAGGCATCGACATGGCAGAATCGACTCGGCGAGATTTCATCAAAGCGGGCGGGGCGGCGACGGTCGGCGTTGCGGCGCTCTCAGCCAGCAGTTACGCGGCCATTCAGGGCGCGAACGAGCGCATCCATCTGGGGATCATCGGTCCGGGCGGCATGGGGATGAACCACATTCGCACGCTTGTGACGCAGAAGGACGTCCGCATCACGCATGTGTGCGACGTGGACAGCCAGCGGCTGGCCAATGCCGCCCGCGCCGCCGCCCAGGACGGCCGCGAACCGGCAACACTGGGCGACATGCGCCGGCTTCTCGAGGTGAAGACCATCGAGGCCGTCTTCATCGCGACGCCTGACCATTGGCATGGACCAGCGACGATCTTGAGCCTCGCCGCCGGCAAACACGTCTATGTCGAAAAACCCTGTTCCCACAACATTCGCGAAGGCCGGCTCATGGTGGAAGCAGCGCGGCGGCACCGCAAAATCTGCCAGGTCGGCACGCAAAGCCGAAGCACCGAGATGGACATCAATGCCATCCGTCTGTTGCACACCGGTGCGATCGGCGACGTTCTCAGCGTGCGTGTCTGGAATAGCCAGCTGCGGCGCAACATCGGCCGGCAAAAACCGAGCGATGCCCCGGCGCATCTGAACTATGAAGACTGGATCGGGCCCGCTCCCATGGTCCCCTATCAAGCCAACCGCGGGCACGGCGTCTGGCGCTGGTGGTACGATTTCGGCACCGGCGACATGGGCAACGACGGCGTCCACGATCTCGACGTCGCCTCCTGGGGCCTGCGCGTCACCACCCATCCCACCACCATCACCGCCATCGGCGGAAAGTATTTCTTCGATGACGATCAACAATTCCCCGACACTCAGACCGTCATCTTCGAATGGCCGGCCGAAGGAAAGAACGGCCGACGCAAGCAAATGATCTTCGAGCAACGCATCTGGACGCCGTACAAGATGGAAGGCTACGAGAACGGTTGTGCCTTCTATGGCACCACCGGCATGCTCCTGCTCGGGCATACCGAGGGCTGGCGGCTCTTCGGTCCGCGCAACAAGGAGTTGCAGTCCGGCACGGGACGCGCCGACTTGCCGGCGCACCATCGCAACTTCTTCGCGTGCATTCGCAACGGCAATCGGCCGAACGCCGACATCGAGGTGGGCCATCTGTCGGCGTCGCTGTGCCACCTGGGCAACATCGCCACGCGAGTTCGCCGCGTGCTGACCTTCGATCCTCGCACGGAAGAAATCCAGAACGACCGTGAAGCAGCCGCGATGGTCCGGCGCACGTATCGCAATCACTGGGCCCGTCCGCAAGGCGCATGACGAGCGTACGTGCGCGAGTCGGCGCCTTCCCGAGCCTGAGCGCCAGCGAAGAGCGATTGCTTGCCCTTCACTGGCGCTCAGGCCCGGACCACGCGAGAATAATGATGTGTCAAGCCCTACGAAGGCTTCAGTTTTACAAGGAACTCGATGACGTTTAGCCGCATCTGCAGGCGGGCGTTGAGCGTGCTTCCGCCGTCGATGCGAATGCGGATGCGATTATCTTCGTTGGCGGGGAACAACCGAGCGGCGAGCGCCTTCTGGTCGTCGCCTTGAGCGATGAACGCCGCCATCCGGCCCAGATCCAGATCGATCGCGGCGACCGGACTGGGACTGCTCTCGTTGGCGGCGACGGCGATCTTGAGCAAGGGGAGCGCCGCCTTGCCGATGGCCAGGAATCCGGCGTCGTCTCGGATAGCCAGCAAGAGTTTCTTGGCGCCGGCGACTTCGGCGAGCTTGCCGAGACCTGGATCGTCGCCGAGGTCGAACTCGTGAATGGCGGTATCGCCGACGCGATCGGCAACGCGAAACGGCAGCGGTTTGCCCTTGGGAATCTTCTTCGCCGTCGCATCGAGCATCCGGCTGAGCGTCGCGTCCAGTTTGCTGCCGTTCTTCAGTTTCATGGCCCAGAGAAATGCATAGTGTTTGTCCGTTGGCCCAACGACCGCCGCGGACAGATCGAGGTCTGCATTCTGCACCGTGGGCCGAAGAGCGTCGAAGAAGGCGGTTGCTTCCTTCTTGTTGACATCGTCTTGCAATCCGACCAGAGCGTTGGCTTGGACTTCGTCGATAACTTTGCCGAAGGCGTCGCGCAGCGCATCAGGCAGGGCGGAATGCGTATGCATCTGAAACGCCACGTCCTTGGCGGCAAGCTTGCCGAGCATGCTGCGCCGCTCGCCGGCGGCCTTGATGACCTTGGCAAGCATCGTGTCCTGTTTCGGTCTGATGCTGACGTTGACCTTCAGTTCCTTCATCGGACCTCCGGCGTCGAGATCGAAGCGGATATCGGCGGCGTCCCGGATCGCCGCATCGCCGAGGGATTCGATGTTGGCCAGGGCGCTCTGGCGGAATTGCTCCATGGCCTTGCTTTCGATCGGGTTGCCGGCTTTGGCGAGTTCGAAGACCTTGGCCATCTGCTCGCGCGCCTTGTTCTTGGCGAATTCCGGAATCTGCTCCATGCGCGCCAGCACCGAGATCGCAGCGTCGCCCGGCATGGCTAGCGCCTTGGCCGGATCGGGCAGGTTCTTAGGCTGCACGCCGGCGGGACTCGGCGACGTGACGAAGAGGTATTGACGATCGAAACGAAAATAGACGCTGACGTTCTTCTTTGTCGTATGCGTGTAGACGCCGTCCTTGTCCTTGACATAGGTGACGCCAAGGTTCTCGAGCAGGCCCAGAAACGTCTTTTGATCCTGGATGGGAACCAGCAGCGTCGCATTGGTCTGGTCGATGGTGTCGCCGAAGCGGACGTAGGCGCCGAACGGCCGCGCAGGGTCGACGCCGACCAGCCCGTTCTTGCCGATCTTGCTCTTGATCAGCCCTTCAATCTGCTCGGCGGCGCCTTCCTGATCGACCAGCTTGGCGATGTCCTTGATGTGCTGCACAACGACATCGAGTGACTTGAAGCGGATTACGACCGCGGGCGCATCGGCCGACTTGGCGTCGGCGTGGGCAGTCGCAGCCGGCAGGGTGAACGAAAAGAAGAGCGCGGCAAGGCTGAGTCGATGCATGGATCACTCCTGGTAGGGGCAAAATCCCGTTGGCTCGGAGTACCTCACCATCGGGCTTCCTCAGGAATTACTTTAGCCGAAGTCGCTGGTTTTTTCAAAATCGAACGGGCGACTTTGCCTACCAATCGGATTATGCCGATTCGTTCAAGGTTGCCGGTTGTAAGGCCGATGTATCCAGCAAGCGTCGTTGGGCGTCGGCACTGCGCTGACAGTCTTTGCGACGTGGTTTGGCAGGAGAGGCAACCATGCGAAGCTGGTGGAAGGCTGCGTTGAAGGTCCTGGCCGGCGGTTTGGCGAGTCTGGGGGGATTCCTGTCGTCGGCCGACGCGCAACTTCCACCGCCAGGACCCGGTGGATTTGGACCGCCTCCGGGCATGGGCATGCCGCCGGGTATGGGCATGCCTCCCGGGATGGGCATGGGCATGCCGCCCGGAATGATGGGCGGTGTCCCGGGTATGCCCGTGAGCGGCGGCGGAATGCCACCGGGCGCGTTCGGCGGCAATCCGAACCTCGGCGGGATGCCTGCCGAGTTTCCCAATCCGTCAACACCGTCTCGCGATCCGGTGTCGCCGTTCAGCTTGCGCGACGATGGTATGCCGGGCGCCTTCACGGAACTCAATGATCCGCGTCCGCGCCGACCTCTGGCTTATACGACCACCTTTCGGGCCGAATGGCTGCACTGGTGGATTTCGCGAGCACCGGTCGCCGTCGATTTGGTGACGACTACCAGCAACCTCAGCCTTCTGAATGACTTCGGCGCGCTCGGCCAAAACAACACGCAAATCCTAGTGCCGGCCAGCAGCAGTGGCATTGACTATCGGGGACTTCACGGCGCACGGGCAACACTCGGCCTAGCACTGGGGTTCCTGCCTGCCATCGAACTTTCCGGCATCTCGATCAACCGGAACTTCAACGTCTTCCAGGGCGGGTCCAATGACGCCACCGGCATCTACCTCGCCCGGCCCGTGCAAGTTGCCGGTACCGGCATCGAGACGGCTGTGCGGGTCAACGTTCCCGCCGGCCTTGGTTTCGTGCCCCTGAACGGTTTTGTCACCGTCAATTCTCGACTGAGCATCTGGACCGTCGACGCCAGCACGT
>Ga0194128_10003455_pt1 | contig 24260 bp, 24 predicted proteins | sample TA2KigCa65mmetaG_FD_148650 | JGI IMG/M metagenome (GOLD analysis project Ga0194128, IMG submission 148650) | Freshwater microbial communities from Lake Tanganyika, Tanzania - TA2015037 Kigoma Deep Cast 65m | ecosystem: Environmental > Aquatic > Freshwater > Lake | place: Tanzania: Lake... | reverse complement strand
GCCCTCGATGGGATTGATCTTGGACAGCTTGGGCTGAATCGACTCGGTCGAAAAGAGGAACTTGATCTGCGCGATGTTGGCCAGGATGGCGACCACGAACGCACCGGCCAGCAGCGGCGTGAGCACCTTGAGAAACGCGATGACCATCCAGAGGAAGTCCATCTGCATGTCGCGGCCCTCGAAATTCGAGTTGCCGATCAGGTCAGTCCACTGCAAGCGCGCGAAATTGGCGAGCTCGCCGAACATCCAGCCGCCAGCCGACATGAGGACGCCCGCGGTCACGAAGAGCATGCAGGTGGAGACGATCTCCTGGCTCTTGAAGACCTGGCCTTTCTTGCGCGCCTCTTGCAGTTTGTGTTCGGTTGGTTCTTCTGTTTTATCGCCATCTTCAGACATGGCCGGCGCCTCCCGCGGCGAGGAGCTTGATGGTCCTCACCATCCAGTAGAGTTGATCGTCGTACAGCTGGCCCAGCCGCTCCGAGAACAGCAGCAGGCTGGCCGACAGGAGCGAAAGCCCGATCATGATGTTGAGCGGGAAGCTCAACATGAACACGTTCATCTGGGGCGCCACGCGCGCCAGCAGGCCCAACCCGACCTGGGTGATGAACAGCGCGGCCACCACCGGCGCGCTGATCTGCAGGCCGATGGTGAAGATCAGGCCGGTCTTCTCGGCCAGCATCTCGATGAGCCGCGGCGTGATGGTCACCCCGGTCAGCGGAATCACGTCAAAGGAATAACGCAGCGCCTCGAGCTGCTTGACGTGCCCGTTCATCAGCAGATACAGGATCATCGCGATGTAGAACATCATGCGGCGGATCATGTTCACGCTGCCCTGCCCGGGGTCAAAGCTGGCGGCCACCGAGAGGCCCATCTGCACGTCCAGCAATTCCGCGCCGAACTGCACGGCGGCCATGATGATGAACGAGATGTAGCCGATGGTCAGGCCCACTACAAATTGAGAAAATATCAGCGGCACCAGGGCGGCATAGTGCGTGTAGTGCAGCTCGGCGCCGATCCCGAACATCTCCGGCGGTACCGGCACGATCGGGTAAAGCACGATGGCCAGCAACGCAGCAAAGCCGGCCAGCACTTGCTTGGGCACGTGGTGCGACCCGAAAATGGGGGCCTGCACGAAGTAGCCGATAATGCGGACGAAAATCAGCAGCCACGTCGCCATGAGCGTGTACAGCTTGGGATCGTTCACAGACCGGCCTCCCTTCGCGCGAAAGTCATTTCACGAGCAGCTCTGGAATGTAGGAGAACACCTTGACCGCGAACGCGCCCAGCACGCCGCCGATCCAGGTGCTGCAGATGATCACCGAGAGAAACGTCACGACAATCTTGGGCACGAAGGACAGGGTCTGCTCCTGCACCTGCGTGGTGGCCTGCAGAATGCTGATGACCAGGCCGACGCCCAGCGCGGAGATGAGCATCGGCGCCGAGAGCAACAAGATGAGGTAGAGCGCCTCGCTGCAGATTCCGAGGATGAAGCCGTCGTCGTAGGTGATTTTTGCGATCCACAGCATATCGATCATGGCGTCACCACTTCGGCGTCTTGAAGCTGTTGATGAGGCCGGTGATGATGATGTCCCACCCGTCGATCATCACGAACAGCAACAGCTTGAAGGGCAATGAAATGGTCATGGGGCTGAGCATGAACATGCCCATGGACATGAGAACGGACGCCACCACCATGTCCACGACGAGGAACGGAATGTAGAGCAGAAAGCCAATGGCGAAGGCTGTCTTGACCTCGCTGATGACGTAGGCGGGAAGCAGCACGTGCAGCGGGACGTCGTCCGGCTTCTCGATCTTGGGAATCTGCTTCTTGGTAAACTTGAAGAACAGCACGATGTCGCTCTTCCGGCAGTTGATGAACATGAAGTCCTTGAGCGGCGACGAGGCCTTCTGCAAGAACTCCGGCTGCGGCATCGGCGGATTCCCGTTGAAGTACGGCTGCAGCGCCGTCTTGTTGATGCGCTCGCCAACCGGCGCCATGATGTACATGGTCATGAACAGGCTGAGCGCCATCAGCACCTGGGTGGGCGGCACCTGCTGGGTGCCCATGGCGGTGCGCAGGAACGACATGGTGATGCTGATGCGGATGAACGAGGTGGTCATCACCAGGATGTAAGGCGCCAGGGAGAGCACCGTCATCAACAGCAGCAGTTGAAGCGGCGTCGCCAGGCCCGGCCCTCCTCCGGCCCCGGTGCTGGTGTTGATGGTGATGTTGGGGATCTGCAGGTCGCCCTGCGCGAAGGCCGCGGAGCCGCAGGCCAGTACCAGCGCGGCCGCGCCCAGGGATCGTCTCACCCACACGTTGCTCAGCACCACGTCACTCCTCCGGCCGATCGCGACGTCCGAACAGGCTGGTCACCTGCTCCTGGAAAGACTGCTGGGAATTTTCACCGGGCCTGGGCGCGGGGTCGTCCGCGGGTCGCGGCACCGCGGTCAGTCCCTGGCTGGGACGCGGCGCCCGCAGGTTGCCGACCGGCTGGCTGGCGCCGGCCTCCAGATCATCCGCATCCAGCTCGGCGAGGGTGCGGATCTGCTGCTCGGACACGCCCAGCAGCAGGACGCGTCCGGCCACGTCCACCAGCAGAAGCGCTTTCTGCGGGCTGATGACGTTGCGCTCCAGCACGCGGATGTAGCGCCTTCGGGCGCCGGTGCCGAAGCCGCCGAAGGTCGACATGCCGCCGGCCTTGGCGTAGAATACCCGCAGGATGAGCCACGCGCCGCCGCACACGACCACCAGCCAGATGAGCGTGACGGAGATCTGGCGGCCCCAGTCGAGCGATTCGCCCTGGGCCAGCCGCAATTCCGGCTCCTCGGCGGCCGCGGACGGCTCTGCCGCGGAGGGCGAGGCCATGGGGGCGGCGGCCTTGCTGGCCGCCCCGCTCACGATATCCGCGTGAGGCTTACCGGCCGGGGAATCCCCCGCCCAGGCCGCCGTCGTCAGCAGGACCGCCAGGACCGCTGCCAGATACCAGTTGCGCACGAAGTGGATCGCCTGCTTTCAAGTGGAGAATTAGCGCGCCATGATCTCTGTGATGCGCACGCCGTAGTTGCCGTCGATTTCCACGACGTCGCCGCGCGCGATGAGCTTGTTGTTGACCAGGATGTCGATGGGCTCGCCGGCCTCTTTTTCGAGCTCGATGATGGAGCCCACGTTGAACTTGAGGATCTCCTTCACCAGCTTGCGGGTCTTGCCAAGCTGCGCCTGGACTTCCAGCGGAACGTCGCGGAGCAGGTCAATGGACGAGGGCGCGCCGCCCACCTCGCTCGCCTCCAGGGTGCCGAACTGCACGCTCTTGGCGATGCCGTGGTCGTCGTGCTGGGAAAAGAGGCTGTCATTCTTCAAATTCTTCGTCTCCTTCACTCAAAACCCGCGCCAGCTTGGCCGCGAGCTTGCCGTCTCGCGTGGTGCCCGGATGGCCCAGGAACTTGGTTTTCTCGTTCACTCGGATGCGCAGGAAGTCGCCGATCGGGGTGTTGAGCTTGATGGTGTCGCCCACCTCAAGATAAAGCAGGTCCTGGAACATCACCTCGGCGCGGCCAAGCTCCACCGAGACTGGCACCTTGGCGGCTTCCAGCCCCCGCGCCCACACCGGGGATGCCTGGCTGGCCGCGCCCGGCGCGGTCTGCCGTTGCAGCAGGTATTCGTCGAAGGACGCCTTGGGCACCACCGGCTTGAGGTGGCGGAACGGGATGCACAGCTCGAGGGTACCGTTGGACTGCGCGATGCTGGCGTGGAAGGTGATGACCACCATCACCTCGCTGGGTGGGGAGATGTGCACGGCCAGCGGGTTGAACTCCAGCGTGGAAAATTGCGGCTTGAACTCCTGCACTTCGCGCCACGCCTCGGAGTAGGCCTCCAGCAGGCGGATGACCGGCTTTTGCAGCACCGCGCGCTCGAGATCCGTGAAGTAGCGGACTTCGTCGAGCGGCACGCCGCGCCCGCCCATCAGCCGGTCGATCAGGCCGAAGGCCAGTTCGTACTCCACGCTGAGGATGCCGCGGTGCTCGTTGTCGAGCTTGAAGACCACCAGCGCCGTGGGGTCGGGCAGCGAGTTGAGGTACTTCTGGTAGGGCTGCAACTTCACCGAGTGGCGGTCGAGGTCCACCCGTGTCTGCAGCAGCGGCGCCAGGCGCGTGATGCTCTGCTCGGAGAACGTGTCGAAGACCCGCTCGATGAACTTGTTCTGGTCCGGAGAGAACTTCTCCGTCTGCTTGAAGTCATAGCGATCCGCCATGGCATAGCGGCGCACGGAAGCGGAGCTTTCCTGCGTCAGCCGCATGACCTGATCAAAAGATCCGCCGGAGTCGTCCCGCAACCGTTTTCCTCCATTGAATGCGCGTGCTAAGGGGATTGCCCCCCCTGGATCAGAGCCCTGGAGGGCCCGGAAAGCCCTCCGCATGATACCATATCGCGCGGGCCTGGGGAAACCCTGCGAAAAGCCCACAACTACGGCCTTTTGCGCGAAGAAAAAAGGGACCGCCAGTTCCTGGTCGGTCCCCTTCTCGACAGGCCTGGAACTAGCGAATCAGTCCGATGGCCTGCTCGGTTAGCTTGTCCATTGCGCGGAACGCCGCGAAGTTGGCTTCGTAGTTCTGCTTGGCCATACCGATGGCGGCGGCTTGCTGGGCGAAGTCGACGTTGGACATTTCCAGGCTGCCCGGGGCAACCTTGCCCAGCGAGCCCTGGCCGGCCACTCCGAGGACGACCTTGCCGGAGGTGTCGGTCTCGCCGAAGGTGGTGTTGCCGGTCTTGGTCAGGCCGCCCGCGTTGGCGAAGCTTCCCAGGGCGACCTGCGCGATGGGCACTTCCTTGGTCACGCTCTGGTCGGTCAGCGGGTCGGTTTCGGTCTGCTGGCCGTACAGGGTGCCGTTCTCATCGAAGCGGAGGTTGGAGTACTTGCCGCCCATCAGGCCGGTGGCGGGGTCCACCTCAAGCTTGATCGGCTTCGCGTCGCCGACGATGTTGCCGCTGGCGTCGAGCTCGAAGCCCATCACCTTCTTGCCTTCCGGGTTGACCAGCTCGCCGTTGTTCCAGTTGAAGCGGCCGTCACGGGTGTAGTGGGTCTTCACGCCGTCGCTGACCGCGAAGAAGCCGTTGCCGTTGATGGCGAGGTTGGTGGCGATCTGGGTCTGGAAAATCTGGCCCTGGGTGAAGACGATGCCGGAGGACTTCGTCTTGGCGCCCTTGCCTGCCATCTGCTGCCCCAGGATATCCGTGAAGGAGAGGTTCTCCGCTTTGTAACCAGGAGTGAACTGGTTCTGCATGTTGTTGAAGTAGGTGTTCAGCATCTGCTGGTTCTGCATAATGGCGTTGACCTGATAATTCATGTCAAACATGCGGGTGTGAGACCTCCTGATTTTTTAGACATCGCAGGGGCGCGGGGGCACTGTTGGTGGGTCGCCCGCCCTTTGGTTGGGCGCCCCACCATCGGCTTGACCATCACGCTGATGGTGTGATTCGATAGTACCAGGGCCCTTTTGCGAGAACTTTAACGGGATGTTAATACTTTGTTAACGAGGTTTACCGAAAAGTAACGTTCAGGCTCTTTACCGGCGGGGGCAACCCGCGTCGCCCCCGCCGGTAGAAAACTAAGTCTAGGTCAGCGCGTCAACCACCGTCGCCTTGACCTGGTCGAGCGTCAGGCCGCGGCGGTTGAAGCCGTCGCGGAGCAGGTGGATGCCGTCCTCGACGAGGCTGCGAACCTCTTCCGAGGTGGTCTCGAACTGGGCGGACATCTTGCCGCCCTCGGTGGAAAGCTGGACCCGCAGCTCGCCAAGGTACTCGGGGTTGAGCTTCAGGGTCATCTCGGTCCGCTCGCCCACCGAGCGAATCTCCATGCGGTCGATGATCTGCTTGATGACGTTCTCGCGCTGCTCGTTGCGCTCGGCCGCGAGCTGCGTCTGGCGGGCTTCATTGAAGCTCTGCGCCTGGGGAACCCCGGGCGCGTCCGGACGGACCGCCTGGCTTTCCTGCGCAAGCTTGAACTCAACGGCCTGCTCGCGGGCCTCCTCTTTCGTGCGCTGGAAGTCGGCGGCGGAAAAGCCGGGGGTAATGGCGGGATGGCGCTTTTCGAAGGCGCCTTCCTTCATCTTCTGCATGATGTCGTCAAGGAAGGCGGTCACCGTGCCGCGGTTGTTGTGCTGCGTCATCTGCGCGATCTGGGAGAAAGACATGTCGGACAGCTTGATGCCGCGATCGTTGAGCATCTTCTGGAATTCTTTCATGTCGAGGCTCTCGGCCGAGAACTCGCCCACTTTAAAGGACTGCTTCTCGGCCATGCTGAGGCTCTCGGGGCTCTTCAAGACGATGTTGTACAGATAGTTCGCCATCCCGGTCATCTCGCCGGGCTTGGAGTTGAGCCTGCCCCGGAGCTTGTCGGCCAGTTCGGCGGCCTGTCTGGCGTCTACGCCTTTTTTGTCTTCCTTCTTGTTTTCGGAGATGACGTCGCGCGTCTTTTCGGCGGCCTTTTCGCTCTTGCCGGTCTGCTGCTCGAGAACCTTTGCGAAGGAGTCGCCTTCGTTGGCGGCACCCTTGCCCCGGGTGGCCTCGCTCGTCTTGCTGCCACTGACCAGCGAGACCAGGTTCCCGGCGTCGATTATCTTGTCCATTGGCGTGTACCTCCTTTAATTCACCGCCGGTCCCACCCGGCGGCGCCCCATTTCCCCGAAGGTGGCGTCCCCCGTTTGTTCCGGGGTCGCCCCCGGTATCACGAGGTACGCCAGTCTAAGCTTTATTTCATCTTCTCGTAGTTGCCCATGATCCGCTCGACGTAGTTTTGCGTCTCCGCGAAGGGCGGAATCCCTCCGTACCGCTGCACGTTCCCCGGCCCCGCGTTGTACGCGGCCAGGGCCATCTTGGGATCGTTGTTGAACCGATCCAGCATGCTGCGCAGGTAGCGCGTCCCTCCCATGATGTTCTCGCGGGGGTCCATTGCGTTGTTGACGCCCAGCCCCTTCGCGGTCTCGGGCATCAGCTGCATCAGGCCCATCGCGCCCACTGGAGAGCGCGCGTTGGGATTGAAGGCCGACTCCTGCTGGATGACGCACTTCACGAGGTTGGGATCGACGTTCCACTTCTGGCACGCCTCGTCGATGAATGCGTTGAACTCGGTGGGCTGGCCGCTCCCGGCCGCGCTCGAGGGAGCGGGCTGCTGCGCCTGGTTGAGCAGTTGGGGAAGCATCGAGTTGAGGGTGTTGAGCCCACCGGTGCTGGGCATCCCGTTCATCCCGGGAAGCATCGCCATCGGATTGCCCGCGGCAGCCATGGGGTTGGCGGCCATTTGCTGGCCCATCACGTTGCCCATGACGGCCTGGAAGGATCCCTGGCCGGAAAGCGCCTGCGCGCTTGGCGCGGACGGTTGGGTGAGGTTGTTGAACCGTCCCTGGATCTCTTGCATTCGCGCCTCGATGGCGGAGATCCGATCCATGTAGCCCATTGGCTCAAGACCCCTTTCGCTGCAGGTCAGTCCGGCATCCGGACCGGCTGAAGCCTGAGTATTCTATCACTCCGGTTTTACCTTGTCACTAGGGTTCTGAAGTTAGGAACCGGCAAATTTTCATCTGTCATCAGACCTTCATCAGGGCTCATTCTCCGGGGCCGCCATGGCGGCGTCCCGAGCGTACTTCAGGGTGGCCAGCTCGTCGAGCAGCTTGCGCTCCTCTTCCTCGATCTCGGCCATGTATTCGTTGTAGTGCTGCTCCTTGAGCATCTCCAGGGTCTTCTTTTCCTGGGCGGCCTTGATGAGCGCCTCGCGCTGCGCTTCGATGCGGCGCGCGATCTCGACCAGCTTGGCTTTCTGGGCGATGATGTCTTTCTTCAGCTTCTCGATCCAGTACGAGATGCGCTTGAGCTCATCGACCTCCAGGTACTTGCCGGTGCGCTGGGCGTCCTTGATGCGGTTCTGGTTGCTCAGGAGGTCCTGCTCCATTTGCACCAGCACCGCCTCCTCCTGCTTCTGCCAGGCGATCAGTTCGGCGAGCTTGCGCTTCTCCTCATCTTCGGCCTTGATCTTGACCTCGAGGACGGTCTGCAGTCGAAAGACAAAACGTTTGGGCGGCATCAGCGGGCCATCAGGTTCTTCATCATGGCGATGGTCTCATCGAACGGCGTGGGCTCGTCCTTGCGCTGGCAGAGGAAGGCGATGACGTCCTTGATCATCTTCTTCGCGTAGTCGACGTCGGCGTCGCTTCCATCCTTGTAGGCGCCGATCTTGATGAGGTCTTCGTTCTTGGCATAGGTGTCAAGCACCTTGCGCAGTTTTCCCGAGGCGTCCTGGTGGTCGCGCCTGGCGATTTCCGGAAACAGTCGCGAGATGCTCTGCAGCACGTCGACCGCGGGGTAGCGGTTCTGGTGCGCGATCTTACGGGTAAGGACGATGTGCCCGTCGAGAATGCCGCGCACGGTGTCCGCGATGATCTCGTTCATGTCGTCGCCCTCCACGAGGACGGTGTACAGTGCGGTAATGGATCCCGTCGGCGAGGTCCCGGGCCTCTCGAGTAATTTCGGAAAGAGCGCGAACACTGACGGCGTGTAGCCCTTGGTGGCGGGCGGCTCGCCGACGGCCAGTCCGACCTCGCGCTGGGCCATGGCGAAGCGCGTCGCGGAGTCCATCATCAGGAACACGTCCTGGCCCTGGTCCCGGAAGAACTCGGCCACCGCGGTGCCCACGTAGGCGCCCATGCGGCGCACCAGCGCGGGCTTGTCGGAGGTGGCCACGACCACCACCGAGCGGGCCAGGCCGGCCTCACCGAGGTCGCCTTCGATAAAGTCGCGCAATTCTCGATTGCGCTCCCCGATCAACGTCAAGACGTTGACGTCCGCGTCCGTGTTGCGCGCGATCATGCCAAGCAGCGTGGACTTTCCCACGCCCGAGCCGGCGAAGATGCCGACGCGCTGTCCGCGTCCCAGGGTCAGGGTGCCATCGAGCACTCGCACGCCGGTTTGCAGGGTCTTGGTGATGCGCGGACGGGTGAACGGATTGGGCGGCTCGTTGTGCACCGGATACTCGGCCTCGTAGTCGATGGGACCCTTGCCGTCGATGGGATTGCCGATGCCGTCCAGCACGCGGCCCAGCATGTTGCGGCTGACCTTCACCTTCAAGGGCCCGCCGGTGCCGCGCACCTCGCAGCCAGGGCCGATGCCGCCCACCTCGCCGAGGGGCATGATGATGACCTTGTTGCCCTTGAAGCCCACGACCTCAGCCTCGATGGGCCGCTGCTCCGGATCCTTGGGATAGATGTAGCACAACTCGCCCATCTGGGCGTTCGGCCCGTCGCACTCGATGGCCAGACCGATCACGTTGTTGATGCGCCCGTGCATCTTGATGGTGGGCGTGCGATCGATGGCTCGGTAGTAAGACGAAAAATCGTACTCAAGCATGAGGCTCACCCGCGTGTTCCATCGGCGCGTGCATCTGGGGCGGCGCCGCCTGCATCTCGCCGTGGTCCTCGTGCGCCACCGGCGGAAGCTCCGGCGCGGCCGGCTCCGGCGGCATCATGGCGGCCTGGGCGGCGCGCGCCGCGGCCTCCCACTCCTCGCGCTGGTGTCGCTCGATCTCCTGGAAGGCGATCTCCAGCGCCGCGAGCTGGGTCTCGATACGGGCGTCCACGTTGCCCTGGTTGGTCTCGATGATGCACCCGCCGCGATCGACCTTGGTGTTGCTTACGATCTCAAACGACTTGGGCGCCTCCAGCACGCGCGCGAACGCGTCCTTGTGGGCGCGCGCCTGCTCGAGATCCTCAGGGTGGACGTGGACGGAGATGTGCTCGCGATCCTTCACCTTTTCAAGCGCCATGGTGATCTGGTTCTGCACGATGTCGGAGGTGACCACCACTTCGGTGGAGGTCACCCGCTTGGCGATGTGCATGGCCATGCGCGCGATCTCGCCCTGCATGCTGCGCAGCACGTGCTCCTTGGCGCCGGCCATCTGCGCCAGGGTAACGCGCAGCAGCCGCATGTGTTCCGCGACCTGCCCGCAAAATTCCTGATAGGCGCGCTGCTTGCCGTGCTCCAGGCCCTGCCGCTCGGCTTCGGCGAAGGCATTCTGGCAGTAGATCTTCGACTCGTCAAGGAGCTTCTTGGCTTCCATCTGCGCCTGCCGCATGATGGCGTCAGCGCGTTGCTTGGCCTCGGCAAGCATCTCCTCGCTGACCTGCGCGGCGGGCGGCGGCGGCGGCTCGGGCACCGCATGGGTGGGACGCGGATCAAACTCGTCGTCTTCGAGATCCTCCAGGGGCAGGTCGTCTTCCTCGTCGGCCAGGGACTGCGCGCGCTCGCGCTCGCGCTGTTCCTCAGGCGACACGTACGTCCCCCGCTTGAGCAGCGCGGATTTGCGCACCGGCGGCGCGGCCGGCGGCGGCGCGAACCCGCTGCGATTCTTGATGATGGCGGACTCCGGCCGCTTGGGCTCGCTGGGACGGGGCTCCTCGGAACCGAAGCCCTTCTTGCCCTTGATGATCAAGTGAGGATCTCCTTAAGGGGCGAAAACCAGGGCTACTTGAACTTGATCTTGCCGAGGGCCACCAGCCCCCGCAGAATGTTGCGGATCTGCTGCTGTGCCGCCTTCATCTCTTCCCACGAGGGCTGGGGCAGCGACTCCACGTCTCCGCGCAGCGCGCGCGCCGCTTCCGGCGGCATGCAGCGGTAGATGCGCTCGGCGAGGTCCTTGTTCGCGCCCTTGAGCGCGAAGCACAGGTCGCGGATGTCGGTGAGGCGCAACACCTGCTGCAGCGACGCGTCGTCGATGTTGTTGAGATCCTCGAAGTCGCACAGTTTGGTCTTGAGGTCGCCGGCCAGTTGGGGATTTTTCACCGTGAGGCCGGAAATGATCTTGTCCTCGGTGCTGCGGTCGGCCTGGTTGAGGATCTCCAGCAGCACTTCCTTGCCGTCGCTCTGCGAGTAGTCGCCCTCGACGATGGAGAACAGCCGCGATTCGAGAACCTTCTCCACTTCGGCCATGACCTCGGCGTTCACCTTGCCGATCTCCGCGAGACGCCGCGCGACTTCGGCCTGGAGGTTGGGCGACAGCTCGCCTAGCACCGAGGAGGCCTGGCTGCGCTCGAGATGCGACAAGATCAAGGCGATGGTCTGCGGATGCTCCTTGCGGATGATCTGCAGGATCTGTCGGGTGTCCACCCGCCGCAAGAACTCCATCGGACGGCGCGTCGCCGTGGCGCCGCTGGGCGCCGTGGGCGAGGCGCGTTCCGGGGTGGGCGGAGAAAAGCCGAACGGGGAGGTGGCTCCCGGTCCGGCTGCATCGCGCATGGTGGCGCCCAGGGACGACCCGTCCGTGGTCTGAAGAAATTCCTCAATTACCTGTGCCCGCTGCTCAGCGGACACGTTGAGCTGATTCGCTTCGAGGAGGATCTTCTGGCCTTCTGGCCCCAGCTCCATCAAGATCTGTTGGGAGACCTCGGGCGGCAGAGACCGTATCAGGATGGCGGTCTTCTGCCGCGCCGTCAGATTCCCACTAGCGATGGAAGGTCACCTCTCTTTGTCGGAAAGCCACGTGCTCTTGAGGAGTTCGGCGACTTTGGTCGGCTTTTCCTTTGCCAGCTTCTCGAGCTGTTCCGTGTTGTTGACCTTGGTGGTCTGCGACGCGGCGGTGGAACGGCCGATCTTATCGGACAAGAGGTCGGAGATGTCGGAGGTGGTGGTGCCACCCGCACCGCTCAGGATCAAGCCGGTCTTGTCGGCCTGGACCTTGCGCTGCTTGATGAGGAAGATTGCCAGGACGCCCAGCAGGAGCATCGTGGGGACGACCATCGCGGCCAGCACGTAGGTCGGGTTCATCTGCAGCCCGTCGCGCTGGGGACGGTTGCCAAAGCCTTCGGGCAGATTGGCCATCGCCGCCGCGCCGCTGGGGTTCATGTTGTAGGGGATGTCCACAACCGCCACCGAGTCGCCACGGCTGGTGTCGAGGCCGATTGCGGCGGCCGCGACCTGCGCCAGCTTGGTTTTCTCTTCGTCGGTCTTCTTGCCGTTGACGCTCACCGTGGTGGTCACTTTCTTGACCACCCCGGGGCTGATGATGGCGGTCTTGACGACCTTGCCGGTCTCAATCTTCTGCTCGTACTTGATCTTCTCGTAGTCGGTGTCGGACGTCTTGTCGCTGCTGCCGAGCATCGAAACCTGGCTGGTGCCCGGCTTGTCCGGCTTGCCGTCGCCCGGCTGGTTCTTGTAGGTCTCGCGGTCCTTCTTGACGACGGTAACCACGCTGTTGTTGCCGCCCGGCTCGCCGACCTGGGTGGTTTCCACCTTGGTCTGGGTGAAGTCGATGTCGGCGTCCACGGTCACGGTGTAGTTGTCCTGGCCCAGGATGGTGTTGAGGGCCGACTGGATCTTGTCCTGGTAGCGTTTCTCGTACGCCTTCTTGATGGCGAGGTTCTCGTTCTCGAAGGTGTCGTCGCCGGTGCCGCCGCCGGGAGCAGCGGCGATCTTGGCGCCGTCGTTCCACACGAAGCCCGTGCGGTCGGTCACCTTCACGTTCTCCGGCTGCAAGCCGGGCACGGAGAAGGCCACCAGGTTGAGGATCGCTTCAATCTGAGTGCGGTTGGGCCGCGAGCCCGGCTTCAGCGCGAGGTACACGCTCGCCTTGGCGTCCTTCTGGTCGCCGGGCAGCGCGTCTTCGTTCAGGGGCACCAGCTTCACGTAAGCGTCCGCCACGATTTCGAACTGGCGGATCTGGTCGACGAGGTCGTTCTCGAGCTGCGCGGTGCTCGCCTGGCGCTTTTCAAATTCAGTCTTCGGGGTCATCCCGCCGGCCTCAGACGGAGAGGTCAGGACGCGATGCGGGAGGCCGTAGCCGAGGAGCAGTCCGACCGTCCTGGTGCGGATGCCCGGGTGCACCATGATCTTGGAGCCTTCCATCGTGAAGGCCACCCCGGACTCGTTGAGGCGACGGGTGATCTCAGTGACGTCCGCCGGCGAGAGGTTGGTGGCGTACAGCGGCACGTGCTTGTTGGACTGGGTGACGGCCATGCCGATCACGCCCGCGCCCACCAGGGCAAGCAGGCCGACCACGACCAGCACCTTCATCTTGGTGCTCATCGCGGTCCACGACGCGAAGACTTTCCCCAGCCCACCGCCACCGGGGCCTTTGCCCGCGGGCATGGGGGCCGAGCCAGTCCGAATGCCGGTCTGAATCCCTGTGGCCATTGGTCGATACCTCTCTAATCGATCTATCTCTGTATTCTACCGGGGACCCTGGGTCGTTGCCATCCTACGGTTGGTTTATTTGCCGCTTTAGACAGGGCATGCCCGGGAGCTCGTTCCCCCGGGCATCCCCTCGCTCTCTTGGAAACCAGGTGAGACTAAATTTGCATCTGGAACAGGGTGGTCGTCGCGGACGAGAGCTTGGACGCGATCTGCGTGGTGAGGTGCAGCATCACTTCCGCCTTGGCGCCAGCAATGGTCATCTCGTGGGTGTTGGACAGCGTGCCGGTGGCCAGCGTCTTGGTGTAGTCGCCAGCCTTCCACTGCGAGTCGTTGGCGTTGTCGAAGAAGGACGCGAACACGTTCTGGAAGGACTCGCCGCCCTTCTCGTCCGCCTTGTCGAGCGTCATCGGCTTGCTGTTGACGGTCGACAGGTCAAGCTTCATGTTGGGGGCGGAGATGGGCGCGAAGGGCGAGTTCATCATTGGCGTGTCCTCCTCAAATCCTCAGTGCGACTCGGTCTTCCTGGCCTAGCGGGTCCCGATCTCGAGACCCTTCATCGCGATGCCCTTCGCGGACTCAACCGCGGTGGCGCTGGCCTCGTAGGAGCGGCTGGCGGCGATCAGGTCGGTCATCTCGGTGATGATGTTGACGTTGGGCATCGCCACGTAGCCCTTCCACTTGCCTTCCTTCTCGGCGTTGGGGTTGGTGGGATCGTACACGTAGCGGAACTCGGCGCCGTCCTGCGCAACGCCGCCGACCTTGACGCCGTTGCCGTTGAACTGCGGACCTTCCTCGTCGTCATCGTCGAGGCCCACCGGCAGCGCGAACGGGCTGGCGTCGCCCGGGGTCACGACGGCGACCTGGCGGCGGTACGGGGTGCCCGACAGCGTCGTCTGCGTGTTCGCATTGGCGATGTTCTGGGAGATGACGTCCATTCGGAAACGCTCGGCGCTCATTGCGCTGGCGGCGATGTCCATGCTCTGGAAGAAGTTCACGCGAGACCCTCCTCTTTGTGTGTGGAACTAAAACTAGCGGCCGCTGTTGTCGATGACGTACTTGAGGGCGCCGAGGTACCCCGAGATCTTCGAGGACAGCGCGTTGTAGAGAATCTGGTTCTTGCCCAGATTGGTCATCTCACGGTTGATGTCGATCTTCCCCTCCTTCGTCTCGACTTCGGCGTCGAGACTGGCGAGCTGGAAGCCACTGGGCCAGCCGCCGGAGTCGGGGTTGTCGTCGGAAGCCTGCTGGCAGAGCTCGGTCAGCTTCTCTTCGAACGCAACCGCCTGCGGGCGGAACCCTTCGGTGTTGACGTTGGCGATGTTGTTGGAGATGACCTGCTGCCGCAAAGTGGCGGCGTCAAGCGCTTTCTCAAGCATCCCAGTCCCGAAGTAGTTGGCAAATGGATCCATCTTGTGGCCTCCCGGAGAAGTATGGCGGAGAACCGAGGCACGACGGGGTTTGAGAGTGCCTCTGAGGCTACTGTGATAATAGCGGGGGCGTGTTAAAAAGATCTTTCCAGCATGTTAACAGGATGTTAAATTTGCCGTCCGAAAGTTACAGATGTTAACAATTGCCAACGATCGCCGCGAGAAACGGCGTAACCACGCCATCGCGCGCTTCTCCGCGAAGGTCGGTGATCCCGCTCCCCGCCGCGCACGGTCGCCTTTACTTTGGTGGAGCGAGCGTGATATACATCAATGGAGAACGGAGGTAGTCTCTGGATGGACCCAATCGACCCCATGAAGGCCATGCCTTTGCAGGGGCTGCCGCTCACGGACGAGGTCGCGCTCACCCTCAAGTCAAAAATCAAGCAAGCCAAGATGGAGACCACGGACACCTCAGGCGAAGCCGAGGACGTCTCCACCTTGAGCCCCGAGGGCGCCCGTCTCGCCAAGCCACAATTTGAAGCGTTTCTCGAGGTCGCCAAGGAGCACGTCTTGAACATGGACCGCGACTCCGAGACCTTCCTGCCGGACGCCACCCAGCGCATGGTTTCGTTCGCCTTCGAGCGCAAGTTCGGCGAAAAATTCCTCAACGACCCGGGCTACCGGCAGATCGAGCAAAAGGTCACCAACTTCATCCTCAACGATCCGGAGAGCCGAACCATGGTCGAGAACATGCTCGACCTGATCCACCTGGAGTCCGGCCAGAGCGCCTGAGTCTCACGCGACATTAAGGATACACCTGCGCGATGGCATAGTGCGCGGTGTCGAGGTGCTCCCGCGCGGCGTCCAGCACGTCCGCCGAAGTGACCTTGCGGATCTGGCGGGGCACCTCGTCGAGCAGCCGGTAACCCATCCCCATGATCTCGTAGTAGGCCAGCCGTGAGGCCTGCGCGCTGTTGCGCTGCAGCGAGATCTCGTAAAGCCCCAGCATGTACTTCTTGGTGCGGCGCAATTCGGCTTGCCCGATGGGGGTCTCCTTGAGCTTTTCCAGCTCTTCGAGCATGGCCGCCCGCGAGCGCTCGCGACGCTCCTCACTGGTCCCGATGTAGATCTTGAACGAGCCCATGTCCCTGCGCGCCTCGTAGGTGCAGTTCACCACGTAGGCAAGCCCCTGCTTGTCGCGCAATTCAATAAAGAGCCGCGAGCCCATGCCGCTCAATACGTGCTCCAGCACGTCGAACGCGAAGTAGCCGTCCGGCCCGAAGGGCGGCGCGTGGAAGCCGATCGACACCGCCACCTGCCGCTTGTCGCGCTTCTCCACGATCTCGCGGGTCTGGCGCAGCGGTCCCTCGCGCGGCGTCGCGGGCAGGCGGACCTTGTGCGGATGGAAATCCTCGAAAGCCTCGATAACCAGGTCGCGGGCCAGCTTCGCGGGCATGTCCCCGACCACCGCGACCACCATCTGCTCGGGGCTGTACAGGAAATGGTGCCATTCGGCGAGGCGCTCCGGGGTGAACGTCTTGACCGTCTCCTCGCGGCCCGGAATCGCGAAGCGGTAGGGGTGCTTCTTGTAGAGGATGCGCTCGCACAGCTCGAGGCAATAGGAGATGGGGTCGTCTTTCTTCTTGGCGATGTCGGAGAGGATGACGGCGCGCTCGCGCTCCGACTCGGGCGCCCCGAACACCGGGTTCATCAGGCAGTCCGCGTAGATCTGCAGGGCCGGCGCGAAGTGCTTGGACAGGCTCGACAGCGTGGCGCCGAACACGTCCTTGCCGGTGAACGGCGCCATGCTCGCGCCCAGGAACTCCAGCTCCGACGCGATCTCCTCGGCGGTTCGATAGCGGGTGCCTTTCATGAGCATGCGCTGCATGAAATGAGTGAGACCCTGCTTCTCCTCCGTCTCCGCGCACAGCCCGCCGCGGAAGTACGCGGCCATGGAGACGATCGGCGTGGAATGGTTCTCCTTCACGATGATGGTCATTCCGTTGGGCGCGCGGAACGAGTGGAGGAAAGAGCCCATCAGCTTCCAACCCGGCCTGCTCCGCGGCCGGGCTCGGTGCGCGGCACGTAAGCCACCGTGCTGCAGTTGCGCCCCACGAGGTACTTCTCGGCCACGCGGACCACGTCGTCGGGGGTCACGTGGTAGAGCTTCTGCACGTACCGCTCGGCCAGCGCGTAATCGCCGAGCATCTCGTAGTAGCCGATCTTGCGGCCCTGGCCCTCGACGGTCTCCTGGGCGAACACGTAGGTGGCCTCGACCATGTTCTTCGCCTTCTGCACCTCGGTCTCTGTCACGCCGTCCTTCACGACGCGGGCGATCTCGGCGGCGACGCCTTCCCGCGCGTCGTCCACGCGGGCCGGATCGAGCGCCGCGTCCACGATGAACAGGCCGGGATCGCGCTCGGCGAAAATGCTGGCCCCGATGTTGGTCACCACGGCGCGCTCCTCGCGGAGCCGACGGTAAAGCCGGGACGAGCGGCCCTCGCCGAGAATGGAGCCGAGAATGTCGCAGGCGAAGGTGTCGTCGTGGAAAACGTCGGGGATGTGCCAGCCGATCTGCATGTGCGCGGTGGCAATGTCGCCCTCGACCTGGAGAAAGCGCTCTTTACGCTGGGCGGGCTCGGGCTCCCGCTCGCGGCGGCGCACCTGGGCGGGCTTCAAATGGCCCAGGACCTGGTCGACTTCACGCACGGCGGTTTCCGCGCGGACGTCACCGACCACCACCACCGCCATGTTGTTGGGATGATAGTACTGGCGGTAGTGCTCCTCCAGCTCCGTCACGCCCGAGCGCAGCACCACGTCCTCGTAGCCGATGATGGGGCGTCCGTAGGGATGGCGGTTGTAGGCCAGTCGCATGAGCTTCTGGAAGCAGTACGCTTCCGGGCGATCCTCGTACATCTTAAGCTCTTCGATGATGACCCTGGCCTCTTTTTCGACCTCGACCGGATTGAGCAGCGGATTGAGAATGGCGTCCGCCTCGATGTCGAGCGCGGTGGAAAAGCACCTCGAGGGAAGGACGATCCAGTAGCAGGTGCAGTCGTAGGAGGTGAAGCCGTTGAGGTAGCCGCCCAGGGAATGGATCTCCTGGGCGATCTTCCCGACCGGGCGGCGCGGCGTTCCCTTAAACAGCATGTGCTCGATAAAGTGGGAGATGCCGGCGCGCTCGTCCGGCTCGTCGACCGAGCCCACGCGCGAGTAGATGGAGAGGCTTACCACCGAGGCCGGGTAGACTTCCTTGACCAGCACGGTCAGGCCGTTGTCGAGCACGTGACGGCTGACATCTGAGGAGAGCAGCGCGGCGGGAACGCCGACCGGACCCTCAGGGTCGTGATGGGTCTCGCTGTTCATCGTGGACGACGGTCCTCCGCATATTAGGGACGGGCTAGGGACGGGGCTGTTTCGGCCCGGGAGATTGTGAATCCTTCACTCCGGCAGGCCCGGCCGAAGCGTCAGCAACGGCGCCGCTGCGAGGTTTTGCAAACCTTGGGCGCAAAGGATTTTCATGCCCTATCCCTGAATGGACCCGCTATGAGTTTTGAGCTCGCCCCCGGCACCCTGCTCAACAATCGATACCAGATCAAGAAGGTCATCGCGTTTGCGGAAGACGGGGGCGTCTACCTTGCCCGCGATCTGAAAGTCACTGATCGAAACTGGATCGTCAAGGAGATCATCCCCTCGGCGTCGCTCGACGAGGAGACCCTGGCCGAGCGGAAACTGCTGTTCGTGGAAGCCGTCGAGTCGATCATGCAGTTCGATCACCCGGACCTGTCGCGCGTGCTCGGCTATTTTAACGAGGCGCGCCGCGAGTACGTGGTGATGGAGCACGTGGAAGGCGTGACGCTGCAAACGCTCTGCGACATGAGCGTCAACCCGCTGCCCGAGAAGCAGATTCTCGGCTGGTCGCTGCAGATGTGCGACGCGCTCTCCTACCTGCACAATCGGCCCAAGCCGTTCATTTTGCACGCGCTCTCGCCGGCCCACATCATTCTCACCTCTGATGAAAAGGTCAAGATCATCAACTACGGGCTGGATCGTTTTTTCGCCACCACCGCGCCGCCCCGCATCTTCACCGACGCCCCCACCGACATCCTCAATGAATTCGCGCGCTTCGGCGAGACCACGTGCTTTCTACTCACCAAGGAAAAACCCGGCGCGTTCGGCCTGCCGGCCAACGCCAACGTCAGCCCGGAGCTGGCCAAGCTGATCAACCGCTGCCTGCAAGGCGAGTCTCAGAAAACCTACGCGAATTTCGAGGATTTGAAAAAAAACCTGGATGCCGTCCTGCACCCGCCGGAGGTGCCCAAGAAAAGGGACGAGCCCGCGCCGTCGCGCCTGCCACAGCCCGCCCTCCCGCCGGAGTGGGTGGAAAAGGCCTGGTGGGTGGTCGGAAAAATTCTCTCCCAGCGCCGCGCATTTCTTATCGCCGAGATTGCGCTGGCCATGATTGTCCTGGTGGGGCTCTGGTTATGGAAGAATCCCACCTATGCCGCGTTCAACCGCACCGAAGTCGGGCCCATCGCGTACTTTCTGGCCGCGGAAGGAAACCTGATCACGGTGAGCCTCAACACGCAGCGGCCGGTGTACCGCAACGAATTCCGCACCGATATTGCCGACGTGGCGCTCGACAATCGGACCGGCCAGTGGCTTTATCTCTCGGACCGGCCGGGCAACCGCATCCTGCGCTTGAAAACCTCGAACAATGAATTGCCGGAGCGGAACCCGGCGATCCCGGTGGACCGCGGTCCGGGCCGACTGGTCATCGATCAGAGCGGCGCCCGCATGTACGCCGTCCACGAAGGGACGCACAACGTCTCGCGCATCAACCTGACTCAGGATCCGCCGCAGATGGACTCCATCATGGCGGTGGGCCACTCGCCCCGCGACCTGACCATCCTCCCCGATGGCGAGACGCTCTACGTGACCAACTACAGGTCGGAGAACGTGTCGGTCATGCAGCCGGACACCAACAAGACGCTGACCACCATTCCGGTCAGCGGCAATCCCGACGCGGTGGCGTCAACGCCCGACGGCAAGCAGGTCTGGGTGTGCTGCGAGAAACAGGACTTCATCGTCATCATCGACACCCAGACCAATGAGATCGTCGAAACCCTGACCGACTACAAGGCCCCCTCGTCGATCGTGTTCTCGCCGGACGGCACCAAGGCGTTCGTGGCCAACAACGGCTCGAACAACGTATCGGTGATCGAGGTATCCTCTCACAAGGTGCTCAATACCATCACCACCCCGGCCAGCCCCGATCGTTTGATCCCGACCCAGGACGCGATCAAGGTCTGGCTCACCAGCAGCAAGCCGGGCATCACCATCCTCGACTTGCAGGTGGATCGGCAAACCGGGGAGTTGGACGTGGACGCGAAAATTATTTCCGGCGCGATGCTTAAGTAGAGATCGTGCCGCCGCCCAGAACTTCCTCGCCGTCGTAGAACACCGCCGACTGGCCGGGCGCGATGGCGCGTGCCGGGGCGGCCAGCACCACTTCAGCCGAGGCCGCGCCGGTCAACGTCACCGTGGCGGGGACGTCGGGCGCGTTGTAGCGGATCTGCGCGGTGCACGCCACCACGTTTTCCACCGGACGGATCCAGTTGAGGTCGGTGACCCGAAAGCGCGAGCGCTCCAGCGCTTCGGCCGGTCCGAGCACCACCGCGTTGCGCTCGCGATCGATGCGCACCACGTACAGGGGATGCGCGGCGGCGATCCCCAACCCGCGCCGCTGACCCACGGTGTAATAGGGCAGTCCACGGTGCTCGCCCAGCATCCGGCCCTCGAGGTCCTCAAACGGGCCGGGTCGCACGGCGTTGGGAAAGCGCGCCTTGATCAGGTCGCCGTGGTTGCCGTCCGGCACGAAGCAGATCTCGACGCTGTCCGGCTTGTCGGCCACCCGCAGGCCAAAGCGGGCGGCCAGGGCGCGGGTTTCGCTCTTGGTGAGCTCACCAAGGGGGAACAGCGTGTGGGCCAGTTGATCCTGGGTCATCGTGTGCAGGACGTAGGCCTGGTCCTTGTGCGCGTCGCGGCCTCGCAACAGCTTCCAGCGGCCGCTCGCCTCGTCGCGCTCGATGCGCGCGTAGTGCCCGGTGGCCACCCGCTGGGCGCCCAGGGCGCGCGCCCGCTCGAGAAACAGGTCGAACTTCACGTGCTGGTTGCAGCGCACGCAGGGGTTGGGGGTGCGGCCGTTGAGGTACTCGCGCACGAAGTCGTCGATGACCGTGGCCTCGAAGTCGGCCCGCAAGTTCAAGGTGTAATGGGGGATGCGCAGGCGTCCGGCCACCGATTCGGCGTCGCAGATCTCCTCGATGGAGCAGCACCCGCGGGCGCGCCCGGCCTGCGCGGCCTTCGCGGCGGAAGGCCAGGTCTGCATGGTGAGGCCGACGATGTCGACGCCCTCCTCGCGCAGCAGGGCGGCCACCGTGGACGAGTCGACCCCGCCGCTCATGGCGACCGCGACGCGGCTCATCAGAGCGCCACTTTTTCGCGCCGGCGCCGGGCCGCCTCACGGCTGCGCGCCACCAGCTCCGGGAGGGGATTGAGAAGGCGCCCGATATCTTCGGCGCGGGTCGTGGGCCCCCAGGAGAACCGCACGCAGGCGCGCGCCTCGGTCTCCGACATCCCCATGGCAAGCAGCACGTGGGAGGCCTCCATGGTGTGGCTGCTGCACGCCGAGCCGCTTGAGGCGGCGACGCCGGCCATGTCGAGCGCGGCGAGCAGCGTCTCGGCGTCCGCCTCCTCGAACTGGACGCAGGTGATATTGGGGACTCGGGTGGTCCCCACGCCCACCACGAGGATGTCCAGAACGCTGGTCAGGACGCCATACTCGACGGCCCTCAGCACGTCCACGAGCCGAGCGGTGCGTGCCTCTGGCTCGGCAACGGCGGCCGCCACGGCGGCTCCCATCCCGACAATGGCGGGGACGTTCTCGGTGCCGCCGCGTCGCCCGCGCTCCTGCTCGCCACCCATCAGCAAGGGCGCGAGATCCACGCCGGAGCGGCAGTAGAGCGCGCCGGCGCCCTGCGGACCACCGACCTTGTGTGAGGATAGGCTCAGCAGATCCACGTTCCACTCGCGCACCGAGATGGGCCGGGTGCCGAGCGCCTGCACCGCGTCGCACAGCATCAGCGCGCCGGCCGCGTGGGCGAGGGCGGCCACCTCGGCCACCGGCTGCACCACACCGGTCTCGTTGTTCACCGCCATCAAGGCCACCAGGGCGGTGTCGTCGCGGATGGCGGCGCCCACCTCGGCGGCATGCACGAATCCCTTCCGATCCGGGGCCACGCGGGACACCTCATACCCCTCGCGCTCCAGCCATTCGGCGGCGCGCAGGATCGCCGGGTGCTCGACCGCGCTCACCACCACGTGCCGGCGGGTCGACGCGCGGACCGCGCCCAGCAGCGCAAGGTTGTCGGCCTCGGTGGCGCCGCTGGTGAAGATGACCTCGGCCGGCTGGGCGCCGATCGCGGCCGCGACCTGCTCGCGGGCGGCCTCCACGGCCAGGCGCGTGCGCCGACCGGCCGCGTGCAGGCTGGAGGGGTTCCCAAAATCCCCGGCGAGGTAAGGGGCCATGGCGTCGCGCGCCTCTCTGCTTAGAGGCGCGGTGGCGGCCCAGTCGAGATACAGGTGGTCAAGCACGGCCCCCATTCTACCATGCCGACGAGCGGGTTGCCAAACACGCGGTAAAAGGCGGTAAAAGGCGGGAACGAGGCGGCGAAGCAGGTCGGCTGTGTCGACCCCTGGCGCCCCGATCAACGTCGCGGCGCGCCACCACGCGGCCCGGCGCGGCCCCGGCGAGAGGAAACGGGTGTTCGGCGTCGAATTGGCGTGATTTAAACAAGTACGGGCTGGAAATGCCTCCCGCTGACTCCCTCACCTCAACAACAACTGGAGCTGAGTGCATCCATGGCGATCAACCAGAAACGGTTCGCAGGGCGCAAGGAATATTTCGGATCGCTGATCTACGACCGTGAGCGAGGGGATTATATCCCCTTCGACTGGGATGCCACCTACATTTTCGAGGAAAGCCTGAAGACCCCGATCGATCAGGTTTTCAAAAAAATGGACGGCCGTTTGAGCCTGCAGTCCTTCCAGACGTTCGTGCAGCTCTGCCAGTCCATCGACCTGCTCGACGCGCAGGGGCGCTTTACCGGCGAGATTCTCCCCAATCCGCCGGCCCCCAACATCATCGCGGCGCCGCTGCGCGTGCACCTCACCGTGACCAACGAGTGCCCGCTGCGCTGCCGCCACTGCTCGCAAAAGAGCCGCGAAGCGCTGCCCAACGAGCTGACCCTGGACGATTTCCACAAGCTTTTTGACGATCTCGCGTCGGCCGGCGTGTGTGAGGTGACCATCGCCGGCGGCGAGCCGTTCTCGCGCGACGACATCGTCCAGATCGTGGGATACGCGCGCCAGAAGGGACTGACCGTCAACCTTTCCACCACCGGCCTGTTCATCAGCCGCATCACCGCGAGGAAGCTGGCCGACCTGGGCTTGAAGAGCATCCGCATCAGCTTCGACGGCTCCACCGAAAAATCGTACGATTATTTCCGCGGAAAAAAAGGCGCCTATCGCCGGGCCATGCGGGGCATCAAGGCCATCCGCGAGATCTTTGAGAAAACGCCCATCACTCTGCACACCACCATCATGAAGCAGAACCTGACCGAGTTGCTCACGTTGGCCCGCATGGTGCAGAAACTTCGCTGCGACGTGTGGAGCGTGGACTACGTGAAGCCCCAGGGATTCGCCGCCCAGGACCACCGCAACCTGCTCAGCAAGGAAGACGCCGAAACCGCATTCAAGGCGCTCAGCCGCATCGCGGAAAATTCCTCGGTGAAAATCGAGATGGCGCACTTTCCCTACCGCACCCAGCGCAAGGTGATTTATCGCGGATTTGGCTGCGTCGGCGCCAACCTGTACTGCTACATCAACAGCCAGGGGTTCGTGGCCCCCTGCTCGTTCACCATGGAGTATTTCCCGGCCGGCAACGTAAAAAAGCAGACCATCAAGGAAATCTGGCAGACGTCGGACGCGTTCAAGAAATTCCGCGGCTTCCCCGGCAACGAGGTCTGCCACAAGTGCGATTACTTCTCGTCGTGCCGCGGCGGCTGCCGCATCCGCGCCATCATGGCGACGCAGAACGGCAGCGCGATCGATCCCAACTGCTTCGTGATGCCGCAGCCGGCGGCGGCGGGCAGCGGGTATCGGTAGCCGCGAAAAAAAACGGCCGATCTCGGCCGCCTTTTTCGGGCGTGACAGCGATGTCTATCCCGGCGTGAACTTCATCAGCCGGGACGGCGCCAGGCCGTTGGGGTATGAGAACTCCGTCATGAAGAAGCTGGTGTCAATGACGAAGTTGAGCGGGAACGCGACCTGGTCGGCCACCTGGGTGGCCACGCCGGTGGCCACGTTGATGGACACGATGCCACCCGCGCTGGCCTGCTGGGCGTTGTGCGAGACGAACACCGTGCCCGTGTTGCCGCTGGCGAACGAGCCGGTGATGGCGTAGGGCGGCAGGATGTTCGCCCCGCTCGTGGAGATCTGCGTGCCGCGCACGCTCACGTCGTTGATGCTGGCAAAGCGCACGCCGCCGGAGGCGGCGTCGTACTCGGTCCAGTAGACCCGGCTGTTGGTCCCATCCACCACGAGGTCGGTGGGGTTGATGAGTCCGGCCGCGATCTGAGTCGTGGTGTCCGCCTGGG
>Ga0194128_10003446_pt1 | contig 24288 bp, 25 predicted proteins | sample TA2KigCa65mmetaG_FD_148650 | JGI IMG/M metagenome (GOLD analysis project Ga0194128, IMG submission 148650) | Freshwater microbial communities from Lake Tanganyika, Tanzania - TA2015037 Kigoma Deep Cast 65m | ecosystem: Environmental > Aquatic > Freshwater > Lake | place: Tanzania: Lake... | reverse complement strand
GCAAAGTTCAGTCTAGGATGAAACGAGGGCGAGGAGGCGATGAGAGCCGCGCCGGAATCCTGGCTCGGCGGAGCGGGTCGACTCCTGGGGCAGATCTTGAGGTGGGCGATGTCCGAGCGGAGCGCCTTGCTCTCCTATCGCGTTTATTTCTACGACAAGGGTCAGCGCTTCAAAGGTGCCGCCGTCGTGCAGGCGAGCGGCGACGACGAAGCCGTGCGGGCGGGGTCGATCCTGGCCGAGGCTTGTTCCGACCAGCATCACGGAATCGAGATTTGGCAGCGCAATCGCTTGATCGCCAGCTTTGACGGCGACGCGACCCTGACGGCTTACGAGACACTCGAGGTGGAGCTGCAGGAGCGCCTCTGCGAATGGGAAGGGCTCCTGATGGATGGCAAGGCAGAGCTGCAGCGCAGTCGCAAGCTGCGCGATCGCATGAAGGAGTTGCTTGAGTTGCGTCGTTCGCGAGCGATTCGGGGTAGAGCCACTTCGACGGACGCGTCGTCGATCTGACCGCCGGCGGTCGGATCGCCTCGCTCGCTCTTCGCGGCGAAGGCCGACCATGCATAGCTCGTTATCGGAATTTGCAGCGCGCACCATCGCCATGGCGAGGAGCGCACGCTTTGATTGCACCAAAATGAGATAGGCTCGACGATGTCGGCTATGCGGGCGCCGGATGTACATTCGCCGGCCTCGTTACTAGCCTTTGCACCGTACGAGGAAGCGATGGCGCTCCTGCCTGCATTCACGCCCCAGGCGATTCAGGAAACGGTCTGCGACCTGCCGACGATCCGCGGCCTGCTCGAAGAGCGTGCGGAGAAGGATCCCGAACACATCTATTGCAGCTTTGCCGGTCAGGACTACACGATCGGCGAGATCGACCGGCGCGCCAACCAGATCGCCAACGGTCTTCTCGAGCTCGGCCTGCGGCCCGGTGATCGGGTGATACTCATGCTCGATCATCATCCCGAGCACGTCGCGGTGCTGTTCGCACTCGCCAAGGCTGGGCTCGTGCGCGTCTCCGTCAATATCTACTTCAAGGGCGCCGCGCTTGCGCACATGCTGGGGCATGCGCGGCCGCGCGCGCTCATCGTCGACGCCAGCCATGACGAGCAGGTCGAACCGGAGCTCGATCGATCGAGCGTGGAGATCCTCGTTCGGCGCGGCGGCGCCTCCGGTCCTCGACCGGCCGTCGATTTCGCCCGGCTGTGGGAACACGCCAATGCGGCACCGCCGCCGGTGCGCATCGAGCCCGATACCGTACTCGCCATCAACTATACCTCCGGGACGACGGGTGCGCCCAAGGGCGCCTTGCGCTCCGACAAGCTGCTGCGCGCCGGGCCGGTCGCTTACCGACCGCTCGCCGATCTCCGGCCGGGCGACGTCATGGTCAACTGGGAGCCGTTCTATCACGCGGGCGGAACGGCAATCTTGATCGCAGCGCTGATGGTCCCCATCACGCTCGCCATGATCGACCGTTTCAGCGCCAGCCAGCATTGGCGCCAGATCCGCGAGGCCGGCGCCACCCAGCTCCACTTCATCGGCGGCATCCTGCATCTGCTGCTCAAGCAGCCGCCGGGCCCTGGGGATCGCTACCACCGGGTGCGCGTCGCCTGGGGCGGCGGCTGTCCGGTCGAAGTTTGGCGCCGGCTCGAGGAGCGCTTCGGCGTGCGCGTGCACGAGGGCTACGGCATTTCCGAGATCGCCAACTTCGTAACGATCAACTGCGACGGCCGCGTCGGTGCCGTCGGCCGGCCCTTGCCATATTTCGATGTCAGCGTCGCCGACGATGCCGGCAGGGCTGTGCCAACGGGCGAACTGGGCGAAATCCTGATCCGCGGCCGCGAGAGGGGGCTCGACTTCTTGGGATATTTCGAGGATCCCGCGGCAACCAGCGCCGCCATGCGCAACGGTTGGTTCCGCACGGGCGATCTCGGCCGCTTCGACGCCGATGGCTATCTCCATTTTGCCGGCCGCAAGAAAGACTCGCTGCGCCGGCGTGGCGTCAACATCTCCGCCTGGGAGGTCGAACGCGTCATCGGCGAACATGAGGCGATCGAGGAATGCGCGCTAATCGCCGTGCCAAGCGGACTTGGCGACGACGACCTCAAGATCGTCATCAAGGCGGCTGCGGGCCGTCGCTTGGATCCGCTCGAGCTCATCAAATGGTGCGAACCGCGCATGCCCTATTTCCAGATTCCGCGCTATGTCGCCTTCATCGAGGAGTTCCCCAAGACGCCGTCGCAGCGCATCCCGACGGCGGGCTGCTGGGATCTCGAGGCGTCCGGCTATCGGATCGACCGCAAGCGCGTGGTGTCGTGAGGCTATTGGATCGCGATACCGCGCCGATGCGCCGCGCCAAGCGCGCTGTCGGTAGCGCCAAGCGCGCTTGACCACCTTGGACAGGCGACCCAAGCTGACACGCAAACCGACACAGGGGAGGTCGTTGACATGACGAGTGTGGACAAGCGTGGCGCGACGCGGGCGATCGGCCGGCGCAGCGCAATCAAGATTGCGGCCGGCGTCGGCATCGCCGCCCTGTCGGCTCCCGCCATTGCGCGGCGCGCCTGGGGCGCCGAGCGCCTGGTCGTCGCGGATCCCGGCGGCCCGTACAGCAAGGGGTTCCTCGAAGCGTTCCACAAGCCGTTCATGCAGCAGACCGGCATCGAGATCGTCGGAGTTGCGCGGTCTGCGGCACCCGTCGCGCAGGTGCGCGCCATGGTCGAAACCAAGGCCTACCAATGGGACGTCGTCTACTTGGCTTTCGCCGAGGGCGATCTGCTCAGCAGCACCAACCTGCTCGATCCGATCGACACCAAGGGCGCGGACTATGCGGAACTGCCGCCCAATCTGAAGAATCAGTTCTACAGCGCGACCGACGTGTTCGCCACGACGCTCGGCTACAACAAGGACAAGTACAAGGCAAACGCGCCGCGCACTTGGGCCGATTTCTGGAATGTCGAGAAGTTCCCCGGCCGGCGCTCCATGCGCAAGCGCGGCTACGATACGCCGGAGCAGGCGCTGATGGCCGACGGCGTGGCGCCGGCCGACGTCTACAAGGTGCTCGACACGGATGCCGGCTGGCAGCGCATGTTCAAGAAGATGGATGCGATCCGCAAGCACATCAATGTGTGGTGGGACCAGGGCTCGCAAGCCTCCCAGCTCATCAAGTCGGGCGAGGTCGACATGATCGCTTCCTATGCCGCGCGCACCCAGGCGGCCATCGACGACGGCGCGCCCTTTGCAATGTCATGGGACCAGGGCTTCTACGATCACGGCGGCTTCAGCATCATCAAGGGCAATCCCAAGGCCGAGCTGGCGCGCAAATACATCGCCTATACCGCCAATGCCCAGCGCCAGGGGGCCTTTACCCAATGGCTCAAGGCCGGCCCTTCGAACCCGGGTGCCTACAAATATATCGAGGCCAGCCTGGCGAAGACGCTGCCGACCCATCCCGACAACTTCAAGCACTTGTTCGAGGTCGACACAAAGTTCTGGGCGAAGTGGAAGGCCAAGGGCACGGAAATGATGAACGAGTGGCTCTTGAAGGGGTGAGAATGCGCGGCGGCCCCCCGCCGCGATTCACGTCGCCGCGTCCCGATCGGGCGGAAGCGCGGGTGTCGGCGCGATGAGCGCGGTGCTGGCCGACCCGTCGGCTTCCCCGGTCAAGATCTACAAACGCCGACCCGAATGGATCGGCGCGCTACCGCTTCTGCCAATTCTCGTCTTCCTCGGCATCGCTTTCGTTTATCCGGTCGCCCAGCTCCTGTGGCTGAGTGCGGTCGACGGCTCCGGAAATCTTACGCTGACGCACTACGCCAAGCTGTTCTCGACGCCGCTCTATATCCGCGTCCTGCTCATCACGTTCAAGGTCGCGCTCTGGACGACGGCGATTTCGCTGCTGGCCAGCTATCCGATCGCCTATTTCCTCGCCACGACGACAGCCAGCACGCGCGATCGGCTGGTCATCTGGGTGTTGCTGCCGTTCTGGACCAGTTTTCTCGTGCGCACTTTCGCCTGGATCGTGCTGCTAGGCCGCAAGGGTGCGGTCAACGAAGTGCTGGTCGCGCTCGGCATCGCCGACGCGCCGGCGGACCTCATCTACAACTTCGTCGGCGTCATGGTCGGCATGTGCCACACCCTCATGCCGCTTGCCGTGCTGACCATGCTCTCGGTCATGCAGAATATCGACCGGGGACTGATGCAGGCAGCGTCCACCCTGGGCGCGCGCGGCGGCCAGGCCTTCTGGCGGGTCTACTTCCCGCTCTCCATGCCTGGTGTGGCAGCCTCAGGACTCCTGGTCTTCATCACGGCGCTCGGATTCTTCATCGTGCCGGCGTTGCTCGGCGGCCCGCGCGACATGATGATCGCGCAGATCATCATCTTCCAGCTCGAGGAGCTCTTGAACTGGAACTTCGCCGGCGCCGTGGCCGTGATGCTGCTGGCCGCTGCCATCATTGTGTTCGCGATCTACGACCGCATGCTGGGCATGTCGACGCTGTCGGGCTCGGCACGTGCGACCGAACGGGAGTCGGTCGCCGAGCGCGGCCTGCTCGGGCGGCTCGGCAACTGGTTCGGCGGCAGGATCATCGCGGTGCTGGGGCGGCTGTCCGATTTGTGCGGCGAACTGCGCGACCGCATCCTGCCGCTCCGGCCGGATCGTGCGCCACGACATGTTGGACGCGCTGTCCTGCGCGTCGCGGCTGGTGCCGTTATCGTGTTCCTGGTCGTGCCGACCTTCTTCGTCATTCCCGTGTCGTTCACCACCGGCGAGTTCATCGAATGGCCGCCGCGCGGATTTTCGTGGAAATGGTATGCGGAGATCGCCAATTCGCCGATCTGGCAGGCGGCCATGGTGCGCTCGGTCTCGATCGGCCTGGTCACGGCGGTGCTGTCGATGCTGATCGGCGTGCCTGCGGCCTTCGTGCTGGCGCGCCAGCGGCTCCGCGCGCGGATTGCCATCATGTCGGTCATCCTGCTGCCGCTCATGGTGCCGCACATCATCATCGGCGTGGCGCTGTTCTATCTTTATGCCAAGCTCGGTCTGGTCGGCACCTCGATCGGCCTGGCGCTCGGTCACACCGTGCTGGCGGTACCCTTCGTCGTCGTCACGGTGATGGCGGTGCTCAAGAACTATGACGAGCGGCTCGATCAGGCAGCGTGGAGCCTGGGCGCCGGCAAGCTGACGACGCTGCGCCTCATCACATTCCCGATCATCAAGGCCGGCCTGATCGCCGGCTTCCTGTTCGCCTTCGTCAAGTCCTTCGACGAGTTGGCGGTCTCGCTGTTCATCACCGGCGGCTTGATGACGACGCTGCCCAAGCAGATGTGGGCCGACGCGCTCCTCAAGGTCAATCCGACGCTGACCGCCGTGTCGACCATCATGCTCATCGTGGTCACCAGCGCGATTCTGATCGCCGAGCGCCTGTCTGGGCGCCGGGCGTAGCGGCCGCGCCATGGATCATATCGATATGGACGAGGTGGGCGAGGCAACGGTTGCCGAGATCATGGAGCGTCGTGCGCGCGAGGCGCCCGATCATGTCTTCTGTCGCTTCGAGGATCGTGCCTACACCTATGGCGAGGTCAACGCTCGCGCCAATGCGCTCGCCAACGGGCTCCTGGCCATGGGGCTCAAGTCAGGCGACCGCGTCGGCCTCATGGTGCCGAGCCACCCCGACCATATTGTGGCGATTTTCGCCCTGATGAAGGCGGCGCTGATCCGCGTGCCGGTCAACACGCATTTCAAGGGCGCGGCACTCGACTACCTGTTCGAACAATTCGAGCCGCATGCGCTGATCGTCGACGCCAGCTATGCCGAGCAGATCCGCCCGATTCTCGATCGCGGCTTCAAGGGGCCGGTGATCTGGCGCAGCTCCGGCGGCGCGGCGGGGACGTTCGAGGCGTTGCGGAACGGTGCCAACCGGACGATGCCGCCGAGCCGTGTCGCGCCCGACGATATCCTCGCGTTCACACCAAGCTCCGGCACGACCGGTCCGTCCAAGGGCGTGCTCAAATCGGACCGCACGCTGCGCGCCGGCCCGCTCGGCATCAAGCGCCTGACCGGCATGAAGGCAGGAGACGTCTTTCTGCTGTGGGAGCCGCTCCACCATGGCGCGGGCGTCGCCGTGGTCATCGCGGCGGCGCTCGAGCCGATTACGCTCGCCATGGTCGATCGCTTCAGCGCCTCGAAATTCTGGGACCAGGCGCGCCGCTACGGCGTCACTCATGTCCATTATCTCGGCGGCGTCGTGCAGATGCTGCTGAAGCAGCCGCCGCGCGCCGATGACCGCGCGCACAAAGTGCGCATCGCCTGGGGTGGCGGCTGTCCCGTCGAGGCGATCAATGCCCTGGAGCAGCGCTTCGGCGTGACGGTGCGCGAAGGCTACGGCCTGTCGGAGATGATCACCTTCGTCACGGTCAACGTCGACCGCCGGCACGGCTCGATCGGCAAGCCCCTGTCGTGCTTCGACGTCAGGCTGGCCGACGACACTGGCGCCGAGGTGGCGACCGGCGAGGTCGGCGAGATTCTCGTGCGCGCCCGCGTGCCCGGTCTGCACTTCCTGGGATATTTCCGCAATGCCGAGGCGACGCGCGCGGCCATGCGCGAGGAGTGGTGCTGCACCGGTGACCTGGCGCGGCGCGACGTGCAAGGCTATCTCTACTTCGCCGGCCGCAAGAAAGACGTCGTGCGCCGGCGCGGCGTCAACATCTCGGCCTGGGAGGTCGAGCGCGTCGTGGTCGATCATCAGGCGGTCGAGGAATGCGCGCTGGTCGGCGTGCCGAGCGAGCTCGGCGACGAAGATCTGAAGCTGTTCGTGCGCCTGCCGCCCGACCGGCGTCTCGATCCGCTCGAGCTGATCAAATGGTGCGAGCCGCGTCTGCCCTATTTTCAGATCCCGCGCTATGTCGCCTTCATCGACGAATTTCCCAAGACGCCGACGCAGCGAATCAAGAAAGCCGAGCTGTCGCGATCGGTCGCAGATTGCTGGGATCTCGAGGCTTCAGGCTATGCTGTCGATCGTAAGCGACTTAGCTCTCCTACTGCCTCATCCTGAGCCTCGGGCGAAGCCCGGTTCGCCCGAGGCTCAGGATGAGGCGTATGTTGGCGGAATGAAAGCCCATGGATGAAATTGTCGGCCTCGCACCCTCCGGATCGCTCGGCAGCGGCTACAACCTGGACGCCTTCAAGGCCGGACTTGAAGACGGACCCGACTTCATTGGCCAGGATGCCGGCTCGACCGACATGGGGCCGTACTATCACGGCACGGCCTCGATGTTCCTGCCGCGCGCGACCTACAAGCACGATCTGTCGACGATGCTGCGCGCGGCACGCGAGCGGAAGATTCCGCTCATCGTCGGCTCGGTCTTCACCAGCGGCGCGCGCAAGCAGCTCATGGACGGGGTCGAGGTGATCCGCGAGATCGCGCGCGAGCATGCGCTGTCGTTCCGCGTGGCGGTGATCGATGCCGAGCTGGACAAGACGGACCTCAAGCGCCGCGTCGCCGCCGCCGGTGGGCTCGAGAGCCTGGGGCCGGAACACGGTCTCGGCGACGAGGTGATCGACCGGTGCGGTCCGATTTGTGCCCAGATGGGTGTCGAGCCGATCGTCCGGGCGCTGGAGGAGGGGGCCGAGGTGGTCATCGCCGGCCGCGCCTGCGACGACGTACTGTTCGCTGCGCTGCCGATCATGAGGGGATTCGACCGCGGCCTCGCGCTCCACATGGGCAAGATCCTGGAGTGTGCCGGCATCTCCGCCGTGCCCTGCGATCTCGCCGAGCCGATGATCGGTCGCATCCGGCGCGATCATTTCGTCGTGCGTCCCGGCAACGCGGCGCATCGCTGCACGACCATTTCGGTTGCCGCCCATTCGCTCTACGAACGGGGCGACCCGTGCATCCAGCCGGGCCCCGGCGGCATCAACGACCTGACCCACACCGTGTTCGAGCAGGAGGACGAGCGCACCGTGCGCGTCACCGGCAGCGCCTTCGTACCTGACAAGGTCTATCGCGTGAAGCTCGAGGGCGCCGAGCTGGTCGGCCAGCGCAGCGTGGTCATGGTCGGTATCCGCGATGCGATCATGATCCGGCAGCTCGACGAGGTCCTCGAGGCGGCGCGTCAACGGGCTCTCAAGCGTTTCCCCATGTGGCAGGAGCAGCGCTGCGTGCTCGACTTCCACGTCTACGGCCGCAATGCGGTCATGCGCAATCTCGAGCCGGAGAAGAATGCCGTGCCGCACGAGGTCGGGCTGCTGATCGAGGCGGTTGCCGGCACGCAGGAACTGGCCAATGCGATCGCCATGTACGTGCGCGGCACGCTGCAACATGCGAGCTATCCCGGCATCATCACGACGGCCGGCAACCTGGCGTACCCGTTCTCGCCCTTCAACATTCCGGTCGGACCGGCCTACCGGTTCTCGGCCTATCACCTGCTGCCGCTTGCCGACCCGTGCGAGATCTTTCCGATGCAGATGATCGACGTGAAGAACTGAGCCGCCATGCCAGTGCGCACCGCCAAGATCCTCGATCTCGCCCAGGTCATCCGCAGCAAGAACGCCGGGCCATTCGAGCTGACCTTCGACATCATGTTCGAGGAACGCCTCAACTACGAGCTGGTCAAGCAGAGCGGCGTCATCACGCGCGAGCTGATTGCGCGGCTCTACAACGTGTCGAACAACGCGGTGCTGGTGTGCCGCGCCTATGACCCGGCGCTCGCCATCAAGATCACAATTCGCCGGCCGATCAGCTCGGGCGATCTCGGCGAATCGGATGTCTATGGCTGCCAGCAGCACGTGCCGCTGACCACGATCGAGATTCCGCTGGCCAAATAAGCGCGGCCACTCTGCGTCCGTTGCATGGGGTGGCCGATGTACAAGCCGGCGCGCGCGCTCTAGCCTGGGGCCCTTTCCAATCGCGAGCGGACCCTGTCGATGCACAATTCCCTGATCGATCTCTACAGCGACACGCGCACGAAGCCGACGCCGGCCATGCGCCGCGCCATGGCCGAGGCCGAGGTCGGTGACGAACAGGTAGGCGAAGATCCGACGGTCAACGAGCTGGTCAGGCGCGTCGCGGCACTGCTCGGCAAGGAGGACGCGGTCTTCCTGCCGTCCGGCACGATGTGCAACGAGATCGCATTGCTCGTGCACTGCCGCGCGGGCGAGGAGGTCATCACGGACGCCACCTCGCACATCATCAACTTCGAGGGCGGCGCGCCGGCGGCACTGTCGGGCGTGATGATCCGGCCGCTTCAGGGCAAGCGCGGCATCTATTCGGCAGCACAGGTCGAGGCGGCGGTGCGGTCCGAGAGTCGCTACGCGCCGCGCACGCGTCTCGTCGAGGTCGAGCAGACCGCCAATCTCGGCGGCGGCGCGGTCTGGCCGCTCGATACTCTTGATGCTGTTGTCGCGGCGGCCAAACGTCATCGCCTGGCCTTGCACATGGATGGCGCGCGCCTGATGAACGCCGTCGTGGCGTCGGGCGTACCGGCGGCACGCCATGCCCAGGGCTTCGATTCCGTGTGGATCGACTTCAGCAAGGGGCTTGGCTGTCCGGTCGGCGCGGCGCTGGCCGGCAGCAAATCCTTCATTGCCGAGGCTTGGCGCTGGAAGCAGCGCCTCGGCGGCGCCATGCGCCAGGCCGGCATCCTGGCCGCGGCCGGACTCTATGCGCTCGAGCACCATGTCGAGCGTCTGGAAGAAGATCACATTGCCGCCAGCGCTCTCGCCGTCGGGCTTGCGGGCATTGCCGGCGTCACGGTCGAACCTGTCGACACCAACATCGTCTACTTCAACGTCGCGGGCACCGGCATGGACGACGCGACCTTCGCCCAGCGCTTGCGCGACCAAGGCGTGCGGGTCGGCGCCTTCGGTGGCGGGCGCATCCGCGCCGTCACCCATCTCGACGTCCCGCGCGAGGCGATTCCGCGTGCACTCGACGCCGTGCGACGGGTGGTCGGGCAGAAGTCTTGACCGACGCGCCTGCCACCACTGGCGCACCGCCGGTGCGCTGGTTGATGCTAGCCGGCGTCTGGCTGCCCTATTTCTGCTTCGGCCTGACCAATATCGGCCTGGCGCCGCTGGTCGAGCCGATTACGCGCGACCTTGGGCTCAGCCACTCCGCCATGGGCAGCATCATGGGCGTGTGGCAGCTCGTCTACATCGTCTCCTCGGTGCCATGCGGCGCGCTGCTCGACCGGCTGGGGCCCGGCCGCGCCCTCTTCCTCGGCACGGTCCTGATCGGCCTCTCCGGCGTCATGCGCAGCTACGCGGTCGACTATCTGACGCTCTGCCTCGCGGTCGCCGTCTTCGGATTGGGCGGCCCGATCATCTCCTCGGGTGCTCCCAAGGTGGTGAGCCTGTGGTTCCGCGGCCGCGAGCGCGGCCTCGCCATGGGCATCTACATGACCGGCCCGGCGATCGGCAGCGTGCTGGCGCTGTCGCTCAGCAATTCGGTCTTCATGCCCTGGCTGGGACATGACTGGCGCCGCGTGCTCATGGTCTGGGCGGCAGCGACTTTGGCGAGCGGGCTGGTCTGGCTCGCGGTCATCGCCCATCCGGCGGCGCGCGAGATGGCGCGCCGCGTCGCGGCCGCGCCGCGCCGGTCCCAGCGCGAGGTGTTGCTGGCGCTGCTGCGCCTGCCCGCCGTGCGCCTCATCCTCGCCATGGCGGTCGGCATCTTCCTGTTCAATCACGGGCTCAACAACTGGCTGCCCGAGCTGCTGCGCCGGAGCGGCATGTCAGCCGCCCAGGCGGGCTACTGGGCGGCAATCCCGACCATTGTTGGCGTGATGGCCTCGCTGACCATTCCTAGGCTCGCGACGTCGGAGCGGCGCATTGCGGTCATCGTGGCGCTGTGCCTGGCGGCCGCCGTCGCCAGCCTGCTGCTGCATGCCGAGGCCGGATTCGTGCTGCTCGGCGGATTGATCATGCAGGGCTTCGTGCGCGGCGCGCTGATGACGGTCGCGATCCTGACCTTGGTCGAGCTGCGTGGCGTGGGCGAAGGCAATGCGGGAACCGCGAGCGGACTGTTCTTCTCGGCCGCCGAAATCGGCGGCGCCTCCGGCCCGCTGGTGATCGGCATGCTCTACGACGCGACCGGTGGATTCGACGCCGGGCTCTGGCTGCTCGCCGGCATCTCGATTGCGCTGGTCGCGGCGACGTTATGGCTGAGGCACCTCGTGGCTACATCGCCGACCAGCGCGTCGTCGGCGCAATCGACCGGTTAATGTTGCCGTTCGGTTCTGCGTGGCGAACGAAGTTGTGCATAGCCTCTACGCATTTCCCCTGATTGAGCGTCCTCGATCCTTGTCATAGCGTCGTAAGCGAAGCGGCATAACATTCCCACGTGCCGCTGGCTCCAGAAAATCACGACGGGCCATAGTCGAGTTCCCCACTCCGTATCTTTTCGGCGCACGACACGGGCGAGGCGAATGCCGCGCAGGGGGTCGTGACGACTGGTGCCATGCTGATCACATCCAAAACGCAAGGGAGTAACTGATGAGGACGTCTCTTTTCACGAGCATCGCCGCGGCTGCCACGCTGCTGTCGGCGGTGTCGTTCGCTGACGATCGCAACTTCACCCTGGTCAACGGGACCGGCTATGACATCAAGTTTCTCGGGGTCAATGCGCCCAACGACAACAACTTCAACGAAACGAGCTGAGCAACGTCCTGCGCGACGGCGCGCGCTTCGACGTGAAGTTCACCGGCGCCGACAAGGGCTGCACCTGGAACATCAAGGTCACGTGGACCGACAACAGCTGGTCGCTCTTCCGCGGCCTCAACCTCTGCGAGATCAATGTCGTGACGCTGAAATACGACAAGGCGAGCGACACCGCGTCCTACGTGACGGAATAACGACACGGATTTCTGACGACGGCCGTACACTCGGGACGCAAGAACCCGGCGCATAGTCGACGTTGCGCGATCTGCGGGGTGCTCGAATTTTGAGCACCCCGTTTTCGTGTCAGGGTGACGGCGAGGGCGCTGCTCGCTTGCCGACGGGCTTAAGTTCCCACCGTCCCTCGCCCAGGCGCTCCAACTCATAGGTGCGCCAGTCCGATGCGCCGCGACCAAAGAATTGTAGCAACAATTCCGCCTTTGTATCGCTGAGCCACCTCATCTCGTGCTCTTCGCAGAAGTGGTCGTCAGCGTCGCTCGGGTCGGCCTCAAACTCGACCGTCAACTGTTCGCCTCTCCTTGACAAGGCCCAGACTCCGGGGTTCGACGTGTGACAATTGCCGCAGACAGCGACAAGCAGGTCGGAATCAGGGCGGGGTAGATATCGAAGGTATCTACTTCTGCGAGGGACTGAGTTCTAGGATCGACGATCAGGACGTCGAAGACATCGGTTCCGTAGATCGTGCCTGCGCTTGTGATCAGAAGCAGATCGGCCGGCGCGTCGAACGTTTGAAAGCGATAATACGTACAGCCGACACATTCTTGGCCGGCCGAGCCTTCCAGACTGAGTTAATCAACGCCGCCGTCTGAGAAGATAGGGAATCGACCATCGCGACGGACTCTGCCGCGCGTCTGATCCATCATTGTCCGCTCGTATTCGTTCTCCGCTTGCTCGAAGTTCTGGAATCTTGAATCGCCTAAGTTCTAGCTGCGCCGACAGCTTGCCGCGTCCCGTGTCCATGACCAGCAAGGGAATACTCGGCAGATGGGGCGCCGTGATCAGCAGAACATCCGCGCCATGTTCCGCCAAGGCGCGGCCCGCCACCGGGCCGGCGATGATCCGGCTGAGGTCCAGCACACGCACGCCTGAGAGTGGATGCGCCGACGCAGCCGCGAGCGGCCGCGGTGGCGCTTCGCCGATCCTGATGATCTCCATGAGCGGCAACGCGGCGACCGCGCGCCCCTGCCCGTGCGTTGCCCATTCCTCGGATGACCGGACCAATCCTGCGCACATGTTGGCCGCCGCCAGTGTGTCCTCGAGCTCCTGGCCCTGCCAGCCGGCAAGCGCTGCTGCGACGGCCCGGCGATCCTCGACGCAACCGAGCACGCGCAACACGCCGTCGCGATGGTGCGGAAAATTCGTATGAAGCTGCATCCAGCGCCCATCGCCGGTCTCGTAGTAGCCCGCGATCGGACTCCAGGGATCGATCGGCGGTCCGCCATCGACCGTCAGGTAGCGCCCGCTGCGGAAAGTGGCTGCCGCTGCGCGCATGTCGACGTGCACGGCTTGGGCGCTTCCCGTACGCAAATGCCAGAGTTCCGCGGCAGCGAGCGCCGCGGCCGCGATCGACGCAGATGCCGCGGCGCCGACGGCAAAGACTGAAGGCAGGGCCGGATCGTGGCCCGAGATGGTCGCGCGACCGGGCGCCGACGCCTCGCCTTGGGCGAGCGACCAGATTTGTGCGAGGGCGGCTGTGGATCGGGAAGGCTGGTCATGGCGTGGCCATGATCTTGCCTGGCGACCGGCCCAAAGTCCTACGCGCCCGCCGTGTCCCGTCGGCGCGGCCGGGCGAAAACGGCGAGCAGCAGGAAGGCGGCCGAAATCCAGAAGATCCAATGCGCGTCGCCATGGTCGAGAATGCGGCCGAGGATCGGCGGCGCCACGATGCCGCCGAGATTCGATCCGGTGGTGACGAAGCCGAACACCTTGCCGCTCTGGCCCGGCGGCGTGATCGAGCGCACGAGCATGTCGCGTGACGGATTGATCGCGCCATGGAGAAAACCGGCGCAGGTCATGACCGCGACGATCAGGACGTGCCCCGGATAGAACCACGAGATGGCGCACAGCATGGTCGCGGTCGACAGCAATCCGACGGCCGCGATGCGGTCGTGATGGCGCGTGCGGTCGGCGAGAATGCCGCCGATCGCGACGCCGCCGGCCGCGGCGGCGAGAAAGCCGCTGAGCGCTGCCGTGCCGAATTCGAGCGGCGTGCCGTGTACGGCCTGGAGCGCCACGACCGAGAACGACATGATCCCGGACGTGCCGATCGAGGTGCACACGTAAAAGGAGAATGCCAGCAGAATCGGCATCGAGGTCAGGAGGCCGGCGCCGGCGAAGGATGGGCCCGCCTTTCCCGCCGGGACGGGCGCCGCGCGGTCGTAGTGCAAGGCCTCGGCCTGGCTCCAGATCAGCAGCCCAATCGCGATGCCGAGCAGTCCGGCGAAGACCATCGCGCCGCGCCAGTCCCACAGGCTCGCGGTCAGCAGCATGAGCGGCGGTGCGGCCGCAAAGCCGACATAGCCGGCGAAGTTGTGCGCGCCGAAGGCGCGGCCCATGCGGCCGGGTGCGATCGAGCTCGACAGGATCGAGTAGTCGGCCGGGTGGTAGACGCAATTGGCGAGCCCGACGAACGCCATCATGGCCAGCAGCAGCCAATAGGATTGCGCGAAGGCGCCCATCACGGTTGCCAGGCCACCGAGCATCAGCCCGGCGATCAGCAGCGGCCGCGCGCCGAAACGGTCGATCAGGAAGCCGACCGGCGTCTGGGTCAGCATGCTGACCAGATTGAACATGGTCAGCGCATAGCCGAGCGCCTCGTAGCTGATGCCGAGTTCCGCCTTGATCAATGGCATCAGCGGCGGCAGCACGAGATAGTAGAAGTGGCTGACCATGTGCGCGGTCGCCACGAGACCGATGACCTTGACGTCCTTGCGGAGGGAGTTGAGGGAAGCGGCCGGAGCGGCGGCGGTGGCGTCCATTGACTTCGTGATGCGCGATTGACCAGTCGGCACCTAAGCGAAGCCGCGACGATTTGTCCAGCAGCGTTGCTGCAGGGCAGATCCGCGAATTGCCTGATATTAAAAGGAAATCCAGCTGTCGGGGGGATTTGCATGGGACACCGGCGCGGCCGCACGAACGGTTTGTCTTGCTATTGAGGGCGCTATCGACGATATACACGCCAGTCGCTTCAGCGACTTATCGGCGCCTTGGGCCGCGTGAGCGCGGTGCCTTGGTATCTGCGACCTGCCCGGCGCCCTGAATCTCTTCACCCACGACCCAGTATCACGCGGGGCGTCTTCATCGTCTGCCGCGCGAGCGTCAGGATTCCGGCCGGGATGGCCGGCGACGCGAATCGTGCGGTCTCATGCAAAGGAACAACAATAACGTGACCAGTTTCTCCGACCTCGGCCTCCATGCGTCGATTCTCAAGGCGCTGGCGGCCGGGTCCTATGACACGCCGACGCCAATCCAGGCCCAGGCCATTCCCCATGTCCTTGCCGGGCGCGACTTGCTCGGCATCGCCCAGACCGGCACGGGCAAGACCGCGGCCTTCGCTCTGCCGATCCTGCATCGCCTGGCCGAAGTCACGGCCGGCGGCCAACGCAAGCGGCCGGCGCCCAAGACCTGCCGTGTGTTGGTGCTCAGCCCGACGCGCGAGCTGGCCAGCCAGATCGCCGAACGCTTCCGCTTCTACGGCCGCCACCTCAACCTCAGCACGGTGCTGGTGTTCGGCGGCGTCGGCGGCGGGCCGCAGATCCGCGCCATGGCCAAGGGCATGGATGTGCTCGTCGCGACGCCCGGCCGTCTCATCGATCACATGAGCGCCGGCTTCGTCCGCCTCGACCAGGTCGAAACCGTCGTGCTCGACGAGGCCGACCACATGCTCGACCTCGGCTTCATCCATCCGATCCGGCGCATCGTCGCGGCTCTGCCGGCCAGGCGCCAGAGCCTGTTCTTCTCCGCGACCATGCCCAAGGAGATCTCGGGTCTCGCCCAGAGCTTCCTCAGGGATCCGGTCACCGTTTCGGTGGCCCCGGTGGCGACCACGGTCGAGCGCGTCGAGCAGCGCGTGATCATGGTCGATACCGAGCGCAAGCGCGGCGTGCTGACCGAGATCCTCAGCGATCCTGCCTTCACGCGGGCGCTGGTGTTCACGCGCACCAAGCACGGTGCCGACCGCGTCGCGCGCCATCTCGAGGTGGCGCGCATCGCGGCCTCGGCGATCCACGGCAACAAGTCGCAGGGCCAGCGCGAGCAGGCGCTCGACGGCTTCAAGGCGGGTCGCGTGCGCGTCCTGGTCGCGACTGACATCGCCGCGCGCGGCATCGATGTCGAGGCCGTCAGCCACGTCATCAACTTCGACCTGCCGAACGTGCCCGAGACCTATGTCCACCGCATCGGCCGCACGGCGCGCGCCGGTGCCGCGGGCATCGCGATCTCGCTGTGCGGCAACGACGAGCGCGCCTATCTGCGCGACATCGAGAAGCTGATCCGGCAGAACATACCGATGACCGACCGGCGCAGTGCGCCGGCGCCGCACGAAGGTGCGCCGAAGAGTCATAACGGCCATCGGCACCAGGGCCACCGCGGCCGGGGTCGCGAGGAGCATCGGCCCCATGGCCAGCGCCAGCAGCCGCGCGGGCGCGGTAGCCGGCAGCAGGGCAGCGCTCACCGTCCGACCGGCCTGACGCCGGTGGCGCGCCCCCGCTCGGGGCTAAACTACGCCTGAGCTTCTCACTCCCTCCCTCGCGCGACGCGCGGGGGAGGGGGAGAGCGTTGCTAGAACTTCGCGATGATCTGAAAGAGGATCATCGCCTCGCCGACGAGACTGACGCCGAAGGCGGCCGTGCGCAGCCAGGGCAGGCCTGCGATGTGCACCAGGCCCTGGGCGATGCGTGCCCAGAAGAAGATCGTGGCGCCCAGCGCCGTCGTGGCGTTCGCCGCGCCGGAGACGTGCGCCACCAGGACCAGCACGGCAAAGACCGTAAGGTTCTCGACCATGTTGAGATGTGCGCGCTGGGCGCGCTGTGCCCAGGCGGGCAAGGGCGGCGGATTCTCCGGATAGCCGACGGTGTCGACGATGCCCCAGACCTGGATCCGCGCCAGCACATAGGGCAGGAACAGCAGGACGCACCACACGGCGCTCCAAACCAGGAACTTCAAATCTGCTGACATGGCCTTTCCCCCTCAGATCAGTCGAAGGTGTTTTGTCGCGGCCCTCGCCGCTCCGCGATGACTGCCGTCAGTCATCGTACCGCTTCGGCGGCTTGGCATCGAGCTGTCGCTTCAGCGCTTCGAAATGCAGCTCGTAGTGCGGCCTGCCGTAGTAGGTCGGAATCGCGACGAACTGCTTCATCGCCTTGTTGACCACCGCCTCATTGACCCCGCGCAGCTTCTGCCCGGTCCACATGGCATAGAGCTGCACCTGGGCGGCGCGCTCCATGTAGTAGAGCAGGTCATAGGCATGAGCGACGCTCTCCGCCGCGACGACCACGCCGTGATTGGCCATGAACAGGATGTTCTTGTCGGGGCCGAGCACCTTGGCGAGGCGCGCACCCTCGGCGGGATCGCGCGCGAAGCCGGTGTACTGATCGTCATAAGCGGTCAGCCCCATCATGCTGACCTCGGTCTGGCCGATCGCCTTGATGTGCTGGTCCTCGAGCCGCGTCAGCGCGCTGGTGAACGGCATGTGCGTGTGGAACACGCAGGCGGCCTGCGGCAACAGGCGATGGATCGGCGCGTGGATACAGAAGGAGGACCGCTCGAGCTCGCCGTCGCCGGCGACGACGTTGCCGTCGAGATCGGCCGTGATCATGCAGCTCGCCGTCACCTCCGACCAATGGAGTCCAAAGGGGATGGTCAGGAACCGGTCCTTCCGGCCCGGCACGAGCAGCGTGAAGTGGTTGTAGATGCCCTCGCTGAAGCCGTGCATGACGGCGAGCCGGTGGGCGGCCGCAAGATCGACGCGCGCCGCCCATTCCGCGGCATCGTATTGGTCTTTGGATTGGGTCTTCTGGACGACACGCATGATCGAGGCCTCCGAGGTTGCGGCCGGCGGTGCACCGGCCCGCGGTCGCAAATCTACACCCTGGCGGGGCGGAGGTCGAACGGCGGAATAATCGCCAATTGAGCTGGAACAGCGCGACGATCGGGACAACGATGCATCTGCGGGCGCCACTCGCGATTCGCTGCGCATAATGTGATAGAGCAGGCTCTTATCGACATTCAATATCGCGCCTGGTGCTGAGCTTGTCGAAGGACGGGGCCTCCTCCGCATCTCTGCCGCGGGCGACGCGGCGGCGGAAACGGCCTCGTCCTTCGACAAGCTCAGGACGATGAGAATGCTCTAACCCACTTCGACCGAATAGTTCTCGATCACCGTGTTGGCGAGCAGCTTCTCGCACATGGCCTTGACGCTGTCGCGCGCCTTGGCGGGATCGGTCTCGGCCAACTCGATCTCGATGTACTTGCCCTGGCGCACGTCGTTGACGCCGGCGAAGCCCAGCGAGGCAAGGGCGTGGCCGATCGCCTTGCCCTGGGGATCGAGGACGCCGTTCTTCAGGGTGACGTGGACGCGCGCTTTCATATCGCCTCTCTGGTTGATCGCGCTCTACTGCAGCGTCTTCGGGCCCTTCATGTCGAGGTTGCCGCCGTCGGGCAGGATGCCGAGCCGGCGCGCCACCTCCTGGTAGGCCTCCTTGACGCCGCCGAGGTCCTGGCGGAAGCGGTCCTTGTCGAGTTTCTCGTTGCTCTTGGCGTCCCACAGGCGGCAATTGTCGGGGCTGATCTCGTCGGCAAGGACGATGCGCATGTCGTCCTCGCTGTAGAGCCGGCCGAACTCGAGCTTGAAGTCGACCAGCTTGAGGCCGACGCCGAGGAACAGGCCGGTCAGGAAATCGTTGATGCGGAGCGACATCGACAGAATGTCGTCGATGTCCTGGGTGTTGGCCCAGCCGAAAGCCGTGATGTGCTCCTCCGAGCACATCGGGTCGCCGAGCTCGTCCGACTTGTAATAGTATTCGACGATGGAGCGCGGCAGCTGCTGGCCCTCCTTGAGACCGAAACGCTTGACCAGCGAGCCGGCGGCGATGTTGCGCACGACCACTTCGATCGGGATGATCTCGACCTCGCGCACGAGCTGCTCGCGCATGTTGAGCCGGCGCACCAGATGGGTCGGGACGCCGATATCGGCGAGGCGCTGCATCAGATACTCGGAGATGCGGTTGTTGAGCACGCCTTTGCCCGTGATGATGCCGTGCTTCTGGTTGTTGAACGCGGTGGCATCGTCCTTGAAATACTGGACGAGGGTGCCCGGCTCGGGGCCCTCGAACAGGACCTTGGCCTTGCCTTCGTAGATCCGTCTGCGTCTGGTCATATCCGGTCGTCCGATCGGTTAGGGGTGGCGGACGGGGCTGGCCAATCTCGCGGCCGCGGCCTCCCTATAGCAAGGACGGCATGGCGAGACAATGACGGCCAGCGCCCTGGCGGCGCGGCAAAGTTTCGGCTTTACCTGCCCGGCGTGGCGCTATAACACTTCTCGCCGCGGCCGGCGGATCGACCGGCGGATCGGCCGGCCGGCGCGGCCCGGCATAACTGACGAGAATCAATGCCATGACCACCTTCGATGACCGCGAAAAGGCTTTTGAGGCCAAGTTCAAGCGCGACCAGGAGCTGCAGTTCAAGGTCAACGCGCGGCGCAACAAGCTCCTGGGTCTGTGGGCGGCCGAGCAGATGGGCCTGAAGGGCGACGCGGCGGAGGCCTATGCCAAGGAGGTCGTGGCGGCCGACTTTCAGAAGGTGGGCGACGACGACGTTGCCGGCAAGGTGCTGAAGGATCTGACCGCCAAGGGGGTCAAGACGGATGATCGGCACATCCGTAGGGAGATGGACCGCTTGCTGGCCGATGCGAAGGCGCAGATCGGCAAGCAGGTCTAAGGCCGGCCTCAGCAGCCGAGCTGGCGCGCCAAGTCGAGAAAGTCGGTCGCGACCACGTCGAAATCGTGCTCGGCTTTGAAATCCTTTGTCTGATGGGGACCGTATTCGGTTGGCCGCGCGACGAAGCCGGTGCGGTACCCGACCTTCGATGCAGCGACGAGATCGCCATTGTGCGCAGCGACCAGCATGCATTCACTCGGCTTGAGGTCGAGCATGTCCGCACCCTTCTGGTAGACATGCGGCTGCGGCTTGAAGCCCTGTGCCGGCTCGGCGCCGAGGATGCAATCCCATGGCAGGCCCGCCCGCTTGGCCATGTTGACCATGAGCGACACGTTGCCGTTCGACATGGTCGCGAGGATGTAGCGTGACTTGAGCCTGTTGAGGCCCGGCACCGCATCGGGCCACGGATCGAGCCGGTGCCAGGCGCGGTTGACGTGATCGATGGTGGCGTCGTCGAGACCCTTGATGGCGAAGCGGTCGAGCAGGCTCAAGAGGCTTTCCCTGTGCAGCACGTCGAGCTTGACCCAAGGCCGCTCGCCTGAGCGCACGCGGTCCATCGCGGGCTGATAAAGGCCGCGCCAAGCGTCGGCGAAGGCGACCCAGTCGGCGGTGATCCCTTTGGCGCGGCCAAAGCTCGTCAGCTCCTTGATGATGCTGCTGCGCCAGTCGACGACGGTGCCGAAGACGTCGAAGGTGACGGCTTTGACGGCTGTGAGCGGCATGGCGACGGGTTCCTCCGGCTCGCTTGGCGTGCCGCGACGAAGCGGGACAGGGCGTCAGCCCAGGCCAGCCCCGCCGCTTCGGGCGTGAGATGGTCCAGGACATGAGCCTGGCCCATCCGGATGCGCTCGGTCGCCCAGTCGGGATGAGCGAGCGCCCAGCCTAGTCCGGCTGCCACGCTGGAGTCGATCCGCGCGTATTCCGCCATGGCCAGGTACTCCGGCAGCGGATGTGCGATCACAAAGCGGCCGCCGACCAGAGCGCGGACCAGGCGGTTGGCGCTCTTGACCCGCCGCACGTCGCTGTCGTCGCTGGGGATGATGACGAGGTCGCAGGCGTCGAGCGCGGTCTCCATGGTGCCCAGCGACCACGTCGAGAGTCGTGCGGTGAACCGCCCGCGCGCGCCGCGCGTTTCGACGAAGGCCGACAGCATCGGCGTGAAGGTCGAGGGCGGATAGGACACCACCTGCAGCGCGACGCGCCGGCCGAGCGGCGCTGCGGCGATCTCGGGCAGGACGCGTTCCAAGGTTTCGGCGTTGCCGGGCGCGCCGTACCAGAGCAGCCGCAAGCGGTCTTGATCTGGCGCGAAGCGCGGCGGCGCAGGCCTACCTTCGTAGGGATCGCCGATCACCTCGGCCATGATGCCGGTGCGGCGCCGAACCAGTTCGGCCAGTGCCTGGCTCGCCGCGACCACGTGCACGCCTGGCATGATGATGTCCTTCATGGCCGCCAGCGCTGGGATCGCGAAGACATTGTCGCAGACGTCGATGACCACGACGGTGCCGCGTGCCAGGCACGCGGCGACGAACGGGCGGAATTCGCTGAACACCTTGCCGACCACCACGACGTCGGCCTCGCGGATCACCGCTGAATCCGTGGCGGCCCCCGGCTTGGCGGAGTGGAGCGTCTTGGCGGGGATACCCATGCGACGGAGCTGCTGCTGCGGAATGATGTTGCGCAGGCGCACGCTCGCCAATTGGCTGGTCCGCATGCCATCGACGTCGCGCACGGCCGCTTCCGTGAGGAAGACCGGGGTCACGGCCGAAATGTCCAATTGGGGAGGGCCGGGCCGTCGACGACAGCGCGCGGCATGGCAGGCCTCCTGCATTGCAGGTCGTTGGCCCCCGCCACTGTCGTGCAGTTTGCTCTATGGCGTGAAAGTCCTCAAGCTTCGATCTATCCTGGCGGCCACGCCGCTGCCCCGGATCAACCACAGCACGATGAGCCGCATCATCTACGTCGCGCCGCGCGACAAGTCGCCCTCAGGCGGTCTTCGCACGCAGTTCCGGCATGTCGCCCGGCTCGTGCATCACGGCTTCGATGCGCACCTCTATCATGTCGATGGCGGATACCGGCCCGATTGGTTCGCCGAGACGGTGCCGATGCTGACCACCCAGGACATCATGGGCCGGAACCGCCTCAATTTGAGGCCCGACGATCACATCGTCCTCTACGAGGCGGCGTCCAACTCGGTACGCTTCTTCAATCAGTACAAGGGCGCGAGCCGGCACCTGTTCTGCCAGAATCATTTCCTGATGTTCGATGCCCTCGCCGCGCTGCAGGCGCCGAGCTGGCAGGCGCTGGGCGTGAGCAGGGCCTTCGCCAGCGCCCACGTGATCGCAAGAGCGGTCAAGCAGACCCTCGGCTTCGGCGACGTGCCGGTCGTGCCCTATGCCATCGATCACGCCCTGTTTCGGCCCGCGGCCAAGCGCCTCCAGATCGCCTACATGCCGCGCAAGCGGCGTGAGGATGTGGGATTCATCCGCCGCGCCTTTGTGAGCGCCTGTCCCGACCTCGCCAGCATTCCGTGGGTCGAGATCGACGGGCAGAGCGAGGAGCGGGTGGCGTCGATCCTCGGCGAATCCGCCATCTTCCTGGCGCTCGGCCGGCGCGAAGGGTTCGGCCTGCCGCCCGTCGAGGCCATGGCGGCCGGCTGCCTCGTCGTCGGCTTTCTCGGCAACGGCGGCCGCGAATTCGGCACGCCGGAGAACGGCCTCTGGTGCGACGAGGACGATTTGTTCGGCGCGGCCCTCAGCCTCGCCGAGGCGATCCGTGGCGTCGAGGCAGGCACGCCGGCAAGCGCCGCGATGATCGAGGCCGGCCAGCGAACCGCCGCCGGCTACACGCTCGAAGCGATGGATCAGGCCCTGTTGTCGTATTGGAGGGGCGTGATCGGCGCGCGCTGACCGGGTCCGCCGGCGTCGCGCTCAGCCGAAGACGCGGCGGAAAATCGTGTCGACGTGCTTGGTGTGGTAGCCCATGTCGAAAAGCGCCGTGAGCTCCGCCTGCTTGAGGTGGCGCATCACGTCGGCGTCCGATTTGAGCAGCGCCAGAAAATCGGCCCCCTCCTGCCACACCTTCATGGCGTTGCGCTGCACGGCCTGATAGGCGTCCTCGCGGCTCATGCCGGCCTGGGTCAACGCCAGCAACACGCGCTGCGAGAAGACGAGGCCGCCGAGCCGGTCGAGATTGCGCTGCATCGCGTCTGGGTAGACGACCAGCTTGTCGACCACGCCCGCCAGCCGGACCAGGGCGAAGTCGAGCGTGACCGTGGCATCGGGCCCGATCATGCGCTCGACCGAGGAGTGGGATATGTCGCGTTCGTGCCAGAGCGCGACATTCTCCAGCGCCGGCACCACGGCCATGCGCACGACGCGGGCCAAGCCCGTCAGATTCTCCGTCAACACAGGGTTGCGCTTGTGCGGCATGGCGGACGAGCCCTTCTGGCCCGGCGAGAAGTATTCCTCGGCCTCGCGCACCTCGGTGCGCTGGAGATGGCGGATCTCGACCGCGAGGCGCTCGACCGCGCCGGCGATGACGCCGAGCGTCGCGAAGAACTGCGCGTGACGGTCGCGCGGGATGATCTGCGTCGAGACGGGTTCGACCGTGAGCCCCATCTTCTTCGCAACATGGGCCTCGACCGCGGGCTCGACATTGGCGAAGGTGCCGACCGCGCCGGAGATCGCGCAGGTCGCCACGTCGTCGCGCGCCCGCACCAGGCGCTCGCGGTTGCGTGCGAACTCGGCATAGTGGCCGGCGAGCTTGAGGCCGAAAGTGGTGGGCTCGGCGTGGATGCCGTGGCTGCGGCCGACGCAGAGCGTCATCTTGTGTTCCTGGGCGCGCCGCTTGAGCGCCGCCATGACCCTGTCGATGTCGTCGATCAGGATGTCGGCCGCCTGCTTGAGCTGCACGGCGAGGCAGGTGTCGAGCACGTCGGACGAGGTCATGCCCTGGTGGACGAAGCGCGCCTCGTCGCCGACATGCTCGGCGAGGTTGGTCAGGAAGGCGATGACGTCGTGTTTGGTCGTCTTCTCGATCTCGTCGATGCGCGCCGCGTCGAACTTGCCGCGCGCCCACACGGCCTTGGCCGCCTCGCGCGGGATCACGCCGAGCTCGGCCAGGGCATCGCAGGCATGCGCCTCGATCTCGAACCAAATCCGATAGCGGTTGTCGGCCTCCCAGATGCGCGTCATCTCGGGGCGGCTGTAGCGCGGGATCATGCCGGATGTCTCGATGGCGATGGACTTGTGACGCCCCTGCTTAGCAGGGATCGGGCCGGCGGAAAATGGTCTCGGCGATGAGATTGCCCTCGATCGGGAACAGGCCGGCATGCTCGGTCATGGTTCGGACGCCTTCCTGCCGCGGCGAAGCACCGAATCCCGCAAGGTCGACGACGATCAGGCGATGCCGGTCGGCGAGAGGTGTGTCGAACAGAGGTGCGAAGGCGAGACCGCTGTCGGCAACGGCGTGGAGCAGGACGAGCGGTGCGCCATCGCGCGCGCCAGCCAGGCGAAGGAACAATCCGTTGACGACCGCTGCGTCCACGGCCGGCTCTAGCCTGTCCTATTCATCGAACATACGGTAGTTGACCGCCCGCGGCACGATTTTTGACGCTGGGCACGGCGCTGCGATCGCGTCGGACGATGTCGGCGCGGCGGGTTGGGGTTCGATTTTTCTGG
>Ga0194128_10003444_pt1 | contig 24303 bp, 17 predicted proteins | sample TA2KigCa65mmetaG_FD_148650 | JGI IMG/M metagenome (GOLD analysis project Ga0194128, IMG submission 148650) | Freshwater microbial communities from Lake Tanganyika, Tanzania - TA2015037 Kigoma Deep Cast 65m | ecosystem: Environmental > Aquatic > Freshwater > Lake | place: Tanzania: Lake... | reverse complement strand
CGCTTTGTACAATCCGCAAAGCTGACGGAAGATCAAAAAAGATTTGTGGATAAGTATGGATAACCACAATGAGCAATACTGTAAACACAATAATCACTTGTATATCAATTTGTTAAACAGTAATTATAGTGTATGAAATTTTGTACAAAAGTTAAACGGAAACGAGTGACAACTTCTATGCCCTTTTGAATGAAAAGAGTGACCGAGGTCCGGAGGTTCGTCGTGATGCACCATAATTTCGTGCAACCAGACCAAGAGGCGAGCAGTTTGTTTTGAATATTCAAACGAAATTTCAACGAAATAGGGGCTGAAATACTCTTGATTACACAAAGGTATACTATTAAATTTCAATTTTCAGCCAACTATTTACATTTTTTGGCTACTTTTTTGGAACTTTTTAATTCTCGTCAAAGGCCGCTTTACTGAACCTTCAATTTTCGTATCATAATGATCTTTTGAGTAATCTTCTTTGAATAATTGTCGAAGCAATTTAGGATTCTGATGCCGAAGATCGGGTTAATGAACCTCTTTGGATTCTTTGGCCCGTTAGGGTGTTGTTTCGTTTTGATATTTGATGGGTAAAATTCAAGATCGATGAATCGTTATCTTTACTTTCATAATTGTTTGATAAAAGCATTAAAATAAGAATGTTACAATTTATTTAATATTCAAGTAAAGACAAAATAACTTGTAAATCTAATGGATTTTGCCAAGATTTTGGGCGGTCAGCAACCCCAAATCAATTCTTAAGATTTGTCTTCGGAGGTACTTCTTTATGACCAACAAGGCGTGCGTTTATCAAAACCACGGGTAGCCATTCAAAATTCAGAAATATTGCCCCTTCAAGCAAAAAAAATGGGGAAAGAATAGAATTCGGAAGACTCTTGTTAATCTAAAGAGTTTATTCTATGCAAAGAATTTTGAATGTCCAGACTTTTTTCTTTTCAATGAAGACGGTTAGTCTAATCGTAAAGCGTTCAGAAATTCCCGTTTGCTGGATAGACGATATGTAATTAGTTGAATTTTATGGCAAATATGTTGTTTTTATCAAAATCTATTTTTTTTCACCCAATTTTTTTTGTTCAATTTTTCCCTCCATCCCTAGTCTTGAGGAGATCCAAGATCTGCCCAGGTTGCTGAGTTAATTAGGCCCTTTGGATGTATATTTGCGACGTTTTTTTGGCCCGTTCGTCTAGGGGTTAGGACATCAGATTTTCATTCTGGTAACAGGGGTTCGATTCCCCTACGGGCTACCAAATCTCAATTTGTCAGTAGAAAATGGGCTTCAAAAGGCATCTTAAGCCAAAGTCCTCTGGTCTGGTCTATCTTATTTTCACACTTAGTTGTTTCAATTCAACAATTCACTTATGAAAAAAATCGCAATCAATGGGTTCGGGAGAATAGGCCGTTTGAGTTTCAAATACATGCTTGGGAAGCCTGGTCTTGAGGTTGTGGCAATCAATGATTTGACTGACCCTGTGACTTTGGCCCATTTGCTCAAATACGACTCTGTGCATGGTCGTTTTCCTGGTCAAGTTTCGGTGGAAGGGGATTCTTTGGTGGTGGATGGACGCCTTATTCGCATTTATGCCGAAAAAGATCCCGCTAAACTGCCATGGTCAGACCTCGGGGTCGATGTGGTTATTGAATCCACTGGCCGATTTACCGATATGGAGAAGGCGGGGCTTCATCTCCAGGCAGGTGCCGGAAAAGTCATTATTTCAGCCCCAGCTACTGGTGAAATGAAAACAGTGGTCTTGGGGGTCAACGATGATAGTCTGGATGGTACTGAGCGAATCCTTTCGAATGCTTCATGCACCACGAATTGTTTGGCCCCCATGGTCAAGGTTTTGGACCAGCATTGGGGAATAGAGAACGGTTTTATGACCACCATTCACGCATACACTGCGGATCAGAATTTACAGGATGCTCCCCATAAAGACCTTAGGAGGGCAAGGGCAGCCGCTTGCAGCATTGTGCCCACCTCTACGGGTGCTGCCAAGGCGGTGGGTTTGGTTATTCCCCATTTGCAAGGCAAACTCAATGGCAATGCTATGAGGGTCCCAATTCCGGATGGATCGGTAACCGACTTCACGGCAATCCTTCGCAATCCTGCAACGACCTCCGAAATCAACCAGGCTTTTGTGGATGCCGCTGCAGGACCCATGGCAGGCATTTTGGAATACCAAACGGACCCCATTGTTTCAGTTGATATTTTGGGCAATACTCATTCATGCATTTTTGATGCAGCATTAACGATGGTCATTGGGCATACCGTTAAAGTGGTGGGTTGGTACGATAATGAATCAGGATACTCCGCCCGAATTGCCGACTTGGCTCAACGTATTGCCTGATACTAAGATTTCCATGATTCTTTCGCCAAAACAACTGGAACTGGCCGGAGCCAGGGTTTTGATGCGGGTTGATTTCAATGTCCCGCTGGACAAAAAGACTTTGGAGCCCACTGATCTAACCCGAATTCGTGCCGCATTGCCTACCATTGAATATGTGCTTAATGCCGGTGCCGCATTAGTCTTATGCTCGCATCTGGGCAGGCCCAAAGGAGTGGCAGAGGATCGGTATTCCCTTCGTCATATTGTTCTAGCCTTGGAATCGGTATTGAATCGAAAAGTTCGGTTCGTATCCGATTGCATTTCGGATGAAGCATTCGAGGCATCGGCTGATTTGCAACCGGGGTCGGTACTGTTGTTGGAAAATGTTCGATTTTATGCAGGGGAGGAGTCCGGGGATCCCGAATTTGTATCACAATTATCAAGGCATGGAGATTGTTACATCAACGATGCCTTCGGGACAGCACATCGGGAACATGTTTCCACCGCCACAGTGGCAAGGCATTATGGATCCCGTAAGGCGGCAGGTTTTTTGATGAAAGCCGAACTAGATCAAGCAGCCATGGTTTTGAATAATCCCGCAAGGCCCTTTACGGCCATTATGGGCGGAGCCAAAGTATCTGATAAGCTATTACTGATTGAAAACATGTTGACCAAAGTCGATCGCCTGCTTATTGTGGGTGGTATGGCCTATACCTTTTGCAAAGCCATGGGTGGGGAAATAGGAGCTTCCCTTTGTGAAGAAGACCGAATGGAGACTGCCCGTGCCTTGCTTTCCAAAGCTGCCGATCTTAGCGTAGAGTTGGTGATCCCTACGGATTCCGTCGCAGCCGATTCCTTCTCCAACGAGGCCCAACGCCAAGTGGTCAACAATAGCCGTATTCCACAAGGATGGATGGGATTGGATCTGGGTCCGGAAAGTATTCGGGGTATGCAGAACCATATTGAAAATTCCAAGACCCTTTTGTGGAACGGACCGGCAGGTGTTTTTGAATTCACTAATTTTCAAGAGGGGACTCGTGCTGTGGCCGAGGCTGTGGCCAATACCACGGCCCAAGGAGCATTTTCCCTGATCGGTGGTGGTGATTCCGCCGCTGCTGTTCATGCTTTTGGATTTGAAAACAAGGTTTCCTATGTCTCTACCGGTGGCGGTGCTTTGTTGGAATTGCTCGAAGGGAAGGTGCTGCCCGGTGTCAAGGCTCTTGAAATAGAAGAATAGTTTTTTATGGCCATGAAAATTCGGTTTTTTCTTTTGTCCCTGCATGGTTTCCTCGTGACCTGTATGGTTGCGATGATGTTTATCACGCAATGGAGCGCTTCGTATTCGGTTGCAGCGACCCCTTCCGGAGGGGAAAATAGCAGCGAAAGTGATCCTAAAGCGCAACTTATTCGAAGGGTTTTTGATTCGTCTTTGGTCAGCGGTAGGGCCTACCCCTTGTTGCGGGATTTATGTAAGAAGGCTGGGCATCGATTGTCGGGTAGTGATGGGGCAGCCCGTGCGGTTTTGTTGATGCAGGATTATCTCAAGGGTATGAGTTTGGACTGTGTTTGGTTGCAGCCAGTTATGGTACCGCGTTGGGTTCGAGGTGCTCCTGAACAAGGTCAGGTCCTCACGGGTGATGCAAAACCCTACCGATTGCGCATGTTGGCCTTGGGTGGTTCGGTGGGCACGGGGCCTGAAGGGGTGCGCGGGGAGTTGATTGAATTCGGTTCGCTCAAAGAGCTGGAAGAGGCAGATTCCTTGCAAGTCACCGGTAGGGTGGTTTTCTTGAACAAGCCTTTTGATCAGCGATTTATAAGCTCGTTTGGCAGTTACGGGGGCTGTATCGATATAAGGTTTGATGGCGCAAGGTTGGCAGCCTCTAAAGGTGCCGTTGGTGTTTTGATTCGGTCGCTTACCCATACGCTGGATACCTTTCCGCATACAGGGTCCATGCAGTATGGAAATGCCAAAGTAAGGATTCCCGCAGCAGCTGTCAGCACGGTAGATGCCGAATGGATTTCTCAAACGTTGCTCCGGCTAAAGAAATTGGGCAAAAGGCCTAAAGTAGAATTCAAGACTTCTTGTGTTCAATTGCCAGATACCTTATCGTATAATGTTATTGGTGATTGGTATGGTTCCGATCGGCCGAGAGCATGGATGGTGGTGGGTGGTCATCTGGACTCATGGGATGTAGGGGAAGGTGCTCACGATGACGGAGCAGGTTGTGCCCATTCGGTGGAGGCCATACGCTTGTTAAGAGCAGTGGGATATCAGCCCAAGCGTAGCATGCGGGTTGTTTTGTTTATGAACGAAGAAAACGGGACCCGAGGGGCGACCGAATATGCTCTTTGGTCAGCCGCATCTGGCGAAAAGCAATTGATTGGATTGGAATCAGATCGGGGCGGATTTGCGCCCAGAGAATTTTCAAGCGAAGCTGCAGTTGAACGTATTCAGGCCTTGCAGCCATGGCTGAAATGGTTGGAGCCCTACGGGGTTTATGCGATCCGCAAAGGCGGAAGCGGTGTGGATGTTGGCTTCCTAAGACCACAGGGCACCGAGCTTTACGGTCTGGTTCCGGAGTCGCAGCGATATTTTGATTACCATCATGCTGCAACCGATGTCTTTGAATCGGTGAATCGCCGCGAATTGGAATTGGGGGCCGCATCGATGGCTTCCCTATTGTATCTTTTGGATCAGGAGTAAGTCGGCATGGAGTGCTGTTCACTCCCTGTGGATTACAGCTCCCAACGGAGGCCACAAACCATAAAGGAAATCAAAGGCTTTTTTGAATAATTAAGAGAAATTCCCCTGGAGCTGAGATGGCAAGGTTCCATTGTTTGAGGCTTACGGCTTGGGAATTTTCACTGAAATTATTTCGATCCAAGGATAGGCAACGAAGCGTGTAAGCTTCTTTGGAGCTCTGCAACGCCTTGGCAAGGTGAGGGTGGTCCATGAGATCCTGGGAGTTCAGCACCAATCCGGTTTTGGGGGTATCATCCACCTTTAATTCAAGAACCATGGTCGATTCCTTGTGTTCGATTAACCGAAGGGAACCGTAGGTGGTCATTAATTCAAGATGCGATTGAAGCAGGGGAGACTCTTCCTTCTGTAGTACTTTGACGACCTCGCGTAATCCCTGGCTTTGGCCTTTTTGTCCAATATAAATAGAATCTTCCGTGTTCACCACCAATATATTATCCATACCTTGGACGACCAGCTTTTGAGACCCAAAGTTTAATAACAAATTATTATTTGCGTTTAATGTCAAGCAATTGGGGCTACTCATAGTATTGCCGTATTGATCGTTGGAAAATTCTGCATCAAGCGCATCAAAACTACCTAAATCGGACCAACCCATCCGGCAAGGCACGATACGGACTTTGTCACTGTGTTCAAGGACCGCATAATCAATGCTAATATCGGCCATCGCCATCATTTCCTCCAAGCTAGTCCTGTAACATTGATCCTTATCCGATGAGCCTCTTAGCGTAGGCGACTCCATGATGGCTCGGTGCAGATCCGGTGCAAGGCGTTCGAGTTCTTGCAGGTAAACCCCGGCTTGAAAGCAGAAAATTCCCGCATTCCAATAATAACCACCCTGTTGAATATAGGATGCTGCAGTGGTTGTATCGGGTTTTTCTTTGAAGGCTACGACCATGGAGCCTTCGGCCTGAATGTAGCCGAAGCCGGGTTCTGGGTATTCGGGTTCCACCCCAAAGGTGACTAAGTATCCTTGCTTTGCAAATTCGGCCGCTTTCAAGGCGGCAGCATGGTAGGCCTGTTCATCCCGAATTAGGTGATCGGACGGAGTCACGAGCACCACGGATTCCTCCGGCAATAAGCGGCAAGCCATACCGATGGCCGGTGCGGTGTTGCGACCGACAGATTCCAAAATGTAGGTTGCTTTGGCTTGTCCCATTTGGCGTTTTGCCAAGGCAAATTGGCTCGCGTTGGTTACAACGATATGCGAGCTGCACAAATTGAAATGTCGCCAAACCGTGCATTCAAACAAGGAATGCCCTCCCACCAAGGGCAGGTATTGTTTGGGCATCCGAAGTCTAGATAAGGGCCAAAGGCGGGTTCCGCTGCCCCCGGACATAAGGATATGAATCATATTCAAAGATAAGTTTCAAATTTCAGGACCATGCCGTTTAAAATTTTTGAGGGAGGGTTAATCGAATTGTGGAAAAAATAGAATAACTTAGGGAGTGGTTAAAACAGCGGTCAAAAGGTTGAGTTTTGAGCAGGTTAGAGCGGCTTATGCTTTAGTCTACTGCCTCAAACAGGATCTTCGCCAGTTGATAATCGCCTTATTGCATCGACATTTGGAACTCACGGCCCCTGAAATTGCTTCCAAACTCGGCATTGAATCCTCCTTGGCCCATCACCATCTCAGTCTTTTGGTCGAGGCCGGGGTTGTTGAAATAAGTACATGCCCGACCTGTTCGGTTTTCAAGCTCAATTATTTAATTTTGACTAAATACCTTTCAGCGCTCAAGAGCTTGGGAGGGTAATCTTATCGAACCCGGTGTAGGGTAACAATACATCGGGGATTCGAATGCTACCGTTTTCTTGGTAGAATTCCAGCAATGCCGCAAGGATACGAGGTAAGGCCAAGGCCGAACCATTTAGGCTATGGGCTAAACGATTTTTGCCGGAATCTTTTTCTTTGAAACGAAGACGAAGACGGTTCGTTTGGAAGCTTTCGAAATTACTGACCGACGAAATTTCCAACCACCGACCTTGACCTGCGCTCCATATTTCAAAGTCGTAGGTTAACGCCGAGGCGAAACCCATATCTCCACCACACAGCCTTAGAATTCGAAAGGGCATACCTAGGCTAGCCACCAAGCTGGCCACATGGGTTTTCATGTCCTCAAGAACTTGGTAACTCTGTTCAGGATGAACAATTTGAACGATTTCAACCTTATCAAATTGATGCAAGCGGTTGAGGCCACGAACATCTTTGCCGTAGGATCCGGCTTCGCGGCGAAAGCAAGGCGTGTATGCCGTATTAAGAATTGGCAGCTCGTTTTCCTGCACCAACAAATTCCGGTACAAATTTGTCACGGGAACTTCAGCGGTGGGCGCGAGGTACAATCGATCTTCGGTCACAAAATACATCTGCCCTTCTTTGTCCGGTAAATTTCCGGTACCAAAGCCGGAATCCTCATTGATCAATATAGGGGGTTGGATTTCCGTGTAGCCTGCGGCAATATTGAAATCCAAAAAATACTGGATCAAAGCCCGTTGAATTTTGGCTCCAGGCCCTGTGTAAACCGGGAAACCTGCACCGGTGACTTTGACACCAAGTTCAAAGTCAATCAAGCGATACTGGGAGGCAAGATCCCAGTGCGGCTGGTTGCGCTTGATGGACTCTGCATCCGGGTTGGATTGGAAAACGACTTCGTTCTGTTCGGGGCCGTTTCCTTCAGGAACTGAAACATGAGGCAGGTTCGGTAAGCACACGAGTTGTTGATGAATCTTTTCTTCCAAGGCCTGGACTTGATCCTCTAAACTCGCAGTTTGCGTTTTGAGCGAGGCCACTTCCGCCTTGATCCGTTCCGCTTCTTGAAACTGTCCATTTTTCATCGCAAGCCCTACAGCCTTGGCCTGCAAGTTCAGTGTCGCTTGATTCTGTTCGCAAGCGGTGAGAACTTGACGTCTTTCATCATCCAGGGTGAACAAGACCTCCAAGGCCTGAGCCGCTTGAGTCACTTTCTTGGTGGTCAGGGCCTTGATGGCTAGCTCGCGATTTTCGCGTAGGAAGGGGATTTGCAACATGGTCGCTTGGATTGAACAGCAAATTTATTCCAATTCAACCCTGACTTTTTCAGTTCTGTTCGTGGAAGCGTTGCGATTTCTTCCAAACGTAAATGAGGTTGGCGGCCAGAATCACCAACAAAATGCTGCTGACCAAGGTCATATTTGTGGCCTGCAAACGCTCGTTCTGGACTTTCATAAGGGACATTTCAAAGGTTAATTGATCGGTTCCGCGCTGTAAATTCTCCGACTTGTAAGAGGTTTGAATCTCCAGAAGGCTTTGGTCGGTTTCCTTGGCCATGATGAGGCTATCAAGCTCCCGCCAGGCTTTGAAGTGCTGCATGGCTTTGTGGGGATTGGAAGATTCCGCAACCACCTCGGCTATGAAAGTATGGCAACGACGGAGCACAAGCAAGTCTTCGCATGATTTGTCTTTAAACATGCGAATGGCTTCCATGCACCAAGCCTCGATGGAGTCGCGTGACCCTTTTATTCGGTACAAACACTCTGCTTTTTTGGAGAGGATTTGAGCGATGTACTCATTGTTTTGAATGATATTTTCCAACAATAGACTTTGACGATAGGTATCCATAGCCTCGGAAAGTTTACCTATTTTGGAAAGGACCTCAGAGCGATTGCATAAATTGGATGTAATGGCAAGGGTATCCTTGCTTATTTTGAGGGCTTTGTTATTATAGCCTAAAGCATTGGCTCACTGACCATTCATTTCTTCGGCGACCCCCAAATTGTTAAGCATATAAGTGACTGTGGCTTGATCGTTTTCCTTCTCGTATCGCTCCAGAGCCTCGTTGTAGTATCCCTCAGCACGTAGCCAGTCTTTTTGTTGAGCGTATATATTGCCTAGGTTAAGTGTGATGGCCGAAACAGCATCTTAACGGCCCAAGACATTGGCCATTTATGCCTTGGATATAGGACTCTGCAGATGCAGTCAAAGCGAGCAAGCGGTAATAGGCATTGCCCTTCACGATACAACAACTTATTAGGCCGCTGCTATCATTCAAGTGGGTCATGATTTCTTCCGTTTTGAGTGCTTCGGTGATACATCGTTGGCTCTTGTTCTGAACCTGATAACTTTTGGCTTTGACCAAATGGAAATTGCCACGAAGGTTTTCAGACAATTTGTCGGGAACGGGGATTTGCAGAAGGAGGCGAAGGGTCACTTGAGGCCGCTTTTTGGAAACTTCTTGAGCCTTAAGAATAATGGTTTTGGCTTGCTTGGGCTTAGTATTGGTCGGATTACTCATGTTCTGTGCCAAATGGTCCATTGCGACCCAGGCCAGAGAGAGCAGAATGCTGAGAAAAATTTTCGGGAAACGCAGGTTTTTTTCAATTTTGATTCAAAAAATGATAATTTCTTTGGAAATAGAAGGAAAGTAAATTACTTTTGACCATCATTTGGGCAAGAAATTCCGAGCATTTTCGGATTTCCCGTTTTCTCGGTAGACCCCTTTAAGTACCCTTTTTTATCTATTCAAACTGATCCAAGACTTGGTGTCCTGCTACGAATAACCCGATAAAGGTTATTCTACGCCCTGAATTTAAACTGTTTATCAACCATCTAAAATTTTATTGTGACCGAAACCAAAGGAAAAGGTAGACCACGCAAGGTCCAGGCCGAGGCTTCATTCGAACCCCTTACCGTTGAACCACGTCGTTCACGTGGTCGCCCTCCCATGGATCCTACCAAAAGGGCGATATTGCCAGAAATTGAAACCGGGCCGGAACCCGTCATTCCCGAGCCAGACTCTGATCCGGCCTTAGAATTCGTGTTTGATGCGTTGCCAGTTTCATCGGATAGCCTGGGGAACTCCCGGCAAACCTCTGAAGGCGGAGACCGCACGCAAGAGGATGTTGAATCCAGCGAGGGGGACCAAGAAAATTCAGAACATGAAGGGGGTACCTCCAGAAAGTCCAGAGGGCTGCGCAATGCGGAGGATTCCCGTCCCCCATTGAACGATCCAGATTCCGACAGACTAGGATTTCCCGATAGACAGGGTTTCAAGGCTGGTCACGGAAAAGAGCAGCGACCCGATGTTCGAAGTGATTTCAGGCAGGGATCGCCGCATCGCGGTGAAGCTCGCCAGGGTAGAATGCAAGACTCTCAAAACCCTAATCCTGCCCGTAACAAAGAATGGGAAAAGCGAGAACCCAGGCCGTCGGATCGCTACGCCTTTGAATCCGTTATTCAAATCGAAGGGGTCTTGGAGCCGACGCCGGATGGTTTTGGTTATTTACGCTCCTCCGATTATCATTATCTCAATTCGCCCGATGATGTGTATGTGCCCGGGCATATGATCAAGAGCTTCAGTCTCAGGCCGGGTGATACCGTCCGAGCCAAAGTGAGGCCACCCAGGGAAGGAGAGAAGTATTATATCCTCACGGGTGTTGAAAGCATCAACGGGCTAAGTCCGGCAGAAATCAGGGACCGCGTACCTTTCGATTATTTGACCCCGCTGTTCCCTAACGAACAACTACGATTAACTCATCGCGCCGAGAATTTGTCCATGCGAATCATGGATTTGTTCACCCCCATCGGTAAAGGCCAGAGGGGCCTTATCGTGGCCCAACCCAAAACCGGTAAGACTATCCTGCTCAAGGATGTAGCCAATTCCATTTCTTTCAATCACCCGGAAGTCTATCTTATTGTGTTGCTCATTGATGAGCGACCCGAAGAGGTTACCGATATGGCCCGTTCCGTCAACGCCGAAGTTATCGCATCCACCTTCGATGAGCCTGCGGACAAGCATGTTCGCATTGCCAATCTGGTACTCGAAAAAGCCAAGAGGATGGTGGAATGCGGACACGATGTCGTTATTCTTCTGGACTCAATAACCCGCTTGGCAAGAGCCTATAACACGGTTCAGCCTGCTTCTGGAAAAATTCTTTCAGGGGGTGTGGATGCCAATGCCTTGCATAAGCCAAAGAGATTCTTTGGGGCAGCTCGTAACATTGAAGGAGGTGGTTCTTTGACTATTCTTGCTACAGCGCTGATTGATACCGGATCCAAAATGGATGAGGTCATTTTTGAGGAATTCAAGGGAACCGGTAATATGGAATTGCAGCTTGATCGCAAGTTGTCCAACAAGCGTATCTATCCTGCTATTGATGTCACGGCCTCTTCGACCAGAAGAGATGATTTGTTGATGGACAAGGATATGCTCAAGAAAATGTATATCCTGCGCAATCACTTAGCCGATATGACCTCGCAAGAAGCGATGGAGCTTCTGCTCAACCACATGCGCGGCACCTTGTCGAACGAGGAGTTCCTGATGTCAATGAATCGCGGCTAATTATCCTTGGCGACTCGAGGAAATCCACGCTTTTCGGTTCGTCAATTGATCTGAAGTAACCTTTTCGGATGGGGTGATTTTGTAGTGGTTGTAAAAGGTTACACCCGAAGCGCTGCTCATGCAAGCGATTCCGTAATGGCCGAGGGAATTGACATAAAGGACTAGGAGGGTATCTTCTTCCTGGATCACTAGCGAACTTTGCTCAGGGTTATGGTCGCTCCACTCGGTTTGAGCTTGGTTGGTGACATCCCCATTGCCAAGAACATTGCGTAAGATTTGACGAGCCTTGGTCTGCAAGGCTGCGGGTTCCTCGATGCCCTTAAGGGCCTCGATATTTATGGTTTCCAAGGCAATGGACCTTGAATCGGTGGAATCAGAAGGCGAATGCAGAACTGTTTGCCAAGCCAACCACCGATCCCCTAGGCCTAGGCCACCAAGAGCAGCGGGAGCACCAGGAACGGTATGTTCCACGGTGGGAAGACCTTTGTTCCACTGCATTTGAACCCCCAAGGTCCTTTGGATCGTATCCTCGCAGGGATAAAGGACTAAGGTGCAACCTAGGGGTTCCAAGACCAAGGCAAGTTTGTCTTCGAGGGACATGGGTTGGGCATAATGTTCTTGGAAATAAAGGTCCCAGTCCTTTTTCAGAGGAAGGGAATGGTTGAGCCAATCGATGATGTCCTTTTCCGAGTATCCTTGAGATGGATTGCGGCGATGTTCTTTCCAAAGAAATCGCATCAAGTCATCTAAGCTGATCGTGTTTTGGCTGCTGTGGCGAAGGGTTAAATCTAGATGCAACGCCTGAAGCATGCCCTCGGCATAAATGGATACTCGACGATGAGGGGCCGATTGCAGACTGCTGTATCCATCCACCCAAGTATCCACCGAGGATTCGTGGAGGCTATGGTTGTATCGACCATAATTCAGGGTATGCCTGAGCAAATAACTATTGACCTCCTCCAGGTATTCCTCGAAGCTCAGAATGCCGCTTCGCACCAGAAACAAATCTCCGTAGTAGGTGGTAAAGCCCTCGTATACATAACCTAAATCATTAAACATAAGACCTTCATAATGGTAGGGTTGCATCGCTGCAGGGCGGATGGATTTGATGTTCCAGACATGAAAAAGTTCATGCGATGCCACACCCATCAATTCTTTGTAAAGGGTCGTCCAGATTTGATTGCTTGGTCCCAAGGCTAGCACGGTGGATCGTAAATGTTCGACTCCGTGGTAGAAGGAGTAAGGCAGGGCGAGGAGCATGAAATGAAAGGTATCTACGGGGAATGAACCCATGGTCAGGATTTGTTCGGAACAGAAAGCCTGAAATTCTCGGAGGATGCGGGTGCCTTCATCTCCATCGGGAAAGGTTTCTCCTTGAATCCATAACACAAAATCAATTCCCTCTGCGGACCAGCGGACAGCCTGAAGGCGGGGGGAGGCAAGGAACGGGCTGTCCACAAGTTCGTGGAAGGAAGAGGCCGAGTAAGTGCCGTTGGTGTCCACGGGCAAGGCAATCGCTACCTTCCATTCAGAATTGGTTCGACCTGTGTCGATCCGGAGGGTGCAAGGATGATGCTCTTGACCGGGGATATAGAGGCAGCAATGTACGGGGTTCACATACAGGAGTTCCTGATCCACCCAGCAGGCCCCGGCATCGGCTTGGTTAGCAAGGTAGCTGTACTCTACGATGAGCGAGGCGCCTTTGGAATGCCGAAGCACCCACTCGGCAGAAGTTGTTTTGGTGACGGTAATCCATTCGGCATGCTCATAATTTTGCGTGGGCGTATCGGGGTAGCGAGCGCTGAGAGCTACCAGATTTCTCGTAAAATTCCCTTGTTCATAACGTCCGGGTCTCCATTGAGGGAGCCTCAAGGCCGTTATGCTTCCATCGGTTTCCCATGCCAAACGGACCTTCAGGTGCCGAGGCCTAAGGGGGTCAGCGCCGATCGTATAGTGGATTTGTGCCATGGTAAAGGGTTAAGGGCGGTCTAAGGTATTATCAAGGCGAAAATCATTCTAAAGTGCTTATCTTTGCAACCCTTCGCAAATTGCACATCGCCATGAAACGCACTTTCCAGCCCTCCAATCGCAAGCGCCGTAACAAGCACGGGTTCCGTTCTCGCATAGAGACGGCGAATGGAAGGGCCGTTTTGAATCGTCGCAGGGCCAAGGGGCGTAAGAAACTCTCGGTTTCAAGCGAACGCCGTCACAAGGCCTGATAGGTTAATCCCCATGCCATCCCTCAAAGGCCAGCCCAGTTTGCGCGGCCATGGGGCCTTCGATAAGGTTTTTGGCGAAGGAAAATCTTTTTTTCAGTTCCCGTTTCAATTTCGTTATGAGGTACCGGACACACAAGGTACGTCCAAGGAGGTCCTACCGGGGATTCGATTAGGGATTTCGATTTCCAAAAGACGTTTTAAACGCGCTGTGGACCGCAATTTGATCCGTAGGCGGGTTCGCGAGGCCTTTCGGTTGAATCGTCACCGATGGGAGGAGGCTGAACAAGCTCTTCAAACGGGGACGGCTATCATCTTGGTGTATTCCACCAACGAAATTTTGGATTTTGAACGTATTCAAGAAGGGCTATGCAAAGCCATGCTTCGCTGGTGCCGAACCAACCAACCATGAAATACTTGTTGATGGCTTTGGTGCGTTTGTATCAAAGCATGATATCTCCGTACCTCCCGCCATCCTGCCGATACAGCCCTACTTGTTCAGTCTATGCCCTGGAGGCTTTGCAGCGATACGGAGCATGGTACGGGTCTTGGCTCACCCTGAAGAGACTAGCTCGATGCCATCCTTGGGGTGGTCATGGCCACGACCCTGTCCCTTAACTTTGAGTTTGCTCGTCCCAGTTTTTTCGGCTTATTATCCAACCTTCTTTTGACCATTATAAGTTCCGCCCAGCCCTTTAAATTCTTTTTTTTGCGCTATGAATTTTGATCGTAAACCCGAGTTTTTTCGCCGATTGTTGAATCATGTCCCTGTGAAGCCAGGTGGCTCTACGTCCGCCTTGTGGACTAAAGTGCGGGTCTTGATCATGGTCATGTTGATGGGAGCGGGTGGTCTTGCGTTGAATAACAATTATTTTGAACTTTCTAAACATATCGAAATTTTTACGACTCTGTACCGGGAAATCAATACCTATTATGTGGATGATGTGGATCCGGCCAAGTTGATGAAAACGGGTATCGATGCTATGCTCAAGAGCTTGGATCCCTACACGGATTATATCCCTGAGTCTGAGATTGAGAATTTCAAATTTATGACCACGGGTCAATATGGCGGGATTGGAGCACTTATTTCCCAAAGTGGTGAAACCATTGTTATTGCGGATCCTTACGAGGGGTTTCCTGCACAGAAGGCCGACTTGCGTGCTGGTGATCAATTATTACGCATTAACGGGGAAGATGTCAAAGGACGCAATACCGAAGAAGTTTCGAAATTGCTCAAAGGACAGCCCAATACGGAGGTCAAGATCCTGATTTCAAGACCAGGAGTTCTTGGACCTATGGAAAAAGTCTTGGTGCGGCAAGAAATTAAGGTCAATTCCGTGGCTTATTCCGGTATGCTGAATTCGACAGTGGGTTATGTGAACCTCAGCGCATTTCGGGTGGATGCGGGTGGCGAAATCCAGAAGGCGATGTATGAGCTCAAATCCAAAGGCATGAAATCCATGGTGTTGGATTTGAGGGGGAATCCAGGCGGCTCGTTGGATGAGGCTGTGCGCATCAGCGGATTCTTCGTGCCCAAGGGATCCAAAGTTGTGGATACCAAGGGTAAGGTCAAAGAGTGGGACAAATCGTACAATACCATGGCCGATCCTGTGGATGGAGAGATGCCGGTGGTGGTGTTGGTCGATGGTTCTTCGGCTTCGGCCTCAGAAATCGTTTCAGGAGTTCTTCAAGATTACGATAGAGCCGTGGTGGTTGGTCAAAAGACTTTTGGCAAGGGGTTGGTTCAGACGGTACGTCCTCTGACTTACAATTCCCAGCTCAAGGTGACTACTGCCAAGTATTATATCCCCAGCGGGCGATGTATTCAGGCCATTGAGTACAGTGACAAAGACCCGGAATCCAAGAATCTGCGCGTGGCCGATTCCTTGCGCAAGGCCTTCAAGACTGCTGGTGGTCGTTTGGTTTATGATGCGGGAGGGGTTACGCCGGATGTCGCGATTGCTCCCGACACAGCAAGCAATATCTTGATTGCCTTGGTCAACAAGCGGCATGTTTTTGATTTTGCGACGTATTTGAGGGGCCAATGGGAATCCATCCCTGAGCCGGAGTCCTTCGTGATCAGCGACTCACTTTATACGGCTTTCGAGCAATTCTTGCAAGGCAAGGATTACGAATACATCACCGAATCGGATAAGCTACTCAAAGACTTCAAAGACAAAGCGACTAAAGAAAAATATTTCGATGCGGTGGCTAAGGAATACGAAGCCTTGGTGGCCCGCAAACAAACGGATAAATCCAAGGATTTACGCAAGCATCGCCGTGAAATTTCAGAGTATCTCAAACAAGAAATTGTAGCAAGGTATTATTTCCAAAAAGGAAGGCTGCGGGCCACTTTTGCGCAGGATCCTGAGGTTCAGCATGCTTTGTCCTTGCTTTCCGATCCATCAGCCTACTGGCAGATTCTTCGGATTCCTTAAGATGGAGGATTGGGTTTTGTTGATGGGAATGGGGATGTTGGCAGGCTTAGTTGGGGGATTATTTGGGGTTGGCGGAGGGGTGGTCTATGTCCCTGTGTTGGGTTGGTGGTTGAATCGGCGTGGGTTTTCAGCTGAAGAAATGGTGCAGATGGTGTTGGGAAATTCCCTTGCTCTGACGTTGATTACGGGTGTTTTGGGTATTTGGTTGTGGAAGCGTCGTGGTATTTTTGAGCCCAAGTCATGGTTGAGTATGGGGGTGCCTGCGGGTTTGGTTGCGGTGTTGGTGGCGTGGATGCTGCAGCAAGGGGCATTTTATGATGCTGCTATGTTTCGAATTGTTTTTAGCAGCATTTTGGCGTTGATGTTGGTGCGTAACGCATGGACTATGCGAATAAACGGCGCTGAATCTTCACGAGCCGAGGACCGTGAGCCATCCCGGCAAGTCTATGTGCTGTTGGGCTCCTTAGGAGGGTTGTTTTCGGCTTTGACCGGTTTGGGTGGTGGTGCGATTATGGTTCCTGCGCTCCAAAGCCTTGGAATCCGCAACCAAGCACGCATCAATGCCTTGAGCATGGGCGCGATTTCGGTGATGGCGTTTTCGTCCACCATGTTCTACGCGAAGGTGGATCAAGGAGGACTTGCGCCTTGGTTTCTCATCCCGACAGCGGTCGGAACCTTGCTCGGAATTTGGCCTGGCATTGCCTTGGCTCGTCGTTTCTCGGAAAGTCCTGCAGGAGCACGGCTGCTGCGCTTGGGTCTATTGGTTTTCTTGACAATGGTTTTGCTGTGGGTAAACAGGGATTGGATCATACGGATCGGGTAGACCACCTTAGAACTTTTGAAATTCAGCATTAATTATCAATATAATGTTATGAAAAAGATTGTAATTTTCTCGAAGAGGGTATTTACAACTCGAATGGTATGGTGGTTTGTGGCTTTGGTTGTTGTCCAACATTGGGGGATAAGCCTTCATGCTCAGGTGACGGACAGCCAACTAGGGAATAGGCTGAAGGCTCATGTGGGTTTTTTGGCGCATGATAGTTTGGAGGGAAGGCAAAGTGGATCGCCTGCGGAGCGCAAAGCTGCGGCGTACATCATCCAACATTTTGCGCAGTATAATTTGCAACCTGCGGGTGACTCCGGGCGATGGACCCAATCGTTCAAGATTCTGGTTCGTCAAGCGGCGGCACCCGGTGCGGTGTTGAAGGTGGGCAGAAAGGTTTTGGAGCAGGGGAAACATTTTGTGGTGTTGCCGGGTTCAGGCAGTGGGGAAGCGCATGCGATCGGTGTGGATGCAGGGTATGGGATTGAATCCGACTCGCTGAACCAGCACGACCTTAAGGACAGCCTTACCATGAAACAGAAGGTGTGGTGGATGCGCTGGCATGCTCCGGACGGAGCTAATCCGCACGGACCGTATGGAGCCCTCTCAACGCTGGAGCGGAAAATCGCCATGGCGGAAAAGTACGGAGCCTCCGCGTTGGTGTTGTTCCCTTCGAGGAGCGGGGAGCCTTGGCCGGACACGGTGATGGACCGGCGGACTCGTTCCGGAAAAATTCCGGTGCTGAGTCTGACCGAAGAAGGGGTGGCGTTGATGCCTTCCGGCTTTGCGGAGCATCGATCAACCCAGGTATACCTGGCTTGCAGCGTAGAAAGGGAATATGTTACTGCTTCGAATGTGGCGGGACTGATCGATAACGGGGCGGATCGAACTCTGGTTTTTGGGGCGCATTACGACCATCTCGGTTACGGGGAGTATGGAAGCAGTCGGCACCGCGGTGAGCCTCAAATTCACAACGGGGCCGATGACAACGCTTCGGGTACAGCAGGACTCATTGAATTGGCTGCGCATTATACACGACAATCCGATAAGCGATTTAATTATTTGTTTCTGGCTTTTTCTGGGGAGGAATTGGGCTTGCTGGGTTCTGCGTATTTCGTCCGTAATCCTATTGTCAAATTGGACTCGGTGGTGGCCATGCTCAACATGGATATGATTGGTCGTCTGCAGGATAGCACCATGCAATTGGGGGTCCACGGGACAGGTACTGCTGCGGAATGGCCCACCCTTGTTGAGTCGGTTTCTGCGCCTTTACGCATCAAGAGTACCGAATCGGGGAGCGGGTCCTCGGATCATCATTCCTTTTATTTGCAAAATGTTCCCGTGCTGCATTTTTTTACGGGAACCCATCAGGAATACCACAAACCCGAAGACGATGAGCACCTGATCAATTACCCCGGAATGGTGCAGGTATTGGCATACATGGTGCGGGTCGTGGATGGTTTACCGGGTCATGGTCGGCTCAACTTTCGCAAAACCAGCAGCACCGACGCCTCGGCATCCCCTCGCTTCAAGGTGACTTTGGGCATTATGCCGGATTATTTCTACGAAGGCGAAGGAATCAAAGTGGACGGCGTCACAGAAAATAAACCTGCTTCCAAGGCCGGGGTGCTGCAAGGAGACATCCTCCTGCAATTGGGGGACTTTCCCTTGGGGGATATGCAGGCTTACATGAAGGCCTTGTCCTATCAAAGCAAAGGCACCAGCGCCAAGTTGCAACTTCTCCGTGCGGGCCAAAAGGTTGAAATTCAAGTCACCTTCTAAACCCATGCCTCGGTTGGATTCTCCTTTGCTCCTCTTGGACCATGCCAGCGCTGCGGCATCGGTTGCGGTGGTCAACTGTGATGGGGTGGTGTTGGCCTCTTCGTTGGAATTGCGCCCGCAGATGCAAGCCGAGCGTTTGGCCTTGATGGTGCAGGAATGCCTAAAGGATGCAGGTCTAAGACCCCATCAATTGGGGGCGATTGCATGCCAGCGGGGTCCGGGTTCCTACACCGGTTTACGCATTGGAGCAGCACTCGCGCAAGGAATAGCTTTGCCGTTGAATATTCCGATGCTGGGTGTTTCCACCTTGGAGGCCATGGCTTGGGGTTGGTGGCATCAGGAGCCTTCCAGGATAACGCGCTATCCCAAGGTGATTTCGATGATGGACGCCCGGCGCATGGAAGTTTTCTGCGGGGTTTACCGATGGGGTCACGATGCCTTGGAAATTCTATCGCCAGGGTCAGCTTTGATTCTGGATGAAGGAGTTTTCTGCGATTGGGCTAGCGACGATGTGGCCTTGGTGGGTGATGGCGTTGCCAAATGGCGGGCTTTCTTGATCGAAAGTCAACTCATCGACCGATGGGAAGGCGCATGCTTCGTGAGCGATTGGCAGCATACCGCTTCGTCGTGGGCTGGGTTGGCCCTTCATGATTTGGAGCAGGGGCGTATTCTATCGCCCGCTGATTTTAGGGTGGATTACCACAAGGAATTTTATATCCCGTCGCTTTAGCGTTGCGATTTTTCGAAATGAAATGTAACTTCGCACTTACCAGTTTGATCGATGTACAAGCAACTTCAGGAGGTTAATTTCAATGCGGCATACGAACTATGCCATGCCCTTCATCATCCCCTGCGATTGGGGATTATTCGGCTCCTGGAGCAAAACGAATCCTTGACCGTCACCCAGATTTATTTCAAATTACGAATTAGTCAATCGGTGGCCTCGCAGCAATTGGCGGTTTTGAGGAAGAGCCGTTTGGTGATCTCCCACAAAGAGGGTAAGCAAGTGATCTACACCCTAAACCAAGAACTTTTGCAACAGCTTCTGCTGGCGATCCATTCGCTTACCTCCGACAAGACTTCCAAATAGGCCTTTAGATGTCCTTGTCGGTTTAGTCGGTTCGTAGGACATAAATCTCTGTCAGGTCCCATCCGGTCTGGCCCTCTGCATTTTGCCATTCCAAATAAACTGGGTAGGCACCGTCCGGAACCATCATCCCCTGCAGCCTGTTGGAAGCCTGCCCCATTCTTCCATCCCAGGACCAGGCGCTGTTTTCATCTGCCCATTCATCTTGGCATAAATGTGTTATGGTACGTCCGAACAGGTCCATGATGCGAAGATTCACCCTTGCTTGCCGGCTCATGCTTTGGTCTTGGAATTGAAGGCCTATCCGAATCCAAACCAAGGCATTCGGAACGATGACTTGGTTGGACAAGGTTAAGGCAACAGGGATATCTCGACGACGTTTGGACGAAGGAAAAGGGTTGCCAGAAACAGGGTTTGAAACTGCGGTGAAGCAGCCTGGGGTAGCGCGTTGTTGGGATGAGGAACTTATCCAACGAGTTGGCGGTATACGATTTCCGGTATAGGGTCGATCGTAGGCCCAACGTTGCAGGGATCGACCTTCGAGATTTCCTGCCCACGGATGAAGACAAGAGTCATGGTAGGCCACCCGGTCCAGGGTGCGGCTTTGATGATCCTGCAGAGATAGAAATGCAGCTGTTTTGGGCAGGGCAGGCAGGCTTAGGCAAGGGGCAGGTAGGGCCAAGGTATCGAAGGAATGCGCCCCGGAATCCTTGTTTACCCAATACCTTCCCGTGCAGGGTGTGAGCCCTTCGAGTTTCACAAAATCTCGGTTTCGGCTTAGCAGTAGGCATTGCCCGGGGAACCAGGGCTCTTGATCCTGGCCCAAAGCGTTGCCCTCCAAAACTTCGCCTTCGGGTCCGGTTCGGAATAGCCATACCCTGCTGCGATCTAAGACCTGTCCGGATAGGTTGCAGCATTCAACCCAGGGGTAATCGGTGTGCAGAGGCCGGGGATAGATTTCCGAGATGACCACTTGAGCACTGTCTGCCGCGATGCCCAGGCCCACGGGCAGGAATTGCTTAGGCGTTAAAGCCCCGTTGCAGGATTCCCATCCTTCGCATAACATTGTATAAACCTGACCCGGCTTGAGCGACCAGGCCAATCCGGTCATCACAAGCCATTCACTGAGGAGGCGCTGGCTATCCGCTAGATTGACCTGGATGGGAAGGGAATCTCCGTCTATGAGCAGGACCAAAAATGTTGCCAGGGTAGGCCTTACGGGGGTTGCGAATTGAATGCGAACCCCGTTGTTAGGGTCCACCAGAATCTGACTTGCCATGACCGACCCAAGGTTGCGGCATCCTGCTGCCGAGTCGTCATGTGGGGACCCTGTCCCGGGATCACCACCCAGGGGATGCGTCGAGGGCATCCAATTTAGGGAATCTTGGCAAGGGCAGAGGAGGTTTTGTTTGGTCATGGACCAGCCACCTTGCTTTTGTTGCGGGGTTCTCCACCATGTAATTTGGTAGGTGAGGGAATCTAAGGTATTCCCGCCCGGTCCAAGGATGCGGATGAGGTCCTCGTCGTTGTTCAGCGAAGGCCAGGGTTGTACCCCGATGATGTTGCGCGGAATGAAGGGGGTTTGCAAGGCAGACCATTGTTGCCAAAGGTCCTTTTGATCGAATGGGACCAATAAGGCATAAGCTTGCGGCGGTAGGGCAGAAGGGGGAATGGCCGCGATGGTGGAGGCATCCCCCAGACTGCAACCTTGGAGCTGCAAAGGCAAGGAATCCGGATTGTGGATTTCCACAAACTCGCTGAGTGGAAGGCCGTCAGGGGTCGGTTTCATAGGAGGATCCGGATCGCTCATGAATTCGCTAATGCGAACCCTACCCGCTCGGTATTGGTTGCGCAGCACCTCAAGGATGGTGTCCAACGGAAGACCTGAATGGTCTTGAAGCCCGCGAAGGCCAAGGGCAAGCCTTTGTTCCAAAGGAAAGGGACCGGAATAATCAATGTCCAGCATTGTATCATTCCTCCATCGATGCCTTGTGCAAGTCAACCCGGCCGGATGTTGCATCACCAAGGCAAGGGCAGCATGGAGGGTGTCTATGGGTTCGCTGAAAAGGATGCTGAGTTTGCTTTCCGTAACAAATTGATAATTCAGGACATACGGCGCCACTGAATCCGGCATGATGGTGCCGATCACCGATATTTTTCGGAAGGAAAATAATTTGGAGCGTGTGGAGGTGTATACGGGCCTCAAGACTACATAGGAAGATCGTGTGATGGTGTTGTCGGTTACGGAACCTAGCCAAATCCAGGATGCTGGTCCTGCGCCGGAAGCATTGGTATCCGCATAGCAATACCAAATCCCATTGGCATAACGCTCCACCTTGATTGCAAAATTATTGATCTCCTTGTTCAACCATCCGTTTCCCCACGAACCTAAACGCGTGGTGCTGCCGTTCTGACTCCTATGAAATTCGATGTTATCGTTGGTGCCACCTAACCTTACCAAATACCCTTGGCCGCTTAGGTTCGGTGCGGTATCGGTGGCCATCAAGTACAGGTCCAGCAGGTTCACCGAGGACGGATTGAAGGCCATGCTCCCATGAAATTCCCAACAGCCTTGATGCACCGCTACCGAAGGGGTGCGAAGCAAGGCCGACCCGCTGACCGCAGGGGCGTTCAGTTGGAGTTCACGGCGACTGTTGACGATGAATTTCCCAGTCTCGCCCACCCAAGCGGGGTTGACTGTGAAGTTGCTGTCCGCAAAGTCTTCGTAGAATTGCCCTTGCGATGGAATGCTCCAGGCCAATACGGCCCAAACCACCACCGGCAGGCAAGGCATCGGGCTGAAGATTCTGGCTATGTTGTGGACGGTCTCGTTCATGACCCCAAAAAAGCTCTCGGCGTTGAGACTTTTGAGGCGATTGTTTTAGCATTTTTGTGACCGCAATTCCATCGCAGATTTCCCATGACAAACCCCAAATCCTATCGTGTAGCCGTTGTCGGTGCATCGGGCTTGGTTGGCTCTACCATGTTACGCGTTCTCCAAGAACGTCATTTCCCGGTGGATACTTTGATTCCGGTGGCCTCCCCAGCCTCGGTGGGCAAGGTGCTTCGTTGGCGAGATCGTGATTGGACCATCGTATCCCCGCAAGCCGCCATCGAACTCGGGGCGGATTTGGCCTTGTTCTCGGCCGGTGGTTCGGTCTCCTTGGAATGGGCACCTCGTTTTGCTGAAGCCGGAATACGGGTGATTGACAATTCCTCGGCGTGGCGCATGGATCCTTCGGTCCCTTTGGTGGTGCCTGAAGTGAATCCCCACGCTTTGCAAGGGCCCTCTTTGATTGTGGCCAACCCCAATTGTTCAACCATTCAAATGGTGGTGGCGCTCAACCTGCTTCACCGTGAATACCGGATCAAGCGCATCGTGGTCAGCACCTACCAAAGTGTGACCGGAACTGGCGTTAAAGCCGTAACACAATTAATGAACGAAAGAGCCGGTATCGACGATGGCCCCATGGCTTATCCGCACCGCATCGATCTCAATTGCTTGCCGCATATTGATGCTTTTTTGGATAACGGATACACCAAAGAAGAAATGAAAATGACCTACGAAACCCGCAAAATCATGGAGGATGAAGGCATTGCCCTCTGCGCAACAACAGTTCGCGTTCCGGTGATGTGTGGGCACAGCGAAGCGGTGAATGTGGAATTTGAAAAAGACCTGAATTTTGGTCGAGTTCTGGAATTGTTACAACAAAGTCCAGGTGTTATTCTTTACGATCAGCCTTCTCAAAACGAATACCCTATGCCCCTGCTTACCCAGGATAGAGACGAGGTTTTTGTGGGTCGGGTCCGTGAAGATTTTACAAGGCCTAAGTGCCTGAACATGTGGGTGGTGGCTGATAATCTTCGTAAGGGTGCCGCCACCAATGCCATTCAAATTGCCGAAACCCTCATCGCTCAAGGGTTGATGCAGGAGTAATTAAACCAAGTTGATGCGGGTGAGGCGATCAAAGACCAGAAGACGGTCTTGGAGGACCTTCTTGGTCACGGCTTCGAGGCTGCTGGTTCCAAAGGCCTCTACGGTGCATGAAGCTAAGGCCGACCCGCAAAGGATCCCTTGTTTGATATGCTTTATGGTGATTTGCGGTTGAGAGGCTAAGTACCCCATCAAGCCGCCCGCAAAACTATCGCCGGCTCCCGTAGGGTCGCAGACTTCTTCCAGAGGTAGAGCTGGGGCGAAGAAGATTTCTCCGTCCCCGAAGAATAGAGCCCCGTGTTCCCCCTTCTTGATGATGAGGTAACGCGGACCCATGGTGGCAATTTTGCGAGCTGCTTTGAGCAAGGATCGTTCGCCGGAAAGTTGTCGGGCCTCCTCGTCGTTGATGGTGAGCAGATCCACCCTGGTGATGGTTTCCAACAAGGCATCCCAAGCGATATCCATCCAGAAATTCATGGTGTCCATCGCAATCAATTCGGGTCGGGTTTCGATTTGGTCCAAGACCCTGGTTTGGACCGAAGGCGTGAGGTTGCCGAGCATCAGGAGGCGGGGTCTACGATAGGCCTGGGGCAGGACCGGATCAAAATCCGCCAG
>Ga0194128_10003443_pt1 | contig 24309 bp, 17 predicted proteins | sample TA2KigCa65mmetaG_FD_148650 | JGI IMG/M metagenome (GOLD analysis project Ga0194128, IMG submission 148650) | Freshwater microbial communities from Lake Tanganyika, Tanzania - TA2015037 Kigoma Deep Cast 65m | ecosystem: Environmental > Aquatic > Freshwater > Lake | place: Tanzania: Lake... | reverse complement strand
CGCCACCCCCGGGCGTGGTGCCGGCCGGGACCGTGCCGCCTCCCGCGGGCGAGACGGCCCCCGTACCGGTCGAGGCCGCGGCGCCGGAGAAGCCGGAGGCAGAGAAGGGGGTGATCCAGGCCGTGGTCAAGGAGGCGCTGGCGTCGAAGTGGTACGAGAGGATCTCGCTGCGCGGCTACGTGCAGACGCGCTACACAGCACTCCTCGACAAGGACAGCGACGCGGATTGGTTCGTTCCCGCCGACCGGTCGGTGCGTGACGGCGGGGGGATCTACCTGCGCCGGGCCCGCATGATCTTCTCCGGCGACATCACCGACCACCTCTACATCTACATCCAGCCCGACCTGAACGCGGCCCCGGCCGACGGCGACTTCTCGGTGCAGCTCCGCGACGCCTACGCCGACATCTCGATCGACGAGAAGAAGGAGTTCCGCTTCCGCGTCGGCCAGTCGAAGGTGCCCTTCGGCTGGGTCAACATGCAGTCGAGCCAGAACCGCATTCCGCTCGAGCGTCCCGAAGCCTTCAACTCGGCGGTGGAAGGCGAGCGCGACGTCGGCGTCTTCTTCTACTGGGCGCCGGCCGAGATCCGCGAGCGCTTCCGGTATCTCGTGAGCAGCGGCCTCAAGGGCTCGGGTGACTACGGCGTCACCGCCCTCGGTGTCTACAACGGCCAGGGGCTGAACCGCCTCGACCAGAACAACGACGTCTACGTGGTCGGCCGCGTCAGCTACCCCTTCAAGCTCGGCGGCGGTCAGTTCTTCGAGCCCGGAATCCAGGGCTACTGGGGACGCTTCGTGCCGCGCGTCGCGGCGATCGGCGACCCGGCGGTGACGCCGTCGGCGCCGAAGAGCGGTGTGCTCGACCGCCGGCTCGCCATCTCGGCGGTGCTCTACCCGCAGCCGTTCGGCTTCGAGACGGAATGGACCGTCGGCGACGGCCCCGAGCTCGTCGACGACCAGCGCATCGAGTCGAAGTCCCTGTGGGGCGGTTACGCGCAGGCCTACTACCAGTGGAAGTCGCCCTGGGGCGTCGTCTTCCCGTTCGTCCGCTGGCAGTACTACGACGGCGGGCGAAAGTTCGCGCGCAACGCGCCGTTCACGCTGCTCAACGAGTGGGACTTCGGCGTCGAGTGGGCGTTCCTGCAGAACCTCGAGTTCACGATCGACTACGCCTACAGCGCGCGACGCACGAACACGAACACCTACCCGTACGACGACATCGTGGACGGCTCGCGGATCGGGTTCCAGCTCCAGTTCAGCTACTGACGTTCGCCGACGACGTCGGATGGAACCGGCACGGCGTTCCATCCGACGTCCGCACGGGCTTCGCCGACCACGAAGCGAAGATTGCGCGCCGGGCGGCTTCCTCGGGTGTGCCGGCGAGCGGGTGGCCGGCACGGCACCCGCTCGCCGGTCGTCACCGGCGAATCACGGCGGAGCGGTCTGCCGGTGCGGGTCGCGTGTCAGAACGCGACGTCCAGCGAGACCACGGCGTTGCTGCTCGAGACGTCGTCGGCCGAGGGCTTTTTCTGGAACTGGTGCAGGTAGCCGACCTCGAGCGCGGAGGTGGGCGTGAGCTGTCGGCGAACGCCGAGGTAGACCCGGTTCTGGTCGAAGCCGGCCTGCGGGCCGCCGGTCGCGTCGTTGCAGTTGACGAAGAGCTCGTCGGAGATCGCCGCGAGCCAGGTCCGTGCGGAGTCGATCGGATACGTGAAGCGCAGCATGTGGCGCAGCCGCAGCGACACCCCGTCGACGCCCTCGATGAAGCGCTGCTCGAATCGTGTGCGATTGATCATGCGCAGCTCGCCCACCGGGGTCTCGAGCAGCGACTCCTGGTAGCTGCGGTTCTCGCTCTTGAACGGGTCGAAGCTCGGGATCCAGCCGTAGCCCTGGTAGAGCGTCCAGGACGGCACGACCTGGTAGCCGATCGCAGGACGGAGGACGAGCTGGCTCATGCCGTCCCCGTCGACGCGCGGCTGCACTTCGAGCCACAGCTTGAAGCGCTGCGGCAGCGAGACCCGCGCGATGCCCTGGAACCAGCCCTGTCCCTCGTGCGTCAAGCTCGCCCGCGCCGGTGCGCCGCCGAGCAGCAGGACGGCGAGCGCCAGCAGCGCCCGCTCGCCCCCCTTTGTCATGGCACTCCCTGGAGGGTCACTCGTCGACCACCTCGATCATCACGGTGAAGCTCATCGACTCCTCGTATCCCGCGGCGTTCGCCGTCAAGGTGAAGCTCACGGATCGCGGCGCAGGCACCTCGCCCGTTGGAGCGACCACCTGCCACTGAGGGTGCAGGTGGATCGGCGTCGTGCCGATCACGACCGAGTCCCCTTCGTCCTCCAGCACGGTGTCCCCGAACACGAGCCGTGCCCCCGCGTCGATCGCGGTGATGGTGACCGCCACCGGGATCCCCTCGGGCAGGGGAAAGAGAGCGCCCGCCTCGCCCTCGATCGCGCTCTCCAGCGAGACGAAGCCGGGGTTGGTCCCGCTGTAGAGCGTGAAGCCGCCGATCTCGGCGCTGAACGCCGCCGGCGCCGCCATGTCGAAGTCGTAGTCGGTCGTGAGCTGGCCCCCGTCGGGCGCGCTCGAGCCGAAGATGAGCTCGAACTCCTCCTCCTCCTGCGACGGGATGGGGCCGTCACCCCAGCAGCCGGCCAGGGCAGCCGACAGGACGAGTGCCGCGGTCAGTGCCGGGCGGCGGATCGATCTCGAAAACGTCACGATGGCGGCGCACGCGGCCGCGGCGGAAGACGCGAAGCTGTACATCTCTGCTCCCCCTCTGGCGTGGAACGGGCCGCAAGGACGGGCCCGGGATGGTGGATCTGCGCAACGAGCTCGCTGCACGTGGCCGGGCATGGGCATGCGCCGGCCGTGGAACGCGGAGCCTGGCTAGATCGCAGGGGGGGCGCGCGAGCCGAGCGCGCTGGCCGGCGCGGCGAGCTCGTCGTTGCCGGGCGCGCCGGGCGCTGTGGCGGCAAGGAGCGTCGGCCGTTCGAGTCGCACCGGCTCGCTCAAGTCTGCTGCCGCGTACGAGCGTAGCAGGTGACAGCCGGCGCAGTCCGCGGCGCGGTGATCGTGGGCGACGCGCGAATCGCCGTGCACGGAGTGTACGGATGCCAGCGCGATGGCGGCCAAGAGGGCGCAGATGCCGATGGCGGCGAGGAGCGGCCTCGAGCGTGTGACGCGCTTCAGCTTCATCCGGTCAGACCCTGGCCCTAACGTGTCGTTCGCCCGGCCGGAAGTCAAGCACACCCGGTGTTCGCGACCAGCCCCGGTTGACATGCGTGCAGCACGTTGGTAGCCGGTCGCAATCGTGACCCCGATGCCCACCCGTGCGCGGCGCCGGCTCGCCCGGATCGCAGCGGTCGTGTTCGCGGTTGCCCTGCTGATTGCTGCCGGGCACCGACACGAGCAGCACCAGGGCGTCGAGAGAGGCTGCGCCGAGTGCGTCGTCGCGCACCACAGCCCGGTCCTGCTCGGCGTCACCACGGTGACGCTGGCGCCCTCGGCCGCACCGCCCGAGCGCCTCTGGAGCGCACCCGAGCACGCTGCCCACCGCTGGCAGAGCCTGCTCGAAGCGGGTCGCGCTCCCCCTCGCCCGATCCTCGCCTAGACTTCCTCGCCGCCACGCCGCCTCCCGCGCGGGGGAATGGCCGTGGCAGACGTCTTGGCGACCCGCCGGCTGATGCTCGCGGGTCGGGAAGTGCGGTGTTCCGGCGTGGCGGTGCCACGCGCGAACACGCACTCGAGGGACCAGATGCGTTTCCGTTCGATCCGTCCGACACCCAGGCGAGCCCAGGCAGGGCGCCGGTGGGCCAGCTTCCGGCCAGCGAGCCTCGCCGCCGTCATCTTGCTCGCGGTCCACCTTCCGGCTTGGGCCCAGCCCGCCGCCGAGCCCGCACCCGAGCCGACTCCGCTGCCGCTCGCCTCGCCGGCCGAAGGCGGCGCGCCGGAAGGCGAGGTCGCAGCGGACGCGGCACCGTCGCGCTCCTTCCGCTTCGAGGAGATCGTCGTCACCGGTGCGCCGCTGCCGCGCGCGATCTCGGAGCTGGCGAAGCCGGTCTCCGTTCTCGAGGGCAAGACGCTGCTGCCGCTGCAGGCGCCGCAGCTCGGCGAGGTGCTCGCGGAGCAGCCCGGCATCAGCCAGACGTTCTTCGGACCGGGCGCGAGCCGGCCCGTCATCCGCGGCCTCGGCGGGGACAACATCCGAGTCCTCGAGAACGGGCTCGGACTGATCGACGCCTCCGCTGTCAGCCCGGATCATGCCGTCAGCCTCGAGCCGCTGCTCACCAAGCGCATCGAGGTGGTGCGCGGACCGTCGGCGCTGCTCTACGGGCCGAACGCGATCGGCGGCGTGGTCAACAACTTCACCTCGCGCATCCCGGACGAGCGGGTCGCGAACGGTGTGCACGGCGTCGTGCAGGGGCGCGGCAACACGGTGAACCTCGAGGCGGCCGGCATCGGCATCCTCGAGGCCGGCTACGAAGGCTGGGCCGTGCACCTCGACGCCTTCGGTCGCGAGACCGACAACTACTCGATCCCCGGCTTCGCGCGCTCGTCGGAGCTCCGCCGGGAGCGACCCCTCGAGCCCGGCGAGAGCGAAGAGAAGGGCGAGGTCATCAACTCGGCGCTGTCCACGCAGGGCGGTGCTGCGGGCGCCTCGTACTTCTTCGACGACGAGACCTACCTCGGCGTCGCGCCGTCGATCTACGACACGACCTACGGAATTCCCGGCGCCCCCTCGACCTTCATCAAGCTGCGCCAGACACGTCTCGACGTCGCCGGCGCGATCGGCTCGCCCTTGCCGAAGATCTCCACGATCAAGGGGCGGCTCGGCCTGGTCGACTACAACCACGACGAGCTCGAGCTGACGGCGAGCGAGGGCGCGATCATCGGGACCAAGTTCGAGAACCGCGGCTACGACCTGCGCTTCGACGCCCTGCACGAGCAGATCGGACCCTTCGAGGGCGCCTTCGGCTTCGAGAGCTACTACTCGGACTTCGACGCCTCCGGTGCGGAGGCGTTCATGCCGCCGAACAAGACCGCGACCCAGTCGCTGTTCGGCTTCGAGGAGGTGCTGCTCGAGCCGGTGCGCCTGCAGTTCTCCGGGCGCCTCGACTTCTCGACGATCGAGGCGGCGGCCGCGGAGGACTTCGGCCCCGCCGACTCGCGCGACTTCGTCACCGGCGGCGCGTCGGCGGGTGCGATCGTGAACCTTTCCGATCCCTACTCGGTCGCGCTCAACCTGGTCTACTCGCAGCGGCCGCCGAACGCGCAGGAACTGTACGCGAACGGCCCGCACCTCGCGACGCAGCAGTTCGAGATCGGCGACCGCAACCTTTCCGCCCAGGAGGCCTTCGGCGTCGAGCTCGTCGCTCGCAAGAGCCTCGGCAGGATCACCGGCTCCGTCGGCGGCTACTACAACCGCTTCAACAACTTCATCGACCTGCTGCCGACCGGCGAGTTCGTCGACACGTCGGACAACGACCACGGTCACTCGCACGGCGGCGACCCGATCATCCCGGTGTTCGCCTTCGAGAGCGTGCCCGCGACCTTCGCCGGTATGGAAGCGGAGGCCGTCGTCCACCTCCTCGATGGCGATCCGTACACCGTCGACATCGGATTCCAGGCCGACTACGTCTCCGCGCGCAATCGCGACACCGACGAGGCGCTGCCCTACCTGCCGCCGTTCCGCCTGGGCAGCAGCTTCCGCTTCGCGTGGGAGGCGTTCACCAGCGAGGTGTCGATCCTCTGGGCGCGCCAGCAGCGGGTGACGCCCGAGTTCATCCTGCCGACCGACGCGTACGTGATGCTCGACATCGACCTCGGGTACACCTTCGACCTCGGTCCGACGGCGGTCGATGTCTTCGCGCGTGCATCGAACCTGCTCAACCAGGATGCGCGCGTGTCGACGTCCACCTTGAAGGACGTGGCGCCGTTGCCGGGGGTCGGAGCGCTCGGCGGCTTCCGGCTGCGCTTCTGACGCGGGAGTCGCTCCCCATCCTACTTCTTCTGCTCTTCCTCTCCGGCGCCGCGGGGCTGGTCTACCAGGTTCTCTGGATGCGGCAGCTGTCGGTCGCCCTCGGCGCGACCGCGCACGCCGCAGCCGCCACCCTGGCGATCTTCTTCGCGGGGCTCGGGCTCGGCAGCTACCTGTGGGGCGAGCGCGCCGCCGCGACGCCGAGCCCGCTGCGGGGCTACGCCCGGCTCGAGCTGGGCGTCGGCCTCGCGGCGCTGGGGTTCTTCTGGGTCGAGCCGGTGACTGCGCTCCTCGAGAGGGTCCTGCACGCCCCCGGTCTCGCCAGCGGTGTCGTCGCGGTCCTGCTGCTGGTGCCGCCGGCGGTCTTCATGGGCGGAACGCTGCCGATGATGGGCGAGCACATGATCCGCAGCCGCGAGCAGCTCGGCCGCACCGGCGCGCTCCTCTACGCGGTGAACACTGCCGGCGGCGCCACTGGCGCGCTCGCGGCGGGGTTCTACCTGCCGGCCCGGCTCGGTGTGCGGGGGTCGTGTGCGCTCGCGATCGGCGCGAGCCTGCTCACCGCGGCGGCCGCGGCGTGGCTCTCTCGCGCGCCCTCCTCGGCACGGCGCGCGACGGGACCCGACGCCGAGCGGCGACCGGCAGCAGCGGCTGCTGCCGATGGGCGGCAGAGCGCGCGGCTGCTGCGGCTGGCGTTCCTGTCCGGCTTCGTCGCACTCGGCCTCGAGGTGCTTTGGACGCGGATGTTCGCGCAGGTGCTGCACAACTCCGTCTACTCGTTCGCGGCGATCCTGGTGGTCTTCCTGGTCGCCCTGGGCAGCGGGGCGGTGCTGGCGCGTCGCCTGTGCCGCGCGCCCTGGCCACCGCAGGCGATCCTGGTGGCGCTGCTGGCCGCGAGCGGCGTCGCGGTCGGCCTCACCCCGCGCTGGTTCGTCCACGTGACCGACGGCATGTCGTACGTCGCTCCCGGTGCGACGTGGTCGGGCTACGTCGCTGCGGTGTTCGGCAAGGCGGCTCTCGTGCTTCTGCCGCCCGGAATCCTGCTCGGGACCACCTTCCCCTACCTGCTGCGCCTGGCGTCGCCCGCGGCGGGAAGCGCCGGCAAGGCGATCGGTCGCCTGGGCGCGGCCAACACCGCCGGAGCCATCGCCGGCTCGCTGACCGCGGGATTCGTCGTGCTGCCCTGGCTGGGGCTCTGGGGCGGGATCAAGAGCCTCGCGCTGGTCTACCTCGTGACCGCCGCTCATCTGGCCCCGGGTGAGGGCAGCAGGTGGCCGCTGCGGGGCCTCGCGCTGGCCGCCGTGCTGGCGTTCGCGACCGTCCTCGACCCGACCCGTCTGCCGCTCGCGCGCATCGATGCACGCGCCGGAGAGGTCCTCCACGCGGCCTGGGAGAGCGCGCACGGCATCACTGCGGTGGTCGAGAAGAAGGATTCCCTGCAGATCCGGCTGGACGGCTACTACACCCTCGGGGGGACGTCGGCGCTGAGCTACGAGAAGACGCAGGCCGACGTTCCCCTCCTGCTGCATCCCTCGCCCAGGTCGGTCTTCTTCATCGGGCTCGGAACGGGGATCACGGCCGGTGCCGCGCTCGCGCACGACGTCGAGCGCGTGGTCGCCGCCGAGCTGGTGCCCGACGTCGTCACCGCGTCGCGCGAGCACTTTGCTGCCTTCACCGGAGGTCTGTTCGACGATCCGCGCGCCGTGGTGCGCGTCGGCGACGGTCGTCGTCTACTGCGCGCCGAGCCTGCCACCTACGACGTCATCGTGTCCGACCTCTTCATTCCCTGGCAGGCGGGTGCGGGGAGCCTCTACACGAGGGAGCACTTCGCGACCGTGCGCGAGCGTCTCGCGCCGGGCGGGCTGTTCGCCCTTTGGCTGCCGCTGTACCAGCTCTCGCGGGAAGCGACGCTGGTGATCGCGCGCACCATGCTCGACGTCTTTCCTCAGGTCACCGTGTGGCGGGGTGACTTCCTGCCCGGCCGCTCGATCGTGGCGCTCGTCGGCCAGGTGGAGTCGACTCCTCTCGACCCCGACGCGATGGTGGCGGGCTTTCGCTACCGCCGCCCGGCGGCGAACCCTGGACGCGAGGACGCGCTCGCGCTCACCGGGCTCTTCTACGCCGGCAATCTCGGCGCGAGCCGCGAGCTGCTCGCCGACGTTCCGGCGAACACCGACGATCGCCCGCTCATCGAGTTCGCCGCTCCGATCACGCACCGCAGCGGCGGCGCGAGCCCGTGGTTCGTCGGTCCGAGCCTGCTCGCCTGGTACGCGGAGCTCGCGCGGCGCGCGCCGATCGACGACGACCCGTACCTCGCGCGTCTCACGCCGCGCGAGCGCGACTACTTCCGCGCCGGCCACCTGCTGTTCGCGTCGAAGGTGGCGCAGGCAGCGGGCGATCCCGGTGCCGCGGAGTCGTACGCGGCGGCGTTCCGGGCGCTGGTGCCGGCGCAGCTCGCACCGCTCACCGACGAGCGCGGTGCGACACCCGATTGATCCGCTCTCGCTCGCCGGCGACGGCCTGGCGCGCCCGTGGCTCGCGAATGCCGGCAGTCGCGCAGCGATCTCGCGAGATCGGGCACCCGATCGGACTTCAGAAGCGCTCCGCGCGCACCACCGCGACGTCGCCGATGGTGAGCAGCAGCCGGTGGCTATCGAGTAGCGGAGCGAGGCACTCGGTCAGCTCGGTCGCGCGCTCGGCGGATGCGATCGCCAGCACGATGCTCTTGGCCGCCGCGGCGGTGACGTCGTCGTGCTGCCACTCGCCGCTGCGACCACCACCGGCATCGACGTGGATCAGGCTCCACCCGCTGACGCCGGCGCCACGCAGGATGGCGACGACGCGCGGGACCAGCGGTGTGTCGACCAGGATCTCGATCCTCTTGCAATTGACCGTCTCCACCATGACTCCCCCACCATCGCGGCCAGCGCCGCGAAGATGCTGATGCCGAAGGTGATGTTGAAAGGAAACGTGATCCCGAGCGCCATCGACAGAGAGATCCCCGGATCGGCTTCGGGCAACGCGAGGCGCATCGCGGCGGGGACCGCGATGTACGACGCGCTGGCGGCGAGCACGCCCAGCACGGCCGCCGATCCGGCCTCGAGCCCGATGCCCGCACCCAGGAGGGTGCCGAGCGACCCGTTGGCCAGCGGCAGGATCACGGCGATCGCCACCAGCCTTGCGGCGAGCTTGCGTGACTGGGTCAAGCGCCGCGTCGCGATCAGCCCCGTGTCGAGCAGGAACAGGCAAAGGACGCCGCGAAAGCCGGTTTCGAACAGTGGCTTGACCGCCACGAAGCCGTCCGTCTCGGCGATGAGGCCGATGGTGAAGCTCCCGATGAGGAGCACGACGGAGGCGTTGGTCAGCACGTCGTGAAACATCGATCCACCCGGCAGGGAAGGTTCGTCCGTGACCTGGCCACGCTTGGCCAGCAGCAGACCGGAGATGATCGCCGGCGTTTCCATCAGTGCGAGGACGGCGACCAGGTACCCTGACGGCGCCAGTCCCCGGTTGGTCAGCAGCTCTCGCGCGGTGACGAAGGTGACGACGCTCACCGAGCCGTAGTGCGCGGCCACCGCGCCCGCGTCGACGCGCGACAGGCCGCCCACTCGTGTCAGCAGGAAGAAGGCCGGGAAGGGAATGAGGAAGCTCAGTGCTAGACCTGCAGTGCGGCCCGGAGCAACTCGGGGCCGAAGCCGCTGTCGGCCACCGACACCCCTCCATTGAGCCCGATTGCTGCCATCAGGTAGATCGACATGGCCTTGGCGAAGGCGTCTGGGATGCTCAGGTCCGACTTCGCGATGGCGGCGAGAGCACCGAGCAGGAAGAAGAGAATCACGGGCGACGTCAGTGTCTCGACGATCATGCTTCAGCCTCGGTCGTCACGACCGACGTGGTCGCGGCATCGTGGTGGTCCGTGAGCGCCGCCGGCCGGCCAACGCCGGCCGAGGACGGGTGAGCGAAGTGCGGACGCGCCGGCCAGATGACAACGGGCGCCGCGTTCGGTAGAGAACGTTCTCCGGAATCACATCTCACGACTCGATTATCGTATAATCAACGATCCGAAGCCAGACAACGCCCCGCTCGCGGGTGGATGGACGCGCTGATGGGAGCCGGCGCCGCGTCGCACGGCCCCGCTCCCGCGCCGTACCGTCGCCTGATCCGTCTGCTCCGCCCGGACCGGGCGGACATCGGCGTCATGCTCGTGCTCTCGATCAGCAACGGCATCCTGCTGCTCGCCACACCGCTCGCGGTCGACTCCCTGGTGAACAACATCGCCTTCGGTGGCCAGGAGGGCGCCTACGTCCAGGCGCTCCTGATCCTCTCGATCACCTTGCTCGCCTTCCTCACCCTGCTGGCCGTCATGCGCGGCGCGCAGCACTACGTGATGGAGATCATCCAGCGGCGGCTGTTCGTGCGCGTCACCGCCGACCTCGCCTTCCGCCTGCCGCACACCCGGCTCCCGGCCCTGGAGCGCACCATGGGGCCGGAGCTGGTGAACCGCTTCTTCGAGGTGGTGACGGTTCAGAAGAGCAGCTCCATGCTGCTGCTCGAGGGCGTGAACCTGGCCCTCTCCACCTTCATCGGGCTCCTCGTGCTCGGCTTCTACCACCCCTTTCTCCTCGCCTTCGACCTCGTCCTGGTAGCGGCTCTGGCGTTCGTCATGGTCGGCATGGGACGCAACGCCGTGCGCACGAGCATCAGCGAGTCGTACGCGAAGCACGCCGTCGCCGGGTGGCTCGAGCAGGTGGCGCTCGCACCGGTGCTGTTCAAGAGCCAAGGCGCCGCCGACCTCGCCTGCCAGCGCGCCGACGCGCTGGCGCGCGACTACCTGAACGCGCGCCGGTCGCACTTCCGCATCCTGCTCGGACAGATCATCGGTCTGCTCGCGCTGCAGGCGATCGCGAGCTCGGCGCTGCTCACGATCGGCGGAGTGCTCGTGCTGCGCGGTGAGCTGACCCTGGGGCAGCTCGTCGCGAGCGAGCTCATCGTCGGCGCCATCGTCGCCTCGGTGGCGAAGTTCGGCAAGTACCTCGGGGCCTGGTACGACGCCCTCGCCGCCGTCGACAAGCTCGGGACCCTGACCGACCTCCCCCTGGAGCGCGAGACCGGGGAGCCGCCCGACCCGGCGCCCGGTCCGATGGAGGTCCGCGCCGAGCAGATCTCGTTCACCTACGACCCGGCGCGGCCCGTCATGCGCGACGTCTCGTTCCACTTTCCGGCCGGGGCGAAGGTCGCGGTGGTGAGCGCGGCCGGCTCCGGCGCCTCCACCCTGCTGGACCTCCTGTACGGTCTGCGCCAGGCGAGCGAGGGATTCCTGCTCGTGGACGGCGTCGACCTGCGGCACTGGCCGCCGGCGGCGCTGCGCCGCCACGTCGCCCTGGTTCGCGGGCAGGAGATCGTCGAGGGCTCGATCGCGGAGAACGTTCGCCTCGCCCGCACCGACGTCACGCTGGGCGACGTTCGAGCCGCCCTCGACTGCGTCGGCTTGACGCAGGCCGTCCTCGACCTGCCCGACGGGCTCGACTCGCGGCTGTCCTTCGGTGGGCGGCCGCTGTCGAGCAGCCAGCGGCTGCGCCTGGTGGTGGCGCGCGCGATCGCCGGCAAGCCGCGGCTGCTGCTGCTCGACGAGTCGCTCGACGGCCTCGACGTGGAGACGGTCGCCGAAGTCGAGCGCTACCTGTTCGACCAGGTCAACCCGTGGACCCTCGTGCTGGTGACCCGAGACCCCGACCTCGTGCGGCGCTGCGACCAGGTCGTGCAGCTGGGCGAGTGCCACCCGAGCACGCTGCGCAACCTCGACGCGCCTCCGGTCTGAGCGATGGCCCGCGATCCGCACCACACACCGTCCTCGGCGACGACCCGATGCCGCTGCTCGACCATCGCGCCGGCTTCACGGCGTTCGAGCTGACGCACTCCTCGAGGCGGCTGCGACGCGTCAGTCGCGTCCTGCTTGCCCTGTTCGCTCTCCTGATCCTCGGCCTGATCTTCCTGCCCTGGCAGCAGTTCATCCGTGGCAGCGGCAAGGTCATCGCCTACGACCCGTTCGAGCGCAGCGTGACGCTCGAAGCCCCGCTCGGTGGTCGGGTCGAGCGCTCGTTCGTCGTCGAAGGCCAGGCCGTCAAGGAAGGCGACGTCCTGTTCGAGCTCGTGGACAACGACCCGAACCTGCTGGCGAACATCCGGCAGCAGCGCGAGTCCGCCGCGGCACGGCGCGACGCGGCGATCGCCCGCGTCGAGGCGCTGACCGCTCAGCTCGCCGAGCTCGAGCGTGCGCTGCCGCTCGCGGTGGAGGCCGCGCAGACGCGTCTCGACGCGGCGAAGTTCGCCTCGGCGACGGCGCTCCAGCAGTACGATCGGATCAAGTCCCTCTTCGAGGACAGGCGCGGTCTCGCCTCGCAGCGCGACTTCGAGCTCGCCCTGCTCGAGCGTGACCGGGCCGCGGCCGACCTGGCGCGCGCGGAGGCCGAGCTGAAGCGCGCCGCGGTCGATCTGCGCGCCTCGATCAGCAACACGGGCGCGCAGCGCGATGCCGCGCGTGCCGACCTTGCGAGCGCGGAGCAATCCCTGGTCTCCCTCGACATCCAGGTGAGCCAGACCGAGATGCAGCGCGTGAAGGCGCCGCGCGACGGCATCGTCTTCCGGGTTCAGGCGACCGAGGGGACGTTCCTTCGTGCCGGCTCGCCGCTGTGCACGATCATCCCGGAGACCGCCAACCGCATGGTCGAGCTCTGGCTCGACGGCAACGACATGCCGCTCGTGCAGGCGCGCGAGACCAACGCTGCCGGTGAGACCGTTCGCGCCGGCAGCCCGGTGCGGCTGCAGTTCGAGGGCTGGCCGGCGATCCAGTTCGTCGGCTGGCCGAGCGCTGCGATCGGCACCTTCGGCGGCGAGGTCGTCCTGATCGACGCGACCGACGACGGCAAGGGGAGGTTCCGCCTCCTGGTGGCCGAGAAGCCGGACGTCATCCGCGAGTTCGACGGCACCGTGCGCACGATCGAGTGGCCGGGCGATCGCTGGCTGCGGCAGGGCGTGCGCGCCAACGGCTGGGTCCTGCTGCAGCGCGTCCCGCTGTGGTTCGAGGTCTGGCGGCAGATGAACGGCTTCCCGCCGGCGCTGCGCGACGGCATGGTCGAGGAGACGAAGAAGTGAGGCACGGGTTCTCGCGCTGGCTCGCGCTCGTGGCGTGCGCGTGGGTGGTCGGTGCCGGGGCTCCCACGCAAGCCGCGAAGAGCGCCGCCGCCGATCCGCTCACACTCGACCAGGTCCTGCGCTCGGTGAAGAGCCAGTACCCGCCGCTGCTCGCCGCCCTGATCGAGCGCGACATCGCGGCCGGACGCATGCAGAGCGCGCGCGGCGCGTTCGATCTCAGCGTCTTCACCAAGCTCTACGGGAATCCGGCGGGGTACTACGAGTACGGCACCGTCGACTCGGGCGTCGAGCAGTTCACCGGCATCTGGGGCAGCACGGTGTTCGGCGGCTACCGCATCACGCGCGGCGACGTCCTGCCCGACTACTACTGGAACCGCACCCAGGGGGCGGGCGAGCCGCGGCTCGGGGTGAACGTGCCGATCCTGCGCGACGGCGCGATCGACCGCCGCCGGGCGACGATGATGAAGGCGGAGCTCGACCGCGAGATCGCCGATCCCGTCATCGCCCGGCAGCGCCTCGACTTCATTCGCGCCGCGACGGTCGCCTACTTCAACTGGCTCGCGGCCGGTCGGCGCTGGGAGCTGGCGGAGGACCTGCTGCGCGTCGCCAACGAGCGCACCGAAGCGCTCACCCGGCAGGTCAGCAAGGGACTCGTCGCGCGCATCGTCCTCACCGACAACCGCCGCCTGGTCGTCGCGCGCGAGATCGGCATCGTGCAGGCGCGCCGGCGCTTCGAGGGCGCGGCGCTCGCCCTGTCGCTGTTCCATCGCACCGCCGGCGACGAGCCGCGCGTGTCGGGCCGCGACCGGCTGCCCGGCGCGTTTCCGCCGATCGAGGTCGTCGAGCGCAGGCAGGTCGAGCGCGACCTCGAGGCCGCCCTCGAGCGCCGGCCGGAGCTGAAACGGCTCCAGCTCTCGCTCGACAAGCTCGACGTCGATCGCCGGCTGGCGAAGAACCAGCTCCAGCCGAATCTCGACGCCTCGGTGACGATCAGCCAGGACTTCGGCGAGAAGATCTACGTCGACAAGTCCGACTTCGAGGTGCAGGCCGGAATCGAGTTCAAGGTTCCGCTGCAGCGCAGCGAGGCAAAGGGACGCCTGGCGGAGGTCGAGGGCCAGATCGGCCAGATCTCGACCGAGCAGCGCTTCGCGCGCGACCGCATTCGCGCCGAGGTCCTCGATGCCTACTCCGCGGTCGAGGCGGCGCGCGAGCAGATCGAGCAGACCCGGCTCAACGCCGAGCTGGCGCGCGAGCTGCAGTCGGCCGAGGAGGAGCGTTTTCGCCGCGGCGCCGTCGACCTGCTGGCGCTGCAGCTCCGCGAGCAGGCGTCGTTCGACGCGCAGATCCTCGCCGTCGACGCGCTCGCCGAGTCCTTTCGTTCCGTGGCCGACTATCGCGTGGCGACCGCCGCGGCCCTGGCGACGAGCGCCACCGGCGAGAACGACGACGATGCCGTCGCGGGCGACGCAGCCCCGGCCGAGTCGAGCGCCGAGGTCCGCGCCGCGGTCGATCTCGCCGCCCGCCTCGGGGATCCGATCGCGGCGGTCGGGTCGGAGGCCCCCCTCGTCCCGACCGCCGATTCCGGCGACTGAGCCCTGCGACCCGCTAGTTCAGGACGAAGTAGCTGATCGACGGGCCGAACATCTCGTTCTCGGTGGTGACCCCACCGGTGATCGAGCAGGCGTCGCAGAAGCCGTCGCCGGCGCCCGGCGAGCTGTCACAGGCGGCGTCGTTGCCCTTCTGGTTCCGCTGCCGGTCGTCGCACGCCACGTCGTACATCCCGGGGTTCACGCAGCGGGTCGGCTCGCAGAGGCCGATCGGGCTCGACGAGCCCTGGAAGCGGACGCCGTACTGGATGCGCGACGCCCGCGTGACCGTCTCGGGGTCGGGCGTGCCGTCGGCGCCGACGCCGTTGTTGTACAGCGAGCAGTACTTGATGGTGCGCGCGGCATCGCTCTCGGAGTCGAGAGCGAGGGGCGGATCGAAGAACTTCTGCAGCGGGTCGTCGTAGACCAGGGACTCGTAGATGATCTCGCCGTCCGGCAGCTCGTACCAGAAGCGCTTGCCGCGCTTGTGGGTGTGCGAGTTGATCGCGGTGATCCTGGCTCCCTGCGGCAGCGTGGTCTCCTCGCACATCACCTTCTCGGTGTAGGGTGCCGCCCCCTCGAGGATCAGGCGCGGGATGCCGAACCCGTTGTCGCCGCCACCGTAGTTCCGCGACGGGTAGAGCCGCTGGCGAGCGAAGCGGAAGTTCACCCGGGCGTTCATCCTGGTGCCGACGTCCGTCAAGTTGAACGCGTGCGAGTTCCAGAAGGCCAGCCCGCGGATGGGCACCGCCACGAACACGCCGGGGTAGTTCGCTTGCAGGAACTGCGCCTGCTGCGTGCCACTGAAGGTCACGGTGGTCAGCTCGGGGGCGGCGCTGTAGCCGATGCAGCCGCTGGACTCCTGGATCGGGCCCGCGCACGTGCCGCCGGAGCCGCACGCGCCGGCGTCGAGCGGGTCGCACGCCTGACCGGCGCTCGGGCCGTGCATGCACGCCCAGCCCGTCACGTTGGACGGGTCGACGTAAGTGCCGCCGAAGGCTTCGATCGGCGCCTCGATCAGCAGGTGGTGGCTGCTCGGGTCCTGGCGGATCTCGAAGGCCTCGTGGAAGAAGAATTTCCCGTCCTCCGACTTGAACTCGTCGGGCACCTGGTCGCGCAGGTCGTAGTAGGTCACGAAGCAGATCTCGTTCTCCGATGCGGGCGGCAGGTCCCAGGCCGGCATGACGAGCTGCACGCCCTCGCCGGGCGCCGGCGGGTCGAGCGGCTCGATGGTGATCGGCTCCGGGTCGGGCAGGCAGGCGTCGATCAGCTCCTCGGTGCCGCGCACCGTGCCGGTCTCGGGCGCGCCGGCCTGGATCCAGATGCGCAGCAGCTCGAGCTCGGTCTCGTCGAGCGCGGTGCCGCCGAGCGGCATCGGCGAGCCGCCGATCTGCACGCTGCTGTCGCTCGCGGCGAGGACCTTGAGCCACAGGTAGCTGCGCTCCTTCGTGCCGGGGTACACGCGCACCAGCGTCGATGCGGTGGACGGTGCCTCGAACAGGCTCGCGTAGGCGACCTCGGGACGCAGGTCGAGGTTGCCCGAAGCGGCGCTACCGTGGCAGGCCTGCGCCGCGCAGCCACGGCGCTCGAAGATCACCGACTGGATAGCCTCGAACGTCGAGCCGAACGACTGCTTGCACGTCGGATCGGGCGGCGGGGTCACCGGCGGGGGGTTCGGCGCGGGACTGGAGGAGCCACCGCCGGAGCCGCCGCAACCCGCGACGAGTACCAGGCCGGCCAGAAGGATGGCTGCTGCGCAGGGTCGGACGGACGACGGATTCTGCATGATCCAGCGGCATAGCAGGGTTCGCACCGCCCGGGGAGTCGGGTTGGCCCAAGAATCGACTCCCTGGGCGAGCGGGCGAGCGGGCGAGCGAACGGTCCGTCGATTCGCAGAACGGCGCCCCCGGGAGCCCGGTGGGGCCGGGGCTCACGCTCCGAAGGGGGCCGTCACCTTGCGCAGCAGGCGAAACACGGCCCCGTTGCGGCGCAGGTCGGCGAGCTCCGCGTACGTCAATCTCTCGTAGGGGGTCGGCGGCGTGATCCCGAGGCGCTGCCGGACCTCGTCGATCGGCAGCGGCAGCATCGCCTCCCAGTCCACCGCGACGAGCGGTGCGGCCTCGCGGCCGCGACCGACCGCATCCCACAGGTAGCGCAGGCCAGAGAAGCGTCCACCGAGCACCAGGGCCAGATTGCTCAGCAGTCCGAGCCCCAGCCAGGCGTACGCCCCGAGCTGCGCGTAGCTGTACCCGAGGAGGTGGATCTCCCCGTGGATGTCCGAATCCCACCCGTTGAGGACGTGCCAGAGGTCGTGCATGTCGACGACGCGCGCACCCATCGTGGCGCCCGGGTCGGCGAACGTCCGCGGCACCTGGCTGCTGATGGCTGCGGCGATGCCCTCGGCGGTGAAGTCACGGGACGCCGTCCAGTCGAAGTAGGCGCGGCCGAGCGATCCGGTCGGCAGGGTCGAGAGGTAGTCGCGATCGCTCAGGGTGCGGCCGAGGTCGCGCCCTTCGGCGAGGATGGAACGACCGACGGGATCGCTCCACACTTGCTCGAACAGGTCGGCCGCCGAGGGGCCCGTGAGCGAGCCGATGAACTCGCCGATCAGGTCTGTCCGGTCGGGGTCTGCGCTGAACCCTTTGAGGGCAGTCAGCGCGCGGAGCACGTCGGCGGGCCCGACCCACTTCCTCTCGATCGCTGTCGCCACGCGCGTCCTCTACAGGAGCCGGCCGCCTGCCGACAACACCCGCCGCTCAGAGCCCGGCCGGCCGGTCGCCGATGATGCCGTCGCGGCGCAGCACCGCGACCTCGTCTGCGGCGAGCCCGAGCACGTCGCGCAGGATCGTGTCGTTGTGCTCGCCGAGCGTCGGTGCCGGGCTCCGGTACAGACGCTCGGCGCCGTCACCGAAGCGCAGCGCGAGCCCCGGGTACGCGTGCTCGCCGACGACCGGGTGCGCGACCGGCTCGAAGAATCCGCGCGCGCGCAGCTGCGGGTGCGCCGCGAGGTGTGCCGCGGGCGTGACCACCGCCGCAGGGACGCCGCGCGCGAGCAGCGCCTCGACCGTCGGGTGCGCGTCCTGCGCGGCGCTCCACGCGGCGATCCCGCGGTCGATCTCGTCGGGCCGCGCGCGGCGCGCGCCGGCGTTCGCGAGCGCGGCCTCGGTCGCCCACGCGGGCCGGCCCATCACGTCGACGAGGCTTGCCCACTCCGCGTCGGTGGTGACGGAGAGCGCGAGCCACACGTCCTTGCCGCGGCACGGATAGAGGTTCTGCGGCGCACCGACCGGTCCGCGGTTGCCGTCGCGCGCGAGCCGCGCGCCGTGGGCGCCGTGCTCGAGCACCAGCTCCGAGGCGGCGTTCAACGCCGCCTCGACCATCGTCGCCTCGACGAGCTGGCCGCGCCCGGTGCGTCGCCGGTGCTCGAGCGCCACCAGCAGGGCTGCGAGCGCGTGCAGCCCGGCGAGCGGGTCGCAAGCGCCGCGCGGGATCACCGGCGCGCCGTCGGCGAAGCCGGTGATCCAGGCCAGGCCCGACACCTGCTCCATGGTCTGCGCGAAGCCGACGCGGTCGCGCCACGGGCCGTCGAGACCGAAGGCCGGCATGCGCACCATGACGAGCCGGGGATGGACGGTGGAGAACACGTCCCAGCCGAGGCCGAGGCCGTCGAGCACGCGCGGCGAGAAGTTCTCGACCACCGCGTCGGCCCACGCGCAGAGCCGCTTCACGAGCGCGACGCCGGCGGGCCGCGTGAGATCGAGCGTGATGCCGCGCTTGTTCAGGTTCATCCCGAGGTAGAGCGCGCTCCACTCCCACCAGCGATCCGTCGTCGGCTGCTTGACGCTCTGGAAGCGCATCGCATCCGGGCGCTGGATCGACTCGACCTTGATCACGTCGGCGCCGAGCGCCGCGAGGTAGTGGGTGGCGAAGGGGCCCGCCCAGAACGCGGTGAAGTCGACGACGCGGAGGCCTGCGAGCGGGCGCGCTGCGTCGCGGGTCGTGCTCGTCGTGCCCGCCGTGCGCGTGGTGGCGGGCCGGAGCGTGTCGCCTCCGGGTCTCGTCGTCGTTGACGCCGCGCGTGACCGCGACCGCGAGAGTGGGTCGTCGCCCGCCTCGTTGCGTGCGTCGCCCGCGCCACCGCGCGCGTCGCTCCTGCGCGGCGTGCGCGCCGTCCACGACGCGGTGTCCGCACCGAGGCGCGGCGACGGCGCGAGCGGGCGCAGAGCCGCGTCCGATAGCCGGTACGGCGGCCGCGGCTGCACGAAGTCGGCGCCGGGGTGGCGCACGAAGACGCCGCGCGCGACGAAGTGATCGAAGCGCGTCACGGTCTCGCCGGTGCCGAGGGGTGCCACCGGGATGCGCAGCGCGACGGCCCGCTCGACGATCTCGCCGACGCTGCGCTCGCGCGTCCAGCCGCGGATCATCGCGTCGACCTCGGCGACACGCCGCACGCGCTCGTCCCAGCGCGCCAGCACCGGGTCGTCCACCAGGTCCGGCCGCTCGATCAGCACGCAGAAGTCCTTCCACTGCTGTCCGGTGATCGTGCAGAAGCCGATCCAGCCGTCGCGGGCCGCGAAGACCGACGGTACCTCCAGCGTGCGCGCGAACGGCAACGGTCCGCCGGCGAGGCTCTCCCACACCGTCGAGTTCGGCGCCATCGTGAGCGCCATCGCCTCGAAGAGCGACACGTCGACGTGCACCCCTCGTCCGGTTCGCACTCCCGCGTGGTGCGCGGTCAGCGCCGCGACCGCGGCGTACGCGCCGCCGATCCACTCGCCGAGGCGCCCGCCGGCGGCGATCGGCGGGCGGTCCATGGTGCCGCGCGACGCCGTCGAGCCGCACCAGGCCTGCAGCGTGAACTCCGTCGCGGGTCGCTCGCTCCACGGACCGCCGCGTCCGAACGGGGTCAGGGAGATCCACGACGTCGCGCGCCCGTCGTCGCATCCGTCGCCGCGCTGTCCGGCGCACACGGCGGCCGGATCGATGCCGAGCGCCGCGAGCGTCGCGGGCGACGTCGTGTCGAGGACGAGGTCGGCCGCTGCCGCGAGCGCGAGCACCTGCTCGCGTCCCGCCCGCGTCGTGAAGTCCACGACCGCCGCGCGCTTCGACGTGTGCAGGAAGCGGAACAGCGGGCCGTCCTCGCCCGGCGCGATCGTCGTGTGCGATGCGGACCAGCGTCGCAGTGGATCGCCACCCGGGCGCTCGATCTTGAGGACGTCGGCCCCGGCGTCGGCGAGGAGCTTGGTCGCGTACGCGCCCGCGATCCCGGTCGAGAGATCGAGCACGCGGACGCCGTCGAGGGGCGGCAGCGTCAAGGATGTACGATCCCGCTCACGCCGGCAGCCGGTCCGGGATGTGGTCGAGCCGGTAGAGCGTCTTGCAGTTCGTGTGCAGCATCTTCTTGACCTCGTCCTTCGGCACGCCGCGGAAGAGGCGCTGGATCGTGACGCGGTTGTTCGGCCAGTCGCTGCCGGTGTGCGGGTAGTCCGTCGACCACATGATGTGGTCGATGTTCAGGTGGTGGCGCAGCTCGATGCCGATCGTGTCGATCATGAACGTGCCCCAGAACGACCGGTGGAAGAGGCGGCTCGGCATCGACTTCATGATCTCGGTGGCGCCGGTGAACCAGCGGTAGCGCAGAAACATGTCGTCGACCTGCTCCATCGCGGTGGGAATCCAGCCGATGTTGCCCTCGACGACGACGAACGGCAGGTCCGGGAAGCGCTCGCACGCGCCGCTGAACAGCACGAGGAAGCTAGCGTCGATCGAGTTGACGCCCGCCTTCGAGGCGCCGGCCTTGGCGAGGAAGCCGAGCGTCGACTGCGTGACGGTCGCCTGCAGGCCGGCGTCGGTGAAGCTGCCGATGTGGATGCCGAGCGGGAAGCGCGCCTCCTCCGCGACGGCCCAGAAGCGGTCGTCGTCGGGGGTCGACTCGTAGGTGCCGTTCGGGAACGCCGCGATCAGCGCGCCCTCGTGCCCGTGCTCGACGGCCCACTCGAGCTCGGCGGTCGCGTCGGCGACGCCCGTGGTCGGGATGATCGCCTGCGGGACGAGCCGCCCGCCGGACGGCTTGCAGAAGTCGAGCAGCCACTCGTTGTAGGCGCGCACGCAGGCGAGCTGCAGCTCGCGGTCGTCGCTGTACGTGCGTGCTCCCGCGAGCGTGACGCTCGGGTAGAGGATCTGCGCGTACAGCCCGTCCGCGTCGAGGTCCTTCAGGCGCTCGGCGGTGTCGAAGCTGCCCGGACGGATCGTCTCGTAGCGGTAGCCCTGCGGCTTGAACTGCAGGTAGCTGAGGCCGGCGGTGGCGGTGAGGCCGACGGGACGGATCTTCTTGCCGTCGTCGAACGACCAGACGTCACCGTCGGGCGTGTGCAGGACCTTCGGTGCGCGCTGCTTGAGGCGCGACGGCACGCGCTCCTGCCAGAGGTCGGGCGGCTCGTTGACGTGCGCGTCCGCGTCGATGATCGGGTAGTCGATGCTCGCGACTTCGCTGAACGGCTCGTGCATGGTGCGCCCTCCGCGTCCGAGTGTCGGACGCTACTTCGGCCCGGGCCGGAACAGGGGAACGACGACCTCGCCCGCGAGGCCGTCGAAACGCAAAGGGCGGAAGTCGACGGTCAAGCGCATGTCGGCGTGCAGGCTCTCGATCGGACAATCGACGATGCGGCTCACGAGACGCACGCGCGGGTCTTCCTCGAGCGCCACGAGCCCGGTCGCGAACGGAACGATCGACGCGAACTGCGGGATCCACGGGAAGCGCACGACGGACCACGAGAACAGCGTGCCGCGCCCGCTGACGGTGACCCACTCCTGGCGCTCGGCGCCGCAGGTGCGGCAGGGCGTGCCCGGGTACCAGACGAGGCTCGCGCACAGGTTGCAGCGCGTCACGCGCAGCTCGCCGCGCGCGGCTCCCGCGAACAGCTCGCGCGTCGGCGGCCAGTCGACGTCGGGCAGCGGAAAGGCCGCGTGCATCAGGGCCGCCCGCCCGGGACTGCCGCGTGCATCAGGGCCTCCCGCCCGGGACTGCCGCGTGCATCAGGGCCTCCCGCCCGGGACTGCCGCGTGAATCAGCGCCTCCCGAGCACGAGGGTGCTCGCCTGCGGTCCGGTGTAGCCGCCGTAGACGCCGACCTGCGCGTCGGGTACTTGCGCCGCCGCTGCGCCGCGCAGCTGGCGGACGATCTCGGTCACGTGCGCGATCCCGAGGACGTAGGCGTGCGACAGCATGCCGCCGTGCGTGTTGTAGGGCAGCTTGCCCGAGTCGAAGTGCAGCGTGTCGCCGCTGACGAACCGACCGCCGTCGCCCTTCGCGCAGAAGCCCATGTCCTCGATCTGCATGAGCGAGACGATGGTGAACGGGTCGTAGCAGGCGAGCACGTCGACGTCGTCCGGCTCGACGCCCGCCATCGCGAACGTGTGCGGGGCGGCGAACTGCTGCGGCGTCGCCGTGAAGTCGCCCTGCTGCGACCAGTAGACGCCGCTCTTCGCGTTGCCGACGCCGACGCCGAGCACGGCGACGATCGGCTGCGCGAGATCGCGTGCGCGCTCGAGCGACGTCATGACGTACGCCGCACCGCCGTCCGAGATCAGGCAGCAGTCTTCCTTGCGGAACGGGTCGGCGATGAGCGGGCTCGCGAGGTACTGCTCGAGGGTGAGCGGCTTGCCGTGCATCACCGCGCCCGGCGTGAGGTTCGCGTGGCGGCGGCACGCGACGGCGATCGCGCCGAGCTGCTCCGAGGTCGTGCCGTACTCGTGCATGTGCCGCGTGGCGATGTTCGCGAAGTAGACCGGCTGCGGGAACCAGCCGAATGGCACTTCCAGGTTCTGCTTGTAGAGGTCCTCCGCGTGCACGTGCCCCGGACCGCCGACCATCTGCGGGCGCTGCGTCGCCCAGGCGACCGAGAAGGTGTTGAGGACGTACTTCGCCTGGCCGCTGCGGATCGCGAGTGCGGCCTCGTGGGGTGCCGAGCCCGCCCAGACCATCCCGCCACCCCTGGTCGAGGTCCACAGGTCGTGGCTCGTGCCGAAGTGCGCGTGGAAGGCGCTGGCATCCATCTGGTCGCCGGAGAACGGGACGTACATGAGGCCGTCGACGTCGCGCGCGGTGAGACCTGCGTCGGCGATGGCGCGCTCGGCCGCCTGGCCGGCGATCTCGTGGGTGGTCCGGCCGGATGCCTTCGACGGGTCGGCATCGCCGATGCCGACGATCGCGATCTGCCCCGAGACGTCCTCGAGGTCGGACGCGAATCCCCAGTCGGTGGCGGCCATCGGCGGCGACACTACGCGAGTGGCGCGCCCCAGGTCCAGGGATAGTGCGGTCGGGGCGCTCGCGACGCCACGCGGATCCGGCCCGCTCGCGACGCCACGCGGCATCCGGACGGGTTGCGACATCGGCGGGTCGTGACGTTGACCGGCAGGTCGCGTTGCGATCTACCGCGCAGTCGGGAGGAAGCCACCGTGCACGCCACGCCGCCGCCGTCCGCGATCGGTTCGTCGCTCGCCCCCGCCCCCGGGCCATCGCGCAGTGCGTCCGCGCGCTCGTTGCTGCTGCTGTTGCTGCTGTCGGGCGGCATGGCGGTGGTCGTCGTTCCGCTCGCCGTCGTACCGGCGCACGCGACCGCGTACTTCGGCGACCTGCACGCGCACTCCGCGCTGTCCGACGACGCGACCAACCCGCCCGACGCGTTCTTCCGCGTCGCGCGTGACGTCGCCGGCCTCGACTTCGTGGTGCTCTCCGACCACGACGCGTTCATGACCGAGAACGAGGCCGAGATCCTCAAGACGACCGCCGCGTCGTTCGACGTCCCCGGAAGGTTCGTCGCGTTCCCCGGCATCGAGTGGACGCACCGCTGGCACATGAACGCGTACTTCGTGCGCAACGACGAGCCCTACTGCCTGCGCGACTGTCCGGAGGCCGAGGACTTCTACGCCTTCCACGGTGACACCGTGCTCGCCGGCGACGGCGCGGGACACGTCAATCACCCTGCCGACCTCTTCAAGGTCGACTGGGCGCAGATCGATGACCGCATCACCAACGCCGTCGAGGTCTGGAACACGGCGGGCGCGGGCGACAACGAGCCCGGCTTCGGCAACGCGCTGTGGGCGCTGCGCGCGGGCTTCCGCCTCGGTCTCGTCGGCGTCTCGGACGACCACAATTCCGGGCGCGACCTGCCGCTCCTGGGAACGGGCCTCACTGGCTGCGACGTGCCGAGCCTGACGCGCGAGGACCTGATCGCCGCGCTGCGCGCGCGCCGCTGCTGGGCGACGACGGGCGAGCGCATCGAGCTGGCGCTCGACGTCGAGGGGACGCCGATGGGCGGCGAGCTCGAGGCGCGGCTCGACGGCCACGTGCAGGTCATCGTGTCGGCGCGGGGGACGGAGGATCCTTACGAGATCGAGCTGCTGCGCAACGGCGAGGTCGTCGACCGCGCGCGCTGCGGCACGCTCGGCTGCCGGCTGGTCGCGGACGTCACGGTGCGCGAGCCGAACACCTTCGTCTACGCGCGCGTCGTGCAGCAGAGCGGCGGGCGCGCGTGGACCAGCCCCGTCTGGGTGCGCGGCGTCTGCGGCGGCAGCCGCGCGTGCCTGGGCTCGCG
>Ga0194128_10003440_pt1 | contig 24313 bp, 15 predicted proteins | sample TA2KigCa65mmetaG_FD_148650 | JGI IMG/M metagenome (GOLD analysis project Ga0194128, IMG submission 148650) | Freshwater microbial communities from Lake Tanganyika, Tanzania - TA2015037 Kigoma Deep Cast 65m | ecosystem: Environmental > Aquatic > Freshwater > Lake | place: Tanzania: Lake... | reverse complement strand
CAGCACGGCGCGTTCTTCAACCACGACCAGGCCCAGACGATCGCCGCGCTCACCGAGCGGATCATGCCCGGTGCGCCGGGCAAGCCGGGCGCGCGCGATGCGGGGGTGCTCAACTACATCGATCTGGCGCTCGCAGGGGCGTACTCAGACTTGCAGGATGTCTACCGGCGCGGGCTGGCGCAGCTCGACGCCTACTGCCGCGCGACCTTCAACGAGCCGTTCGTCCGGCTCGATGCCCCGCGCCAGGATCGCGTGGTAGCTTCCCTCGAGGACGACGCGGCCACGGGGTTCACCTGGCCGACGGCGCAGGAGTTCTTCGCCGTCGTCCGGACGCACACGATGGAAGGGATGTTCGCCGACCCGATCTACGGCGGCAACAGGGACTTTGCCGGCTGGCGTCTGGTCGGCTTCCCGGGCGCGCAGCCGGTGTTCACCTCCTCCGACATGCGGAGCCGCCAGGCGTTTACCCGCGTGCCGATGACCGGCCTGCAGATCCAGGCCAGGCGGCCCTGATCATGGCCACCGAACGGACCGACGTCGTCATTGTCGGCATGGGCGCGGCCGGCGGCATTCTCGCCGCCGAGCTCGGCAAGGCGGGCCTCGGCGTCATCGGCCTCGAGCGCGGTCCCCGTCTCACGACGGCGGACTTCACGCCGCACGACGAGCTGCGCTACTTCCAGCGGCAGGATCTGCGGCCGAACGTCGCGCGTCAGCCCGTGACCTGGCGCCCCGACGCCGGCACGCGCGCGACGCCGCTGCGGGTGCTCAACTACGGCAACCAGGCCGGCGGCGGCACGGTGCACTACGGCGCGGTCTCGTGGCGCTTCCACGAGGACGACTTCCGCGTGCGGTCGCGGACGGTGGAGCGCTACGGCGCGCGGGCAATCCCGGACGACTCGTCGGTCATCGACTGGCCCCTGACCTACGCCGACCTGGAGCCGTACTACGACCGCGCCGAGTACGAGCTGGGCGTGTCGGGCAAGGCGGGCAACCTCCAGGGACGCCGGGTCGAGGGGGGCAACCCGTTCGAGGCGCCGCGGCGCCGCGAATACCCGCTGCCGCCGCTCGTCGCCGATCAATCGGGCGTGCTCTTCGACGCGGGGGCGCGCAAGCTGGGCTATCACCCGTTCTCGACGCCGCGCGCGATCCTCTCGCAGCCGTACCAGGGCCGGCCGGCCTGCACCTACTGCGGCTTCTGCCAGGCGTTCGGCTGCCACGTCGGCGCCAAGTCGAGCATCCTCGTCACGAAGCTGCCCGAAGCCGACGCGACGGGCCGCTTCAAGCTGATCAGCGGCGCGATGTGCTACCGCGTGAATACCGACGGCGGCAGGCGCGTGACGGGGGTCGCATACTACGGCCCCGACGGCTCGGACAACACGATCGAGGCCGAGCTCATCATTCTGGCCCCGTTCATCTACGACAACACGCGGCTCCTGCTGCTCTCGCGCACGGCGGCGTTCCCCGACGGCCTCGCCAACTCGAACGGGCACCTCGGCAAACACGTCATGGCGCACATCAGCCCACGGGTGTTCGCCACCTTCGACGATCGGTTCGTCAACATCTACATGGGTCCGAGCGCGCAGAAGCACAGCCTCGACGACTGGAACGGCGACAACTTCGACCACAGCGGGCTGCCGTTCATCCTCGGCGGGCAGATCTCGGTGACGCCGGCCGACCTCGAGGCCGGCCCGATCGGCGCCGCGATGAGCATGACGCCGCCGCCCGGCGTCCCGCGGTGGGGCGCGGCGTACCGCGATTTCCTCGCGAGGTCCTTCGCGCGGCACGTCGCGCTCGTCGCGCAGACCGACAACCTGCCGTACGGCGACCAGACGATCGATCTCGATCCCGAGGTCCGCGACCAGTGGGGGCTGCCGGCGCCGCGGATGACGTACAACTGGCGGCGGCCGAACGAGCTCGCGCGCGCAATGTTCATGCAGCAGAAGCTGCTCGAACTGGCGCGGGCGATGGGCGCGACCCAGGCATGGCCGGCGCCGCTCGGCTCGGGCGCGCCCGGCGCCCACCACGAAGGCGGAACGCGCATGGGGAGCGACCCGGCCAGCTCCGTCGTCAACCGCTACGGGCAGAGCTGGGACATCCCGAACCTCTTCGTCATCGGCAGCTCCACGTTCCCGACGATGAGCGGGTTCAACCCGACGCTGACGATCCAGGCGCTCGCCTACTACACCGCCGACGGGATCGTGAACCGGTACCGGAAGAATCCCGGGCCGCTCGTGTGATCTGCTAGGTTGTGGGGCGAGCCTTTCAGGCTCGCCCCGCGAACCCGAAGGGTTCGCGCCACAGCTGCGGAGTCTGCACCACGCAGACGGCAAAGCGCACGAACCGAAGACGAGCTCACCTCCGACGCCAGGAGGTCACGAAGGCTGATCGAGGAATCTCTCTATCAAGACCTCGTCGACATAAGCTCCGTCGACCTTCGCGTGCCGCCGGGCTGTCCCGATGATCTGAAAGTCCTGCCGGAGATACGCATGCAGCGCCGGTTGGTTGTCGGCGCGCACAAACGTGAAAATCTTCTCGTAACCCTTCGCCGGCGCCAGGTCGAACATTCCTTGAAACAAGCGCCGCGCGACACCCTGGCGCCGCATCTCTCCGTCGACATACGTACCCATCACCCCGACGTGGGCGAACGCGCGTGTGTACGTTGCGAACGGTTCCAGGTTCTGAAAGCCCACAATCCGCTGATCGGGCTGCCGGACGGCTACGAGGAAGATTCCACGCTCAGGAAACGCGGTTATGAACTCCCGCTCCTCCTCCACGGTAAAGGTCTTGTCCAATACCGTGAACACTCGCGCTTCGATGATCGGATTCAGAATCCGCACTACGGCTTCGGCATCTTCTGGTCTGGCGTTCCGAATGCGCAGGTCCATCATGGCATCACCGAGCGCGGGAAGAGCGTCGCGCCCGAATCAGCTCCCGTCGCGGATCACTCGGCACGACTCGATATCGAACGTCACCTCGCCCAGGGCGAGGCGCGTCTGGTCGCGGAGCCTCGCGGCGAACTGCACGAAGCGATGGACGTCGGCGAAGTTGCTCGCGACGCCCAGCGACACGCGGATCGCACCCGCGCTCTTGCCGCCGCGGTGGGTGATGAGCTGCAGGAAGCGCGGCAGCGTCAGGTCGGGGCTCTCCTCGATCGCCGCGACGATGTCGGCGTCGGTCAACCCCTCGGCCGCCTCGCCCGCGCCCGGGTTGCAGAAGCAGCCGGTGCGCAGCGAGATCCGCTCGCGGCTCGCCAGCTCCTCGACGCGGCGGTAGTCGAGCAGATGCCCCTCGGGATCGTAGAAATTCATCGTCACGCTGCCGCCGCGATCGGCCGTCGTCGCCGGTCCATACAGGCGCACGAGGGGCCGGCCGTTGCCGTGCCGCAGGTGGAGAAGCTGGTCGAGGAGCCACCCGGTGAGGCACCGCACGCGCGTCTGGATGGTCTCGATGCCGATGGACGACAGATGCCGCAGTCCGATCGCGACGGCGGGGATGGCGAGATAGTTCAGCGTGCCGTCCTCGAAGCCGGCCTCGCCCGGCGCGAGCAGGTGCCGGCGCGCGTGCACGCTGGCAAAGTTGACCGTGCCGCCGGCAAACCACGGCCGGCGGAGCTTCGGCAGCGCGTCCCTCCGGACGAGCAGGCATCCTACGCCGGTGGGATAGCCGAACATCTTGTAGAACGAGAGGCTGACGAACTCCGGCCGCACCCGCGCGAGATCGAGTGGATTCGACGGGACGAACGCCGCCGCGTCGAGCAGCACGTCCCACCCGTGCGCGTGCGCCTCCTCGACCAGCTCCAGCGGATGCTTGACGCCGGAGAAGTTCGACTGCGCGGGAAAGGCCAGGAGCTTCGGCGATCCACGGCGGTCGGCGAGCAGCGCGCTCAGGTGCGGCCGATCGATCCGCAGCTCGGGCGTCGTCAGCGGCGCGTAGGTCACGCACGCGCCCCGGACCGCGGCGAACTCGCGAATCCCGTTGACCGAATTGTGGTTGTCGACCGTCAGCAGGTACTGGCCGCCCGGTCCGAACGGATACGACTCGCCGACGTGCTTGAGCGCCGCGGTAGCGTTCTGCGTAAAGACGGCCGTGTACTGGTCGCGCGCGTCGAACCAGTCGAGCACGGCCCGCCGGGTGTCTTCGACGAGCCGGGTCATCTCCGACGAGGTCGGGCTCGCCGAGTGGGGGTTGCCGAGGACGCGCGAGGCGAGCAGCTCGAGATGCGCCCGGACCTGGGACTCCGCGTGGAGGCTGCCGCCCGTGTAGTCGAGATAGACCTGCCCCTGCTCGTCGAGACGCCGGTACTCGCGGGCGCGCAGGGCGTCGACGCTGCCGGTGGTCGCGTAGTCGGGCCACGCCGCCGCGAACGCGTCGGCGGCGCGCCGCTCGTCGGCGACGCCGGAGGTGGCACCACGGCTCACGTGTTCATTATGACTGGCGCAGGCGGCGCGCGCAGTCGGGGCAGACGGCATGGGTGAACTCGACGGCGGCGCGGCTGCCCAGATACTCGTCGAGCCGCGTCCAGTAGCCGCGATCGTCGCGCACCTGGCGGCAGTGGGCGCACATCGGCAGCAGCCCCTCGAGCTGCGTCACCTGCTTGAGCGCCTCCTGCAGCCGGTCGATCAGGTGCTCGCGCTCGTCCTCGAAGATCTTCTGCGCCGTCACGTCGCGCGCGACGAGCACCCGGCCGGCAAAGGCGCCCCAGCGGTCGCGCACGGGTCCCATCGACACGTCGAGCCACCGCCGGCCCGAGGCGCCGTCGATCGACACCTCGGCGCGCCACTGCTCCGGCGCGGCGCCCAGCGACTCGAACCCGAGCGTGCGGGCCAGCGCGGGCGGATCGAGCGGCAGCATTTGCCGGGCCGTTTCGTTCGCGAACAGCACGGCCTGATGCCGATCCATCACCACCACGCCGTCGGCAAGATGCGCGAGCAGCGCCTCGCGCGCGTTCGGCAGCACGTCGAGCAGACCCTCTCGTAACACGGCCCACGCGAACAGGCCGCCGCTCAGGGTGAGCGAGAGCGTCAGGTAGTTGAGTCCGGGCCACGGCCCGAGCTTGAGGTTGTACGCGGCGTTGCCAATCCAGGGAATGATGACCGCGACCACTACCGCGGTGATCCCAATCCGGAAGCGCCCCTGCACACGCTTCCTCGCCCGCAGCAGGACGATGGTGGCGACGAGCACCAGCAGGTAGTGTTGCGCCATCAGCACCCAGAACCACCAGCCGTAGAGGTAAGTGGCGAACGGCAGCGCGCCCGACGGCAGCACGATGTCGGTCCAGAGCCAGTGGTGCCACGGGTTAGTCCAGGCCGCGAGCAGCGAGAGGAGCGGCACGCCCCAGACGAGGGCCACAACGCGCGGCGCCAGCCGCGCCTCGCGGCCGGCCAGCTCCAGCGCCCCGTGGAAGAAGAGGGGCGCCGCCGATACCACACCCAGGTACTGAATCTGGGAGACGAGCTGCTTGCCATCGGTGGTGCGCGCATGCAGCTCGAACACGTCGCCGACGGCCCAGCTCGCCGCCGCGACGAGCATCAGTGCGAGTGGCCGGGCGCCGGGCGCCGTGCGCCGACGCCAGATGACCGCAGCAGCGGCCAGCGCGATGGCGGCCCCGAGCAGGTACACGAGCGACACCCCGACGGCGACCGACATCGGCTACGCCAGTATGGCACGCGCCCGGTTTCGAACTCGACGATTCCCCCGCCTCGAGGCCCGCGGTCGTAACCCCGCAGCGCACTCGGCCTGACACGAGCGTCAATACTGGCGAAACGTCAGGTTGAACCGCCCGCTGACGCCGAGCGCCGCCGGGGCCGTGCCCGGGACGATGCGCGAGATGCCGTGATAGCGCAGGCGCGCCGGGCCGCCAAAGACGACGGCGTCGCCCGACTCGAGCAGGATCGGCTCGACCGGATCGCGCCGCCGGAGGCCGCCCAGCAGGAACCGCGCGGTGTCGCCGAGCGAGATCGACACGACCGGCACTCCAGCCTCGATCGACGCGCGGCTTTCGTCCTTGTCCTGGTGCAGACCCATGCGCCCGTCCGGGCCGTACCAGTTGATCAGACAGATGTCCGGCGCCAGTTCGAACCCCGCCTTCGCGGCAATCCGCGCGGCCAGCGCCGCCAGGTCCCGCGGGACCGGCGCCACCGGCGCATCGTCATAGTCGGCGCGCGTCGCTTCGTAGCGGTAGGTGAGCGGATTCCAGTGCCGCCCGAGGCAGACCATCCGGACGCGCATCCGGCCGCCGCCGCGCACGGTGGGCACATAGCCTCCGGCCGGACCGTCCATGATGCCGCGGCAGCGCGCGACGAGCCGGTGCTGCTCCTCGAGCGACAGGTACTGCCGGAGCCAGACCACGCCCGCCGAGCACTCGGATGCCGCCACCCGTCCATTATCGAACGCCGGACCCGTCGAGGGCGCCCTGCGACCACGATGCCGCCTCGCGCCGCACCGCTCCTCCGCCGACCGCGTCGACGTCGCGCCCGGCGGCGCCGAGCTCCCGGCGGACCTGGTAGCCGACGTCGATCGCCGCGCGCGTGTCGAAGCCGATGCCCTGGGGCATGGACGGGTTCACGTGTCCGATGCGCATGTACGCGCGCGCGAGGCTCTGCTCGTCGACGATGGTGGCGTGCTCGGCAATCTCCACCGCGTGCTGCAGCTCGTGGCCGAGCACGGCGATCTCGTGCGTCAGCGAACCGAGCGGGCGGAGCCGGACAACGACGTAGCGGACGCCGCCCGTGGCCGACAGAAACGTCAGACGTCCGGCGATGTGCGGCGGCGTGCACACGTCGTACATGAGATAGACGATGAGGTCCGACTGCTCCAGCCGGAGCGCCAGCGCGCGGAAGGTCGCCGACCTGCGCATGCCGTCTTCGACCCGCAACCGAAGCCGCGTTTCGAAGGTGCGGATGCGCTGCAGCGCCGGCACCGTGGCGTCGGCGAGCGCCGCACGCGCCGAGACGAGCAACACCAGAACGAGCAGACCGAGGCGAGCGCGCGAAGGTGCCATGCGGCGGTCATGGCAAGCCCCGCGCCATCGCCGCGCGATGCCGCGCGCAGGGTCACATCGCTGCGAATCCGCGCGTCGGCGGGCCGGTCGGCGCGACGCCGCCGGCGAGGTTCCTACGCCCGTGTCGGCGTTCCCGTGCGTTTCAACAGATTTGTCGCGGCGGGCCTGCGCGGCCACACCTCCTAACGGGTGGAACGCCGGCTACGGGTGGACGCTCTCCGTGAACCAGTCGTCCGGCAGGTCGTGCCCGAGGCCCTCGCGACGCGCCTTGTCGAGGACGAGCGCGCCCAGGGCGGCGAACTGCAGCCCGATGCCGACGTTGTTGACGAAGCACGTGATCTCGCCCGCACCTGTTCGGCCGGGCGCCCGGCCGGCCACGAGCCGCGGCAGGTCCGCGTAGTCGGCGAACCGGCTGCCCGGAGCGTTCCACCAGCCGCGTTCGTGATCCACGGGCACGTGCGGCGTGCCCGGCATGATGTGGTCGGACTGCTTCGGCTGCGCGGTCGCGTGCACGACGACGCGGTCGCAGGCGTCGAGCAGGGCCTGATCGACCTCCTGCGCCTTGATGCAGCTCACGTGCACGCCGGGCCTGAGCCAGGCCGGCTGGAGGACGGGCACCATCGAGGACGTCGCCGCCATGATGACGTCCGCTCCGTCCACGCACGCGTCGGCGGTCTCGACGCTGCGCACACCCACGCCCGGGTAGCGCGCCCGCGCCTCCGCGACGAAGGCCTGCCGCCGCTCGGCATGGGGACTGAACACGCGCACGTCCTGGAACGGGCGCGTCGCCAGCGCCGCCATGAGCTGCGCGCCGGCCTGCCACCCGGTGCCGATGATCCCCAGCGTCCGCGCGTCCTCCCGCGCCAGCCGCGCGAGCGCGATTCCGTTGGCGGCGCCGACCCGCAGGCGCTGCATGACCCCGTCGGGCATGATGGCCAGGAGCGCACCCGTGTCCATGCTGAAGAGGAAGACGAGCCCGACCCAGCGGCCGTTCGCCATCGGCTGCTTCACGCGGCGCGGAGCGCCGGCGACGGTCGGGTGGGCGATCACGTCCGAGTTGATCCGGAGCGCCTGCAGGCGCCGGCGAGGCCAGGCGCCGCCCATCTGCTTGAAGGCGTAGTAGGCGTCGGGCTCGGCCGACGGCGACAGGCTGTCGAGGCGCGGCACGTGCAGCGCCTGCCCGTCCGCGTAGTCGCGGTACAGCTGCTCGAGGGCCGCGATGCACTCCGGCATCGGCAGCAGCCGCTCGACGTCGTCGTTGCTCAGGATGCGCACGCGATCGGATCCGTCGCTGCAGCCGCGTCGCTACTCGAGGCGCACCAGCCCGCGGCGCGTCGCGACCTTGATGGCCTCGGTGCGGCTCGTGACGCCGAGCTTCTCGAACAGATGCGCGAGATGGGTCTTGACCGTGCGCTCGCCGATGTGGAGCGCCGTGGCGATCTCCTTGTTCGCCTTGCCGTCGGCGAGCAGGCGGAGCGTGGCCATTTCCCTCGGCGTCAACTGCACGCGCGTCACCCCTTCGGCGAGCTTGGCCGCCGCGGCCGGCGCGAGATACGTCTTGCCCGCCCGCACCTGCCGGATGCAGGCGACGAGGTCGTCCGCGGAAATGTCCTTCAGCACGTACGCCTTGGCGCCTGCCTTGAGGGCCCGCGAGATCTCGTCGTCGGTGTCGTAGGTCGTGAGGACGATGACCCGGGCGGCGGGATCGCGCTCGCGGAGGCGGCGGACGACCTCGACGCCCTCCATCACCGGCATGCGCAGGTCGAGCAGCGTCACGTCCGGCCGATGGCGCTCGTAGGCCGCGATCGCCTCGACGCCGTCGCCGGCCTCGGCGACGACGTGCAGATCCGGCTCCTGATTGATGATGTTGGCGACGCCCGTCCTGAGCAGCGCGTGGTCGTCGACCACGAGCACCGACGCCCGGGGCGGCGCGCGCGACGCGGCCTCAGGTGGCGACATGGACCTGCGTGGGCAGCGACGAGGGCTCCCAGGCGAGCACGACCTCGGTGCCGTTCCGCGGCGCGGTCACGACCGTGAGCGACGCCCCGATGCGGTCGGCGCGCTCCTGCATGCTCGTCAGCCCGAACCCCGACGAGACGGGATCGCGCGCGATGCCCCGCCCGTCGTCGGCGACCGACAGGCGCAGGCCGACCGACGGGACGGAGGACGCGCGCACCGTGATGCGCCGGGCCTGCGCGTGGCGCACGGCGTTGGTCAGCGCCTCCTGGACGATCGCGATGATCTCGCGCTCGACGACGTCGCCGAAGCGCGGCAGCTCGTCGACCTCGAGATCGATCGGCACCGGCGTCGTCCGCCGGTTGAGCGCCGTGAGCCGCTTCAGCGCGGTGGCGATGTCCTCGCCGGTGCCGACGTTCGGGCGCAGCGCACCGACCGACCGCCGCGCCTCCGTCAGATGCGTGCGCGCGAGCTCGATGGCGGTGGCCAGGCTGCCCGCGACGGCCGGCGGCAGGCGGCGCGCCTCGCGCTGCGCCCCCTGGAGCTGCATGAGGATCGCGGCAAAGCCCTGCGCGAGATTGTCGTGGATGTCGCGGGCCAGGCGGTTGCGCTCCTCGAGAATGGCCTTGCGGCGCGCTTCCCGCCGATTGAGCTCCACGAGCCGGCTCTGATGCAGCGCGAGCGCGGCCTGGCGCGCCACGGCCTCGATCAGCACGACCCGCCACCAGCGGCTCTCCGGCTCCGAGGGCTGGAGGCTGCACGCCGTCATCCACCCGAGGTTCCGGCTGCCCAGGACGAGCGGCGTCGCGATGACGGTGTGCCACTCCATCCGCCGGCCGAACTCACGGACGGGCTCCGGCAGACGCGGGTCGTCGCCGTCGTACTCGACCGTCTGGCTCCAGCCCTCGGCGTACCCGTAGAGATGGGCCGCCATGACCCCGCAGGGAAACGCGAGCGCCCCTGGCTCGCCGCTGCAGGCCTGCGCCGCGCCCTGCGGCGGCGCGAACAGGCGATCCTTGACGTACGCCATCCACAGATCGCACCGCCGGAGGTCGTCGTCGACGAGCCACACGGCGCACGTGTGGCTCTCGCTCTCGTCCACCACGGTCTGGGTCAGCGCGCCGAAGAAGCCCTGGATGTCGGGCTCGCGCACCAGGAGCTCGAGCGCGAGCTTGACGACCTCGGTCTGGATCGTGGCGCTGCACTCGACGCGGCGCCGCTCGGACGCCTCGCGAATCAACGCCGCCCGCAGCACCTCCGGATCGGCCGACGCCGCTTCCGCCGGAATCTGGCAGCGTCCGCGCTCCTCCGGCTCGCACCCGGGCTCCCTTCGCACCACTGACGGGGCTGGCTGTTCCACGGGACGCATCGGCGCGCTCATACCTCCCCGATTATCGGGCAGTTTGCGCCATCACCGCGCCTGATTGCGAGAGGCCCGCTCGGCCGATGACGCCCTCGTCCGAAAGGACGAGCCTCCGGTCCTGCGGAGGCGCGGCTGCCGCGTCGCGCGGAGGGTCGAGCGCAAAATCCCGCTCCTGCTCGATTGTCGATCGCCCCTCGCCGAGCCCACAGTAGGACGACACGAGGAGAGACGAATGGCGAAGCGAATGATCGCGATGCTGGCCGTGACGATCCTGATCGTCGGCGGGCTGGGGTTCGTGAAGTTCAGACAGATTCAGACCGCGATGGCGCAGGGCGCGGCGTTTCAGCCGCCCCCCGAGGCGGTGACGACCATCGTGGCGGCGGAGGCGGAGTGGCCCTCGACGCTGAGCGTCATCGGCACCGCGGTTGCGGTCCAGGGCGTGACGGTGAGCGCCGATCTCCCGGGCACCGTCGAGCACATCCTGTTCGAGTCGGGCGAGGCGGTCCGCGCCGGCCAGGCGCTGGCCACGCTCGACACCCGTCAGGAGCGGGCGCAGCTGGCGGCCATCGACGCCCAGCGGGAGCTGGCGCAGGTGACGTTCGCGCGCGTGCAGGGGCTGCTCCACGAGCGCGTGATCTCGCGCGCGGAGTTCGACCGCGCGACCGCGGCGTTCCGCGAGACGGAGGCGCGGGTCGCCGAAATCGACGCGGTGATCGAGCGCAAGACGATCCGGGCGCCCTTCTCGGGCATTCTCGGCCTCCGCCAGGTCAATCTCGGGCAGTACCTCGCCGGCGGCAGCGCCGTGGTGGCGCTCCAGTCGCTCGACCCGATCTACGTCAACTTCGGCGTGCCGCAGCAGTCGGCCGCCCGGGTCCGGATCGGGAGCGCCGTCCGCGTGACGGCCGGCGAGGGGACGGGCGCGGCGTGGTCGGGACGCGTGACCGCCATCGATGCGGTCGTCGACGAGGCCACCCGCAACATCCAGGTCCAGGCCACGCTCGCCAATCCCGGCGGCCGGCTGCGGCCCGGCATGTTCCTCCAGACCGAGATGCCGCTCGGTCCGAGCCAGACCGTCGTACCGCTGCCCGCCTCGGCGATCAGCTACGCGCCGTACGGGGATTCGGTCTTCGTCGTGGCCGAGCTGGCGAGCGCGGCCGGCGCGCCGTACCGGGGCGTGCGGCAGCAGTTCGTGAAGCCGGGTCCAGCGCGCGGCGATCAGATCGCCGTGCTCGCCGGCATCAAGCCGGGCGATGAGGTGGTGACCTCGGGGGTCTTCAAGCTGCGGAACGGCGCCGCGGTCCACGTCGACAACACGGTGCAGCCCGGCAACGACCCGGCGCCCCGGCCCGCGGACAACTGAGGCCGGCCATGCGATTCACGGATCTGTTCGTCAAGCGGCCCGTCCTGGCGATCGTCGTCAACGTGGTGATCCTCATCGCGGGCCTGCAGTCGATCCGCGCGCTGAGCGTGCGGCAGTACCCCCGCAGCGACATCGCCGTGGTGCGCGTGTCGACCGTATACGTCGGCGCCAGCGCCGACCTCGTGCGCGGCTTCATCACGACGCCCCTCGAGCGCGTGATCGCCAGCGCCGACGGCATCGACTATCTCGAGTCGACGAGCGCGCAGGGGCTGAGCACGATCACCGTGCACCTGGAGCTCAATTACGACACCAACGCGGCGCTCACGCCGATCCAGGCGAAGGTCGCGCAGGTGCGCAACGACCTGCCGCCCGAGGCGGAGGCGCCGAGAATCGAGCTCGAGACCGCGGACCAGCAGTTCGCGGCGATGTATCTCGGCTTCTCGTCGCCCGACCTGGATCCGAACCAGGTCACCGGGCGGCGGCGACTTCCCGGTCGACATGGTGATCGCGTCGCCGGCCGAGCCGCAGCGCATCGGCGAGGTCGCCGGCCGCCTCGTGCAGAAGGCGTTCGGGAGCGGGCTGTTCATCTTCGCCGACGCCGACGTGAAGTTCGACCAGCCGCAGGTCGAAGTGGTCTTCGACCGCGACAAGCTGCGCTCGCAGGGGGTCGAGCTGAGCCAGGCCGGCGCCGACCTGTCGGCGCTGCTCGGGGGCAATTACGTCAACCGCTTCAGCATCCAGGGGCGCAGCGACAAGGTGATTCCGCAGGTGAAGCGCGAGGAGCGGCTGACGCCGGATCAGCTGCCGCAGATGTACATCACCGGATCCGACGACCGCCTGGTGCCGCTCTCGACGTTCGCCAGCCTGCGGACGACCACCGAGCCGCGCGAACTGAAGAAGTTTCAGCAGCTCAACGCGGTGCGCGTGCAGGGCGTCATCCCGCCGCCCGTCTCGCTCGACCAGGCGCTGAGCGTCCTCGAGAACGAGGCGCGCGCCTCGCTCCCGGAGGGCTTCACGATCGACTACGCCGGCCAGTCGCGCCAGCTGCGGACCGAGGGCGGCCGGTTCCTCGGAAACCGGGTGCGCGTGGAGGCGGGCCAGATCCCGCCGCTCGATCTCGTGCAGGCCGAGGCCGAAGTGGCGCAGCGCCGCGAGAACCTCGTCCGCGCGCGCACCATCGCCGACGACGCCGAGGACGGGCTGCGCCGGCCGATCGTCGATCCCGCCGACGCGTCGTTCTGGCGCGTCCGGCTCGACCCGGTCGAGGAGCCGACCGTGGTGGGCGCGCTGCCCGACATCGATGCGGCCGTCGCCAGCGCGCTGGACCGGCGGTACGACATCGCGCGGGCCGGCCAGGACCTGGAGAACGCGCGGACGACGGTCGCCTTCCTCGACAACCAGCGCCTGCCCGACGTGCGGCTCGAAACCTCGTATCGCGGGAACGGCCTCGGCGGCACGCAGTTCCTGCGCGGCGGCGGATTTCCGGGGCCGATCACCGGCACGCGGAGCCGCGGCCTCGGCGATGCGCTCGGGCAGGTGTTCACCAGCGACTATCCGACATGGAGCTTCGGTCTGACGGCGAGCTATCCGCTCGGGCGCAGCTACGAGGCGGCGAACTACGCTCGCGCCGACGTCGAGCGGCGGCAGGCGGCGCAGCGGATCGCGAGCCTGCGCGTGCAGGCGGCCGAGACCGTCCGGCGGGCCGGCCGGCAGGTCCACAGCACCGCGGAGCGCGTGCAGGCGGCGCGCGCGACCGCCACGCTGGCCCGGGAGCGGCTCGTCTCCGAGCAGCGCCGGTTCGAGGTGGGGCTCTCGACGACGTTCCTGGTGACGCAGGCGCAGCGCGACCTGCTCGAGGCGGAGGTCAATCTGCTGCAGACGACGCTCGAGTACGAGTCGGCGCTCGTCAGCTTCGAGGCGGTGCAGGAGGCGCCGCCGCCTGGCCCGAGCGACGCGTCCGTGGCGTCCGGGTCGAGCCGGGCCGGCGGGATCGTGCTGCTCCCCCCGGCGACGCCGCGCGGCCTCTTCCGGCCCGGAACGGGCGGCGCGTTCTGACCCATGGACCGCGCCATAGCGTCGTGGGCGCGGTCGAGCATCGGCAGCCGGCGCAATGGCGATGGCGAGCCGGCACCTGGACCAGACGCCGGCGGTACTGCGCGAGCGCGAGGTGATCCGACACCTCGCCGCTCCCGATTTCGGCGACGGCATCCTGCCTAGATCGCGACCTCGACGTCTCGTCCCATGGCCCCTCGCCAGCGCCGGTCCGGCGCCGGATCGCATTCCGTTGTTCATCGTGGGGTGTTCGAGCGTTTGATCATTCGAGCGCCCCAGTGCGGCGGTACCCAAAGGATGCGGGCCATCACGGGCACTGGACCGCCCTCGAGGAGTACCTATGAGAATCCGTTGGATCAGCGTTCCAGCCGCCGCCCTCGTGGTCCTGAGCCCCGGACCGGCACTGGCCGACGAAGCCCTCGCCAAACGAAGCGGGTGCCTGGAGTGCCATAGCGTCGACCAGAAGAAGGTCGGCCCGGCGTATCGCGACGTCGCCGCCAGATACCGAAGCGACCGCCGCGCCGCTGAGGCGCTCATGGAGAAGATCCGGAACGGCGGCAAGGGCAACTGGACCGACATCACCGGCGGCAAGTCGATGCCGCCGCACTCGAATCTGCTGTCGGCGGCCGAAATCGCCCGGCTCGTGAAGTGGGTTCTCAGCCACTAAGGCGGAGGGGGACATGACATCGACCCGAAGATTGGCGCTGAGGCGTTCCGGGAGAGAGGGAGCTCTGGCCGCCGCGCTGATGACGGCCTTGCTGTCCGCCGCTCCCGCGAGCGCGGACGCGTTGCGGGTGCTCAAGACGGGACTGGGCTCCGGATCGATTACGGGAACCGGCATCACGTGCGGAGCTGCCGGAAACGACTGCACTGAAACGTACCCCGCTACCGCGTCGGTCATCCTGACGGCAACGGCGACTCCCGGATCGGGATCCATTTTTTCGGGCTGGGGTGGCGACTGCTCCGGCGCGGGCGCCATGTGCACGGTGAACATGAGCGCCGCTCGCTCGGTGCGCGCCGAGTTCACGCTGATGACCGCCATCCCCACGCTCAGCGCCTGCGTGACGACGCCGCCGCCGGCACCCCCCGTCGGGTGCACTCCAATGGACATCGGCAGCTACCTGACGGCGAATCCGAACGTGAATACCGCGGCACGATTCATCAAGGCGCTGCCGCCGGAGTACAAGCAGAACTGGATCCTGATGTCCCGCTCGGAAAGCCTGCAGACGGGCGTCGCAGACTCTCCCCGCATTCTCATGCCGAGCGCTAACGCGCAATTCGTCTTCACCGTGGGCATGACCACGCACAGCTCGTATCCCGGTAGCCACCCGGACGTCATCGAGTACATGCAATGGGATCCAGTCGAAAAGAATTTCCGGTTCCATGAAATCGTCCTCCCGACCCTGGTCCAGCCGATGGGGAACATCAAGGCGAGGACGAGAGGCGTCTCGATCGACGACAACAAGTGCCCCAAATGTCACTCGACGAGAAACATCCTGAATCACAGTTCACTCCCTGGCACAACGGGGAGTCCGGTCGGTTTGGTGAAGGCGAAGAACAAACCCAATTGGGACACCTACGACAGCTGGGGCGGGATGCTGCCGTTCAACCGCGACCGCATCTATCTGGGATCGGTCGAAGCCGCGGCATTCCGAAAGATCTTCAACCTCTATACCTGGCAGGCGAACGAGACCGTCCGGTCGATTGTCGAACAACTGGAGCTTCAGCCCCCTCCCGCGCCGCCATTCTCGATTCCGGCCTCGGATGTCATCACGCGCGAGACTGCCGGCGGCGTCAATGACGGGCAGATCCGGTTTGCATTCGATCCGCCGCCTCCGGCTGCCCCGGTCCTGATCGAGCCCGCGCCCACGGGGTCCGTGGGGCCGATCACGACCTCCTACGACTTTGGCCGTGCGGCAGGCGCTGGACCTGCAACGTCTGTCGTGCGCAGCGGCGCCTTTGTGCGGCTGCATCACTCGAGGCCTCCGTTCGACGACGAGGGACGTGCCGTCGATTTCTTCGACTTCCTGGGCGGGCTCGACGGCCGGATCAATGCGGAACGGATCGCGGATGAGATCGTCGGCCATCGCTTCGCGACCGGGAGTGTGGCCACCGACGTCCGCCCGGTGGCGCTCGCCATCGCGATGCGCTGCATAACCGTGGCAGGCGGCTCTGACATCGCGTCCGCTCAGACCGTCACGAGCCTGCCGGCCCTCTCCGCGGCGTCGACAACGGCACTCGGCTTCTTCAACTCGCGCCACGGGATCACCACCTTCAACCAGCTCTACGACGACACTCGGCGCCGGGCATGGAGCCTGACGCTCCGAAAGGCGGCGATCCAGCGAGCCAATCTGGATCGAACCATCGATCCCTACGCGTACGATTCCAGCGTCGGGATGCCCCCTCCGCCTCCAGGACTCATCAACGGTCTCATCCAACTCTATGGTGCGGCGACGTCGGCCGGGACGAGCACGACGCTGGAGCGGCTGCGGCAGGAGATCTTCCGCCGACCGGCAAACGATCTCGGCCACCCGGATTCGACGGTCATGGGTGGGATCTATGTCGATCGCGAGGACGACGGCAGCCAGGGTCCGGACAACACGGAGCCGGTGGCCCTGTTCCGGTACTTCCTGGAGCCGCTGGGCGTGTCTGTCGACAAGTGGTCGATGGGTGTTCGGGGCCGGTCGCGCACCTATACGTTTGCCGACGTCTTCGGCACGTACAGGAACACGATCGCCGGAGGCGTGCGCGCGAGCCTGATCAGCGAACCGTACCCCGGCCTCAACCCAGCCATGCTGAATGGATCCGCCGCCACCGAATGCGGCGTGCTCATCCCCGCCGTCGACAGCCTGATGGCGTCGCTGCCAGCCGCTGACGGGCCCGCCGCGGTGCCGACCTATACCGATGTGCAGAGAATTCTCAACAAGAGTTGCATCGAGTGCCACGGCGGCCTCGGGTATCCCCCGTATTCGTCGTACGGCACATCCCTCGACTTCTCGGAGGACGAGAATCCGCCACCGCCCGATCGCCGCTTGACGCGTTCGTACAACAAGATGATCAGCCGTACGAGCCCGCCCACCGGGCCGATGATGACGGATGTGTCGAACAGCTACCTCTATCAGCGGATCACCAACAACCTGACTCTGGCTCACCCGTACGACCCGATCGGCACCGACGAGGACTGTCCCAACGGCATCATGCCGTGTGGCGGCCCGCCTCTGAGCACGGTCGACATCGAGACGATCCGACGCTGGATTGTCGGCGGCCGGCCGTATTCGGAGGGCGACCCGCACGTCAAGACGATGGACGGGACGAGTTATGACTTTCAGAGCGCCGGCGAGTTCGTGCTCCTTCGCGGTGAGGGTCTCGAAATCCAGGCCCGTCAGACCGCGGTCACGACTGCCGGTCCGCTCGGGCCGAACGCGCACACCGGACTCACCTCCTGCGTCAGCGTGAACAGCGCCGTCGCGCTGCGCGTCGGCGCACATCGGATCTCGTACCAGCCGAGCATTCGCCCCGCAACGATTGAGCGCGCCATCGCCGCGCAGCCGCCCGGCGGTCTCCTTCTCCGCATCGACGGCAGAGTCACGGAGACAACCGCGCGCGAGATTCCGCTGACATCAGGGGGCCGAATCGTTCGCACGAGCGCCACGGGCGGCATCCAGGTCGAATACCCGGGCGGGACCGTCGTGGTCATCACGCCCGCGTTCTGGACGCATCATCAGATCTGGTACATGAACATCGACGTCAGGCACGCTCGGGCGACCGAGGGGGTGATGGGCACGATCGCGCCGGGCAACTGGCTGCCGGCGCTCCCTGACGGAACATTCATGGGTCCGCGACCCGCGACTCTCCAGCAGCGGTATCAGGATCTCTATGAGAAGTTCGCCGATGCGTGGCGCGTGACCGACGCGACGTCGCTGTTCGAGTACGAGCCCGGGCTCTCCACCGCCGCGTTCACCATCGATACCTGGCCGATGGAGTCGCCCGCCTCCTGCAGCGCGCCGCCGCAGCCGGGGATGCCGCCAGGCATTCCCGCGCCGGCACCGCTACTGCTCGCGGACGCGCAGCAGCTGTGCAGCGCCGTGGTGGCCGCGGATCGCAGAGCCAACTGCGTCCAGGACGTGATGGCGACCGGAGAGCGCGGATTCGCAGACACGTATCTGCTGACCGAGCGCATCGAACGTCACACGGCGCCGGCTGCCCCGGTGCTCGGATCACCCGACGATAATGCCGCCCTCGGCGAGACCGTCCGGTTCACATGGACCAGGACGTCCGCCTCGGATGGCGGGCCGGTGACGTACCGGCATTGCTTGTGGAATGGAGATGAATCGTACGACTTCAACAGGTGCCTGGCCATCGCCGAGCCATTCCTGGACGGGCGCAGCCTGTCCTCGTTCGCGCTGGCGCTGCTCCTCCTGCTGGTCGTCCTTGTCCTGTTCTATTCGGGACTGAAGCACAGGCGTCTGGTCCTGGTCCTGGCGGCGATCGCGATTCTTCCGCTCGTCCTTGCCGCGTTGTACTTCGGGCGCAGCACCGCGGTCTCCACCACGGCCGCCCAACTGCAGCCGGGCACGGTGTACTTCTGGAAGGTGATCGCCGAAGACGGTCAGGGCGGCACCGTGGAAAGTGCGACGCGGCGCTTTACGATGCAGTAGGCAGTCGCGCGCCCGTGGTCGAAGCGATCTCCAACTGCTTCGCCGGCGCGGGCCCGCCGCGATACGCCGAGGCGAGAGTGTGCTCCCAGCCGGACGATCTGCGGCGGTCGGTATCCTCCGCCCGCTCGGCCTGGGCAGTGCCGGGGCGGCGATGGCGCACGGCACCGCCGGCGAAGGTTGATATGATCGAACCAGCGTGGCTCTGTCCGGATTTCACCCGCTCGTCTCCGGATGGTTTCAGCAGACGCTCGGTGAGGCGACCCCCGCGCAGCAGCGCGGCTGGGAGGCGATTCGCCGAGGCCGTCACACGCTGATCGCGGCGCCGACGGGCTCCGGCAAGACGCTGGCGGCCTTTCTCTCGGCGATCGACGACCTCGTCCGTGAGGGCATGGCGCGTCCGCTGCCCGACGAGGTGCGCGTCGTCTACGTCTCGCCGCTGAAGGCGTTGAGCGCCGACATCCACAAGAACCTCGCGGAGCCGCGCCGCGGGATCCGGCAGCTCGCCGAGGCACACGGCCTGGAGGCGCCGCGCATCACGGCCGCCGTGCGGACGGGCGACACCACGCAGGCCGAGCGGGCCGCCATCCTCCGGCGGCCGCCGCACATCCTGGTGACCACGCCCGAGTCGCTCTACCTGCTGCTCACCGCCGAACGTAGCCGGGGCCTCCTCGGCGCCGTCCGGACCGTCATCGTCGACGAGATTCACGCGGTGATCGGCACGCGGCGCGGCGCGCACCTGGCGCTGTCGCTGGAGCGGCTGGAAGAATTGTGCGCCGCTGGTCCGGCTGAAGCCGGACACCACGGACGCATCCAGCGCATCGGCCTCTCGGCCACGCAACGGCCCGTCGAGGCGGTCGCCCGCTTCCTCGTTGGAGCCGACGCGTCGCGAAGCGAGTGCGTCGTCGTGGACGAAGGGCATCGCCGTGCGATCGATCTCGCCATCGAGATTCCGGGATCGCCGCTGAGCGCGGTGATGTCGCACGAGGTGTGGGAGGAGTACTACGACCGGCTGACCGAGCTCATCTCCTCGCACAAGACGACCATCGTGTTCGTGAACACGCGGCGCATGGCCGAACGGATGGCGCGCGAGCTGAGCGAGCGCCTCGGCGAGCAGGCGGTGACGGCGCATCACGGGAGCCTCGCCAAGGAGACGCGGCTCGACGCGGAGCACCGGCTCAAGACGGGCGCCCTCAAGGCGCTCGTGGCGACGGCGTCGCTGGAGCTCGGGATCGACATCGGGCACGTCGATCTGGTGTGCCAGGTCGGCTCGCCGCACCGCATCGCCACGCTGCTCCAGCGCGTCGGCCGCTCGGGGCACACCATCGCGGGCACGCCCAAGGGGCGGCTGCTGCCCGTCTCGCGCGACGATCTAATCGAATGCACCGCGCTCCTCCGCGCGGTTCGGCGGGGCGAGCTCGACGCCATCGTCACGCACGAGGCGCCGCTCGACGTGCTGGCGCAGCAGATGACGGCGGAGCTGGCGTCCCGCGCGTACACGGAGGACGCGCTGTTCGCACTCGTGCGGCGGGCGTGGCCGTACCGGGGGCTCGAGCGGCGCGACTTCGACGCCGTTGCGGCGATGCTGGCCGAGGGGTTCGCCACCCGCCGGGGGCGGCGGGCCGCGCTCGTCCATCGCGACGAGGTGCACGCGGTGCTGCGCGGCCGGCGGGCGTCGCGCCTGCTGGCGCTGACGTCCGGCGGCGCCATCCCGGAGGTGGCCGACTACCGCGTCGTCGTCGAGCCGGAGGAGACCTTCGTCGGCACGTTGAACGAAGACTTCGCAATCGAAAGCCAGGCGGGCGACATCTTCCAGCTCGGCAACGCCTCGTGGCAGATCACGCGCGTCACGGCGGGCACCGTGCGCGTCGCCGACGCGAAGGGCGCGCCGCCGACGATTCCGTTCTGGCTGGGCGAAGCGCCGGCCCGCAGCGACGAGCTGTCGAAGGCGGTCAGCGACCTGCGCGCGGACGTGGAGCGCCTGCTGGCCGACGCATGGCGCCCCGGGACGGCGGGCTCGCCCGACGACCCCCGCGTCATCGACTGGCTCGTGACGGAGACCGGCACGCCGCCGGGAGCGGCGCAGCAGCTCTTCGAATACTTCGCCGCGGGCCGCGCGGCGCTCGGCGTCATCCCGGCGCAGGATACGCTCGTGCTCGAGCGGTTCTTCGACGAGTCGGGCGGCATGCAGCTCGTGCTGCACGCGCCGTTCGGCAGCCGCATCAACAAGGCCTGGACGCTCGCGCTCCGCAAGCGCTTCTGCCGCCAGTTCAACTTCGAGCTGCAGGCGGCCGCCACCGAGGACGCGCTGCTGCTCTCGCTCGGCCCGCAGCACTCGTTCCCGCTCGCCGACGTCTTTCGCTACGTGCATCCGGCGACGCTGCGCGACACGCTCGTGCAGGCCGTCCTCGACGCGCCGCTCTTCACGACGCGCTGGCGGTGGAATGCGACCGTCTCGCTGGCCGTCCCGCGCAGCCGCGGCGGCAGCAAGGTGCCGCCGCCGCTCCAGCGCATGCAGGCCGAAGACCTGCTGGCCGCGGCCTTTCCCGACGCCGCGGCCTGTCTCGACAACATTCCGGGCGAGCGCGAGATCCCCGATCATCCGCTCGTGAACCAGACGCTGCGCGACTGCCTCGAGGAGGCCATGGACATCGAGGGGCTCGCGCGCGTGCTCGCCCGCGTGCACGCCGGCGAGCTGCAGCTCGTCTCGCGCGACACGCCCGAGCCGTCGCCGTTCGCCGACGAGATCCTGAACGCGCGGCCGTACGCCTTCATGGACGATGCCCCGCTCGAGGAGCGGCGGGCGCACGCGGTGCAGATGCGGCGGCCGGCCGACCCCGCGCACGCACGCACGGCCGCGCTCGACCCCGCCGCGATCGTCCGCGTCGTCGACGAGGAGCGCCCGGATCCGCGCGATCCCGACGAGCTGCACGACGCGCTCGTCACCTCCGGCGTCCTGTTCGAGGCCGAGGCCGACGAGGAACTGTTCCAGGCGCTGGCCGCGCGCGGGCGCGCCGCCCACGTGCATCTGGCGGGGGCCGGTTCCGGCGCGTGCTGGGTCGCCGCCGAGCGCGTTCCCGAGGTGCTCGCCGTGCATCCCTCGGCCGCGCTCGATCCGCCGATCGCCGCTCCACCGTCGCGCGCAGCCAAATCCTGGACGCGGGAGGATGCCTTGGCCTCGCTCGTCAGGGGGCGTGTGACGCTCTGCGGCCCCACGACCGCCGCCGCGCTGGCCGATCGGCTCGGCGTCGCGGCGGCCGACGTCGAGACCGCGCTGCTCGCGCTGGAATCCGACGGCGTGGTGCTGCGCGGCGTCTTTACGGAAACCAGCAGGACAGGCTCCGCGCCGCCGGCCCTGGAGTGGTGCGACCGGGTTCTGCTCGCGCGGATCCATCGCTACACGCTCAATCGCCTGCGCGCCGAGATCGCGCCGGTCACGCCGGCCGAGTTCATGCGGTTTCTGTTCGCCTGGCAGCACGTGGACGAGGCGAGCCGGCTGGTGGGGCCCGACGGCCTGCGCGCCGTGCTCGCGCAGCTCGACGGCGTCGAGGCGCCGGCGCGCGCCTGGGAGCGCGAGGTGCTCCCCGCCCGCGTCGACGGCTACGAGCCGTCGCTGCTGGACATGCTCTGTCTGACGGGCGAGATCGGCTGGGCGCGGCTCTCGACGGGCCCGACGCAGGTGGTCGGCGCCACGCCGATCGCGCTCTTCCTGCGCGAGCACGCCGCCGCGTGGCTCGCGCTGCGGCCCGCCGGCACCGCAGCCATGGTCGGCCATCCGGTGCTCGATCGCCTGCGAACGCAGGGCGCGTCGTTCGCGCACGACCTGGCCGCGGCGTGCGGGATGACGGTGGAAGGCGTGCACGCGGCGCTGGCCGAGCTCGTCGCGAGCGGGGCGGTCAGCTCGGACGGCCCCGGCGGCTTGCGCCGCATCATCGGCGCGTCGGCCGGGTCGCGGCGTCCGGGCGCCGACGGCCGGTGGTTCGCGCTGCCGACGCCCACCGAGGGCGCGAGCGACGCGGCCGTCGAGCTGTTCGCCTGGACCCTGCTTCGCCGCTACGGCGTCGTCTGTCGGCGTGTGGTGCTGCGCGAGATCGCCGGCGTGCCGTGGCGAGACCTGGCCGCTGTCTATCGCCGCCTCGAGGCGCGGGGGGAGATTCGGGGCGGACGGTTCGTGAGCGGGATGGCGGGCGAACAGTTTGCGCTGCCCGACGCCGTCGAGCGCCTGCGCGAAATCCGTCGTACCGGCCCCGACGACCGGCTGATCGCGGTCAGCGCGGCCGATCCGCTGAACTTCACCGGCATCCTCACGCCGGGGGATCGGGTCCGCGCCGCGGCGGGCAGCCGCGTCGTCTATCGCAACGGGGTGCCGATTGCCGCCATGGAGGGCGATCTGCTGAAGTGGCTGACCGAGGTCGAGCCCGACGTCGCCGCTGACGCCGCGGCGGTCGCCGCCGGACGTCGTGCGCCCCTCGTCCGCGGCCTGGTCGGCCGACGCTAGCGCGCTCCACCTGCGTGGAGCGCGGATTGTGGGGCGCGCCTCAGGCTCGCCTCGCGAACCCGACCGGCCTTCGCGCTTCGCGCGTCGGCGGTCCGCCGTCGCGTCAGCGGAGGCGGGAGGGTTCGCGCCGCAGCGAACCAAGTCCGCGCCACACGCCACTGGCAAGCGGGCTGGCGCCAACGTCGTGTCCGTGTGCGGCGCGAGCTCCCATACGCGCCAGCGGAGTGTCGCTGGCTCGATCCGCGGAGGGCAACATGCCGGATATCCCAGATTACGAGCTGCAGACGCCGGAGCCTCCGCGGCCCCCCCTGCCGCAGCGCCCCCGCTACGCCCCCTGGATCGCGGCGGCGATCGTCGCGGCGATCGCGGGCGCCGCCGTGTGGTTCTATCTCCGGGCGCCCGAGGCCGATCCGATCGCGAGCGAGCCCGTCGCCGAGGTGCTCCCGGCCGCGCCCCAGCCGCCTGCTGCCGCCCCACGTTCGCTGTGCGCGCCGACCGGCGCCGCGGCCGCGCCGCCCGTTGACGGGAGCGACAAGGCGCTCGCTCCGTTCGTCCGGGCCCTGTCGTCGCATCCGCGCGTGACCGCCTGGGCGGCGACCGGCGGCCTGGTCCGGAGCTTCACGGTCGCCGTCGAGAACATCGCTGGCGGCCGGGTGCCCGTGCAGCCCCTGCGAGCGCTCGCCCCGTCCGGCCCGTTCCGCGTCATCGACACCGACAAGGCGCTGCTCGTCGATCCGCGCAGCTACGCACGCTACACGCCGATCGCAGCGGCCGTCGCCTCCGTTGACGCGCAGGGCGCGGCGCGGCTCTGCGCGGCGCTCAGGCCGCGGCTGGAGGAGGCCTACCGCGAGCTCGGGCGCGTCGAGCCCTTCGATCAGACGCTGGAACGCGCGATCACCAGCCTCCTGAGCACGCCCGTGCCCGCCGGCGACGTCCGGCTGGTGCCGGCGGGCGCCGTGTACGAGTACGAAGACGAGGCGCTCCAGCGCCTGACGCCCGCGCAGCGGCAGCTGCTGCGCATGGGGCCGCGCAACATGCAGATCGTGCAGGACAAGCTGCGCCAGGTCGCGCTCGCGATCGGGATTCCCTCGGAGCGGCTGCCACAATGAGCGGCGGCGACTAGCCGGCGAGCGCCCGTTTCAGCGCCGGCCGTCGTACCACTGGTAGCACTCCTCCTGGCTGCGCAGGGTGCGGCCGCCGCGGAGAATGGTCCTGACCATGAAGGTCAGGTGCTCGCGCGGGGAGTACAGGTCCTTCTTCCGCGCGCTCGTCTGCAGCGGATGGCGCGCGAGGATGACGAACGTACGCCCGCGGCGGCGGGCGAGGCGCGCCAGCCGCTTCGACAGATCGATCTCCTCGGCCGCGTACAGCTCGAGGCTGAACCCGCCGATCGCCCGGAACGCGGCCGCCTCGCAGAACATGAACGAGC